>Ga0255765_1007033_pt1 | contig 10006 bp, 10 predicted proteins | sample 041ome_8_FD_179965 | JGI IMG/M metagenome (GOLD analysis project Ga0255765, IMG submission 179965) | Coastal salt marsh microbial communities from the Groves Creek Marsh, Skidaway Island, Georgia - 041407BS metaG (version 2) | ecosystem: Environmental > Aquatic > Marine > Intertidal zone > Salt... | reverse complement strand
AAGTTTCTTTGCTTGGCTTTACTTCTATTAGCTCTGCATGTTTCTCACCGTTCTTTTTAACATACACAACCATAAAGTCAGGAACGTATATTGTGTTTTTGTTAGTAAAAGGATTCCTATAAGGAATACGTATAGATTCACTTGCCCACTGTAGTATAGCAGGATTCTCATCACAAAAGCGCATGAACACGTGTTCCCAGCCACTTCTAAACTGTGGTGTTTTTTTGCCTACATATTTTGACGGATTCTTAATCTGATAAAATCCATTGTGGTACTTGGAGCTCATGGTAATATTGATCGTTGTACGTATTTGTTGATTGTTGGTGCATTACTAAGTCCAAGAAAGCTCGTACCTACTCGGTCAAAGTTTAAAAACATTGCAGTGTAAGCATCTAACTCACCTGCGGGAATCTTTTGAAATTCTTTTAAAGTTTCCATTGGGTTAAGTCCTTGTTTTACACTGGTGTAAATTACAGCACTAGCCAATGCTTTTGCAGATTCCTTATTCGTTGTCACAGTTTCAAAAAATCCAACGATAGCACTATCAACGTTACTGCTTACTTCTACAGGAATTTCTGAAAAGTTATTAAAGTACTTTTCTATGTTTTTTTGTACAATTGCATTTAAATTAACTGCACCAAGATTCGTGGGGTTGTTTTTTGTTTTTACTAAAGTTGGCATTAGTTATCCTTTGCAATACGTTGATTACTTGGAATACTGGGTATTGGACTTTCTATTTTATAAGCAGTGCCTTGTGCAAAATATTTTTCTTGTGTAGTTGTATCTACCGTAGCCAAGTTAACGGCAGTGTTCCCACTGCTGTTTCCGAAAATTGAAGAAGAAAATATAGCACTGTTTGCAGTTGTCATTATGCAGTGTCCTCTGGATTGGTGTCTCTGCCAAATCTTGTTCCTCTTGGAACTAGATCAGTAATATTACCTGTTTCGATAAACTTTTGTCCTTGCTCGCTTGCTAAATCTATCATCGACTGCACATCTTGTGCAGTGTTAGGTCCTGTTGATGAAATTATTTTATTTTTATAAGGAGTACGTTTAAGTGCATTAACACTATTTGTTACAGTGTTTGTGCCTGGAGTAAATGTTGTATCGTTGAGACTCTGGGGTACAATTTTAGTCGTGCCGCTGGCAGCTCTACTTTGTTGGCTAAAGAACGCCTGCGCATCACTAGCTAAACCTTGTCCTACAGATTCTATTCTGCCAAAGAACCCACTGTTAACTGGTGTAGTTGATTGATTAGTTGCAGATACTGTGGATCCGTCTGGATTTTTTGTTAAATCTAATACTTGATTAAGATTAGTTGTGCCAGCAATGTCACCACCCGATGAAGAAAGACTTTCTATGAAAGGGAAACCAGCACTAAAATCCGGAGTTCCTGTTATTGGTGAAGTTACTGACTGGAATAAATCTGTTAATGCACCTAATGATGTGCCGTTACTTACTAAATTGTTGGATCCAGGATTGCTCGATTGTGCTGTTGGATTGTCTAGTCTAATTTGTGTTTGTGCATCATTGAATTCTACAGAATTATTATTTGGTACAAATACAGTATTCCTTGGATCTTGCCCACTTAGGATATCTTTAACTGTTTGCGCTAGTTCTGTTTCTGCTAATCCCTTTAGATCTGTATTATTGGTTTCCAAATTTTGAAAAGTCCTAAACGCTGTAAACAATGCACTACCTATACCAGCGGCATCTGTTCCCCTGTCACCACCTATGCCACTTTCAGATAGTATTGTGTCAATTGCATTAACGAAACCTCCTGGGCCTAATATACTTTCTACCCCGCCGCCTTGTGGTGTAAGTGGACTTGGTGACTTGTCATAATGTAAATCACCAAAGCCGACTACTGTTGAGGTATTGACGTCTCCGGTTGCATATAGCACTGAAGTAAAGTCTACAGTCATTCTGTGCCTCATTGATCCATTTGCACTAGAATCATGTGTGTCGTGTTGGAAAGACGTTATAATAGGGTTTATTAAAGTATATTCGCTGAATCTTTTTTGATGTAAGCTATACACTCTAATGGCATTAAGATATTGTGCGGTACTAAACTGATTTGTCTTCCGCGGCGTATAACCAAAATCGTTTAACCCTGTGGCGCCTTCTGCTAATCCTGGCACAAAAACTTCGTCGCCTTCTACTCTTGGTCTATACTTAGAATTTCTGTAGTATGTAGGATTAACTTGTCCTGACTCAGATCCCGAAGATGACTTGTAACCTAAATCTGTGTCGCGATAATAATGTGTTAAGTAGTCAAACCAAAAGTGTCTGACTACATCTGCTGAATCGTCATGGAATTCTATTTCTATAGACGGGTACCTAAGTTTTGTTTGTACAATATCTTTTCTATTGTAACTGTTTAACTGTTTATTATCGACTGTGTATCGTGGTAAGCTAACTGACCTAACCAACATCCCAGTTTCTAGTTGCTTGGTCTTGGCATACGATGCTGTACTAGAAAAGTCAAAAAACACATGGTATAGCCAAGTATACTTAGGAGACAACCTATAGTTGTCAGTAACCATTAGTCTACTAGCGTGTTTAAAGTCTTTGACTGTGTCGCCAGTACCTAGTTGTTTTAAAAAATTATCAAATATATTTGGCATAAAAGGAACCTTATATGGTATTTATCCCAAAAAAATACCCGGATTTTTTGTCCGGGTATTTTTTATTGTTTACTTTAGATGTTAACCACCACCTGTAACTAGTGTACCTAAAGTTCTTCCTACTGCTGATCCTACGCCTGTGCCAGTTGGTGTCTGGACTGCGTTATCATACATGACTGTTAAATCAATTTGCGCAGGATTATTGTTATCGTAAGCCATGTCGCCGTAGTTAACTTGACTAACTAACGCACCATAAAGTTCCCATGTTTCTAGTACATTGGCTTCGTTTGCTCCGTTACCACCATCTAGCATTTCAAACTTAAGAACAAATTTGTAATCAATTCCTGCACTTGCTGATGCTTGTTCTGCAAAATCGAATTGTTTCTGAATTTGCTCGCCTACCAGCTTGCTTACGTTACCGCCAGCATCGTCACGTAGGTTGACTGTAATATCCTGCCATTCTGGCTTACCTATCAACTTTACTTTACTGTTGTACACATCAAGTGTAATTGGGTTAAAGTTTAAATTTGGTCGAGTAATACCTATTACTTGTTTTGTAAGTTCTACTTTTTCGCTACTAACACCAAAGTTTTCAAATATCGCTCGGAAGCGGTATCTCATCTTTGGCATTAATAAACCTTGAGTACTTGCACTCTGGTCTGTACTCAAAGGTACTGTAAATCTATTTAATGACGATATTGCCATGTTATGTTCTCCTGTTATAAGTATTTACCAAAAAATACCTATGTTAGTAATGGAGCCCGAAGGCTCCATTATATACTACTATTATAAAGTCCCTGCGGCTATGTCACCTGGGTTTTTAAGTCTAATTGGAATGTAAATAAACTCAACTGCCTTCATTGGTTCAATAGCAATGTCAACATACAACTCATTACGTGCAATACGTGTCGGTGTGTTGTTTGAATCATCACAGACTACCAAGTAATCGTAAACACCACGTTTTGCAACTAAGTCGTTAATTGCACCACTAATGATGTTTGAGATTTGATCCCGTGTAATCTTGTCATTTGGTTCAAACAAGAAGCCGTCACCAACTCTTGCAAGTGTTGTTCTAATATAGTTAACAAGGCGTGCAACGTTAATGCGATCAAGACTGCTTGTAGTTGCGTTACGTGTTTTCTGACCAAATACAACTAGTCCAATACCTGGTAAATTGGTAATTGGATTAATCTTGTTTTCGTACAGTGTATCACGCAAACCTACTCTAATACTGTTAGTTTCAAACTCTCCTGTTGCTGAGTTGATATAACCAATATTTGAAGCATTATCTACTAAACCTCGTCTTGTACCTGCTGGTGCAAACCACTGATATGCCACATTGTCGTTAAAGATCATTGTGCGCAGTGCCATGTGACTTGCAGGAACTACAATTGTGTTACCTTGCAAATCGCTAGTTTGCCCTGCTGGATAATAAACACCCAAGTACGGATCTGCAGTTGCTAGTCCGTCACCGTTGGTGTTGTTACTCCAATTTGCAATATCAACAGCATTTGGTGCTAAACGTAATGGTGTGTCACCAATAACAAACGCTGTATTTTTGCGATCGTTGTTTAGTGCAACCATTTCATCAATAACTTCTTCGTAACCTGGTGTTGTAATAATGTTATAAGAATATTGATCTTCACGCACTTCTGTGTTTGCTGTTACTGCACTCTGCATTGCGGCTACAACCATCTGTCGTTGTGCTTTGCGTCCTGCATTCATAGCACCAGTAGTTGCTAAACCACTAGCTGTTTGCCATGTGTCTTTAATAGTTGGCAATGCACCACTTGCGCCCGGAACTGCTGGTAAGTCAGGGAACGCTGTTGCATTAAACTTATTACTTACATATTGTTTAACATTGTAACCACTTCTACGCATGTTGAACAACAGTGTACCACGTGGATAAAGTCTATAGTCTGGTGCATCCTGGTCGATGTAATCACTTGCTAACAAACTTGTGATTGACGGTAAGCTACCTGTAATAATGTTTGTAGTACCATCTGTATCCCAACGTGCATCTGCAAACAAGATACCATTCTGGCTTGTTTGGTCTGTGTTGTCAATCAATCCCCAAGCAGTACCTGTATAACGATAAAGTTTTGGATAGTTTTCTAAGTCACTGCTGTCTAACCACAAATCGCCTGCAACTAGTGCGCTAACGCCGTCGCTTTGGAATTCTGGTTCGCTTGCACTAACTTGCACTCCATTGGCATCTGTTAGACTTAGATCATAACCACGTGCATCAGTGGTCGATCCGTCATAGTAACTGCTCTTATAGCCTTTCCATCCGCCTATGTCAGCTATCATAACATCAACTGTAGCGGCATCACTGTAGTACCAGTATGTGCCATCAGCTGGTGCTTGATATGGTGTAGTTGTGCTGTAAGTATATGTTAATGCTTCCCAGTTAGTCAACGCAAGAACACTACCGTATAGGATAGTACCTGTTGTGCTACTTGAGAAACCTGCATCTGCTGTTGGTGTACCTGATACGTCTGTTAGGTAAATGTCACCACCGTAGATATGAGTGAATGTAATAACATTTGTGCTACTTACACTGATATCTAATTCTGGAATATTAAGTGCTAAAACGTCACTAACAAAACTTGCTGGTGATGTACCACTTAAGGTTACTGTGTATTCTGTAATTGTTGCACTACCAATACTGGTAACACCAATCTTTAGTTGCTCACTAGCAGTAAATGGGTTAGCGGCTGTTGCTGTTCCACTTACTACGGTTTGACCGGCTACTCTACGACTGAATGGCTTGTAACCACCTGTGCTTGTACGTAGTGGATCATAAGCAACCCAAAGTGTACCAGCGGCAATACCGTTACCACCACCAGCTGGGTCTAAACCATAAAGTGCGTTTTCTGCTCTGTTGTAGAACGGAGCAGCCTGTGTAGTAAATGTTGCTGTTGTAGTTGAGTACTTCTTAATAACCAAATCAGCACCCGAACCAGTTGCGCCAAGTTTAGCATATACTGATCCTGTTGGACGTGGTGTTGTGTCACTGCTTCTCCAACTTGGGTAAGCGGCAAAATCACCGTAAAGTAATAGTGGGTTAGCATATGTTCCTGCTGTAATACCCAATGTTGTTAATGGGGTGCCTGAACCGTTTGCAATTGCAATCTTTCCGTCTGCTGTTGCTCCATCACTTTCTGCTAGACTTGAAGCATACAAGTACAACTTGTTGCCTACATTAGCGGCTGTAACACCAGTAACTGCGGCAGAGTTGATTGAGCTAACAACTTGGTCTAGTGTTCTTGCGGCACCTGTGTTACCAATAGTAACTGTTTCACCGTTAATAGTAAGTGTAGCAGCCGGAGTGCTTGCAGGAATACTTGGCGAAGTTGCTGTGCCTTTGATTGTAGCAACACTAGTTGCCCAATCATCTGTTCCTAGTCTTACCCATGTGTTATACTTTGCATCATCTGCTGGCAAATCGCCACCTGCCTTGAGGAACAAGTTAGCATTGCTTCCTGTACCAAATGACACAGCATACTGGCCAATTTGTCCAATACTTGCTTTAGGTACGTAGATGCTACTTACTAGTGTTTGGTCACTGGTTTCAGTAATCAGCAATGGTGTATTGTTTGTGAATGTATTTGTAGTAGCATTCCACGAATAAATTCCCCATGTACTTGTAGTAAGGTCTAACCAGTGTGTGTTATTTGCTACTGCGCCTGTTGGACGAACTGCTGTTGGTGCTAATTCATCTAGGTCAATGTTTGCTCTAATTGCATAAATTCTGTTAACATTGCCCAATGCGCTGTAGGCTGCCATTAAGCCATATTCATTTCTTTCGTCGCCGTGCAACGGTGTGCCAGCGGCGCTTTGCTTAAAGCTGGGATAACCCATTGAAGCAATAAGCTCTCTTTGGCTATTGAAGGTTAATAATTTACCTGCTCTAGCGGCTGTTGTGTCTGTGGCTGTTGTGCCTGAAGGATTTGTTTTATCCTGGGCAGTTGCCATAATAATTAGTGGTACAGTTCCAACTGCACCCGGAACGTATTGACTTTCGTCAGTTACGGTAATTTCGATTCCTGGGGATACTAATGCCATGTTCTTTTCCTTTTTAAGAAACTTTTTTATATTTATAATAACACTATAGATTTGGGGTGCTTAAGATGCCTTTCGAAAGGTTTGCCCATAAATACTAGCATGCAAAGACCGTTATGTCCTACATGTCGTGGCAACCCTGTTGCAATAAACTACTATTCTAAAGGTAAAGTGCGCTATAGAAAGCAGTGCTCTGGTTGTGCTCGTCAAGGAAAGAAGGGAAGGCAAGTGGCTGGGTGGCTACGAGCTGGATATAAAAAGAAGCTGGTCTGCGAACATTGTGGCTTTAAAGCAAAACACAAACAACAGATGTTTGTATTTTATGTTGATGGAAACTTAAAAAACAACAACTGGATTAATCTAAAAAGTATTTGTGCTAACTGTAGGATAGAAATACATCAAACCAAAAATACATGGACTGAAAGTTCCATTGATGACGACAAATGAAATTTCTAATAAAATTTAAAAACTTTGACCAGTTAATATGTAATGTCGATGATACTAATGTTGGGAAGAAGTATTATAGTTTAGTTAAAGCAAACTACCAGCAGTCGTTTCCTGTATATCGTGACAGACCTAAATTTACAAAACAATACTTGAGTAGGCTAGCAGAACAAGCAAATGATCACTTTGGGTGGAATTGGAACGTTCAAGAACTTGCGCTAGAGAATACAACACAATTGCATAAAGACATAGAACAACTGTTAATGAATGGCTTTGACAATATCCCTGCTGAACTTGATCATGTTATACACGATCTACACTACGGTTTACATATATTGCAGGACAACGTTACACCTAGTAGGATAGGTTGGATGCAGATAGAATGGTATAATGACACTGGATTTGCATTGCGAGATTACGAGTTTAAATCTAAATTAGATATTGGAGATCTTAGACTGCAGAACCCTTATGTTGGTCACGGTCCTCTACAGGTGTACTCCGAAAAAGATTTTACCAACATAAGTCAGACTTGCAAGTTTCATGACTTTGTAAAGCCTGGTATTAATCTAATAACAGTATCCACTGACGAGTTCAGTGAACAAGATCAGCTAATAGAAAAGTTTCAGCAACATGATCCTGCATTTGTAGATCATCACGGTATTGAAAAAATTAAATCCTACATAGGATTCCCAGTTGTAGGGAAAGTTGAGAACATAGAACTGTTAGAACAAATAATAAATTATAGTTCTATTATAGAATTAGAAAGTATCGAGTTTAATTAAAGTCGACTACTGATCTTAGAATAAAGATGATTTACAGTGCTGTTGTTGTTGAGCACTAGGTCAAACACAGTTTGTAACCAGGCCCATTCACTTATGTGTACGTTTTGTTCTTCTAATTGTTTAACTGCATCGGTGTACCCGTTGCTGGCCAACATACCTTGTGGGTACCAGTCCGGAAGTGCTCCACGCTGAACCCACCACACTTTGCCGCCTGCTTTCTTTATCACTTCAACTTCGTTAGGGAAACGCACATCGCTAATAACTGTATCAGCATCTTGCTGTAATAGCCTATGCTCTAAACTAGCAATCCATATATCATCATGGAATCCTTGCCTACAAACTTCTGTGCCCCAGTATTGCAATACCCAACGTGGGGTAAGTGTAGGCATGTCCAAACGTTCGGCCCACCAAGTGTCTACTTGTTCTCGCCACTCACGTGCTTCAGGGGTTGCACCTTCGAGCAGTTGTCTATCCCACCCAAATACAGATGCTACTGCATCTTTGAGTGCGCCAGCAAAACTGTCACGTTGGTAGTTGTGTTTGTCTACTAGGTAGTTTGCTACTGTGTCTTTGCCGGATCCAATAAATCCACATATTCCTATAATCATAGATAGATTATAACACAGTTAAAAAGAAAATTAAACTCCGTATTTGTTCTTTTTAGGTTTCGCTACAGGGCTTAGTTTATTTACGACTGGATGCTCCTTGCTACCTTTGGGCACAAGTGTTTTGCCTTTTATTCCCTGCTGTCTCATTGCAGTTTTAGCAATCTTTTCGTCTGCATCCGAATACATCCATATATGAGCATTATCTTCTGCAGGGCCAGACCGAGGTACTTTAATATCCGGTGAACCTGCCATTGCTACCCCAATTCTGTAATGATCGTAGTAATGGTCGTTGCCCAACTCAACCGCATGTGTACCAGAGTGTCTAAGATTGCTAGATACATGCCCTTTTTTATGATCTTCTTTAATAAATTCTTTTGCTCTCATTATCCAATTACCCAAGTCAGTGGATTACTGCCATCAACGTATTCTCTAAGTTGTTGCTCTAAGGATGCCATTTCTTCGTTTGCTTCTGCTTTAAGACTAGCACCATTTAAAGTGGTTCCGCCACTGGGTCCAGCAATTGTAGCAAACTTTTCACGTGCTTCGCCTAGTATACGTTTAGCAAAACTATATGCATATTCTTGTATCCACGGAAAAGCCTGATAGTCGTTTAACAACATGCTGTCTGGCTTATAGTTGTATATGTGAAGTAAACAATCTTCCATGCCTTCTTCTGGAGGATTGGCACCTTGTGTTGGTATTTTTCTAATTAGTGTTAGCTTACGTGTTGTCTTATTGTAATGGAAATTTAAATAACCACCAAACATCTTCATGGACTGCTTTTGATAATCAACAAACAATTCGTAACTTAATAGTCCACCTACTCGTCCTGCAACTAACATATACGTGTTAAGATAACCACTAGCAAACGGTTCGAACTGACTTGCTGTCGTTCCTGTTACACTACCTATACCACGTCTATATGCGGCTCTTACATCCATTACAGTACTAGGCAATATGTACTCTTGTGTTTCTGGTTTTAGTTTTAAAAACGCATATGATTCTTCCTGACTGTTGTCAGCACGTTGTCTATATTTTAAAACTGCTTGGTCGATAGCAAGATTGTAATGATCTGTATCTAACTCAACATCAACTATGCCGTCTGCTAAACGTAGCCTGATATAGTCTGTGATTTCTCCACGTTTTAACTGTACTGTTCCGTCTACTGGTGCTGTGGTTAGGTCACCAAAGTTTCCATCCGGGTCATATTTAATGTGTCCGTGCCCGGTTCCTGTAGCAGGAACATAGAGGCTGTCGGTCCTCAGTGTTCCGTTAGCAAAAAATGTTGGTGATAAATCTTGTTCAGCCATATTGGTATCCTTGTAAAGTATTTATCAGGATACTAATATTGATTACAAAGCCTTTAGTAGAAGTATATCTTTATTAATACGTCCGTTAGCAGGAATGCTCACAGCCTTAATATCGTCTAAAAACTTGCGTAACTGTACTTTGCCCGCTTTCATGAAAGACGATAGCACTTG
>Ga0255765_1007026_pt1 | contig 10011 bp, 5 predicted proteins | sample 041ome_8_FD_179965 | JGI IMG/M metagenome (GOLD analysis project Ga0255765, IMG submission 179965) | Coastal salt marsh microbial communities from the Groves Creek Marsh, Skidaway Island, Georgia - 041407BS metaG (version 2) | ecosystem: Environmental > Aquatic > Marine > Intertidal zone > Salt... | reverse complement strand
ATTAAAACTTTGTGGTCGTTTGAAAATGTGTCGTTTTTCTTCTTCTTCTTCGAGAAGAAGAAGAAGATGCGAAGCGCTTCGAAACGCTCCTCCTCGGATAGAAGGTGAAGATGATGATGAAGAAGAAGCTAAAGAAGAAGTTGATGACGACTTGGACGCGACGAGAAGCACCAACAAAACCACCAAAACCATCAAAAGGAGGAGAAGAGACATCGTGCTGGCTTTACAATCATCTTCGATGTTGTTCACAAAGAAAAGCTTTGCTCGTAATGGAGAAGAAGAAGATGTGTATTCAATATCGAGCAACAACAGTATTACTAATAATAATACGTATTACAAATACGAAATCAACGCGAGGAAGAGACTGTTGGAAACGCAAAGGTTATACGCGTTACAACCAGAAGTCGATGAAAGGAGTAATAATGATGTTGATGATACGAATAATAATAATAGTAATAATAGTAATAGTAATGAATCCGTAATAGAGATACCGATGACGTACGACGGCGCGTCTTTCGTGTTGGATTATTACATCGGCGACGCGAGCGTGAGAGGCGTGGTGGATACCGGGTCTCCGTTTATAACCATTCAAGGTGGGAATGGGAGCGAAAATTGGGGGTTTGTGACGCAAAATGATATTCGGCCGAGCCCGTACGGGGAGACGTACGAAGTGTACGGGTTACAAGTGGATTCGAGCACCGTGTGGTGCTTGGGTGATTTGCGGTTCACGACCGGTTTTAACGATGATTCGCGTTCGCGTTCGCGCGATTGGAATTTACGGGAGATGGTTTTAGGCGTCGTCAACGGGTCCATGGCAAACGTGGGCGGGTCTATCAACGGCGCGAACGCGTCGTTCGTTGGATTGACTAAATACCGACAAGACTGGATTCGACCGACGTTTTTAGAACAAACCGATGTGAGCTCTTTTTCCATGAATTTCGAGAAGGAAACGTTGACGCTCTCGAGGAAGAATTTAATCGATAGAAGAAACGATGCGAACGTTTTAGCGATGATTGATTTACGACCACTCGGATCACCGGTGTATCACTACGCGGTTCTGTTGGACGATTTGTACATCAACGGGGAAAAACATAAATTTAAAAACAAGAACGAAAAGACGTACGTCATTTTCGATAGCGGGACGACCGGATTGTTAGTGTCTCAAGATTTATACGAAAATTCAGCCTTTCGAGATGGCGCGTTTCAAGCCGCGATGACTTTTACAGACGTGAAAGGAAACAAAAGCTCCGTCGCCATCGGGTCGTCCATTCGCACGTGCACGAGGAAGTGTTTGTTTCTTTGTCTGCCGCTCAAAGTGCCTTGGGACGGCGTCCTCGAGGAAAAATCGAACGTCATTTTTGCCGGTTTAGCGGTTTTAATGAATCAAGGTGAGATCACCGTCGACGCGGACGAAGGCGTGCTCAGATTAAAGTCAGACCCTGGCGTGAGTAGAATGGAATTTGAAGCAGACGAAGAAGGGTTCATTCCAATCAGAACGAGAGGAAAATTAGCGAGCGATATCAAACTGTACAACGAAACGTAAAGAATTTTGGCTATAGATAGCGCGGCGCCGCGCGGCAACATACTGTAACATTAGCGTGTACTGTAAGTAAAGAAATAAAAAAGTGTACCTAGGTAGTACCAGGTACTCGTAGTAATATTATTAAAAACTCGTCGCGACGATATTAAACAAACAAACAAACATTAAATTTTTTTCTTGCAATCCGCGTGTGCTTTGTCACCCATCGCGTACGCTTCTCTGACATCGGTCTCACCATTCATCGCGTAGACGTCGTTGAACGAGTGCGGGTTGGTGGCCATTTTAATCTTGAACACTTTGCCGCCGCACTGCGATATCGTACTCGTCATCGTCAACTTCTCCTTGGACTTGGGCATGAACACGTTCGTGTACACTTGGCCGTCCGGTAAAATCAACCCGTCGTCGCTCTCGTCGACGACGTTATATATGATTGCGTTCGATGCTCTGATTTTTTTCGCGGTGACGTTGACCAACAAGCAGTTCTCGACCTGAATGTCGCCGCAGTTGACGTTACTCACGACGGAGGATTTCACCGACCCGCTCTTCGCCGTGGACGCGACGATGACTGACTTGTTCGATTCGTCGTCGATAGAGGCTTGAAAGTTTGCCAACTTCACGTCGCGACTCGGGATATTCAAATACAATCTCAACGCCTCTGCTTCGGCATCGTCTCCAGTCACCATCAAGTTGTTCTTTCTGTACAACTTCAACAAGCCGTAATCCCACCAATACGAGCCTTGGCCGACGTCCACCGCGCCGAACAACTTCTTCTCAGGAAACTGCTCCAACAAAGCTTGTTTGAACTTCGTCATGCGGTCGTGGTGCGCTTCCGCTTGCTCTCGCGTCTCCTCTTTCGTTTGCATAATCTTCGCGTAGTTTTCTTTCGTCATCGTCAACGGCATCCAAAAGTGCGGATCGGAATCAAACTTGGCGGTTTTCCCCGCCAACTCCTTCTCGAACTCGCTCAACATCAAACTTAACATTTCGTGGCCCAGTGAAAACGATCCTAAACTCGGACCGACTTGTTTCACCGATCCGAACGATTTCAACAGCTCCGACGCGGTCGCGTGGCTGACTTTTTCAACCTGCGTCGCCTCGTTCTCGCCGTTCACCGCGATTAACCCGTAGTTGGAGAAACCTTTCTCGTTCCACTCTGTTTCGTTCGGCATTGGGCCCATGACGGCTAAAATATCCGCGTGGTGTTCGCCAGATTTGTTGTGCCCTGCGGATGGAATGAAAATCTGGTCGCCCCAAAACACGGAGACTCTTCCCGGTCGCTCTTTGGCGTACCTGTTCGTCTGTCTCACCACCGCCTCGAGGATGGTCAAGTTTCTCGCTTCCCCGGCGACTTCCACCACCGCGGGTAACTTGACCCCAGGTTTGTTGTTATTCTCCGCCCCGGGTAACGGCGCTAACCTGGTCCCTTTCCCGGCCGTGTGGTACAAACCGATCGACCCGCCGTTGCTTAAAATCAAATCCAAATCCTTCGCGTCTTTCGCCTCCGCCAACTTTTTCGCTTTCGCGTACGCGTACAAAGTGCCCAATCCGTTCCCGGCGCCGTCTTTGTTCGTCCAGTCCTCGCACACGGCGTAAACTAAGGCGTCTTTTTTACACGCCGACCCTCGCGTTTGTACCAACCGTTCGCCCCAGTACGTCGCTTGGTGTTCGGTCGAGCAACAGACGATGACGGCGTCGAAACCGGTTTCGTTGGCGTTCATCTCACGTATCGATTCGAGCATAGATTTTTGCTTTTCCTCTTGGGAAGACTCCATTCCGTTGAAAGAAAACGCGTTGCCCATCTTGTTGGTCCGGAACGGCGCGCAGAGGAGGTTGAAGGACGAAATTTTTCCCGTTGTTTTTGTTGCGCTGCGTAGTAATACGCAGCTGTTCTGCGTTTTTCTTCTGCGGTATTATTCTTTTCTTACTCGTCGTAATTGTCTCTTTTTTTTCGTGTTACAACGAACTTTACAAGAAAATTAGGCAAAGAGCAAAGAAGGTTGTATTCTTTTCCATCGTCATCGTCGTCGTCGCAGGAGCCACTTTTAGGTGCGTGCGGCTGCTGTGTATACTACTTGTACTACTATTATTATTGTTACTACTACTACTACTACTACTACTTGGTACTACTATACGTGTACTACTACGGAGTAAGCTTTTCGAGGACATCTTTCCTCTCTCTCATCCACGCGTTGAGAGAAAATTGTTCTTCTTCTTCTTCTTCTTCTTCGAATACGCAAAAGATGAACGTCTTGGCGTCGGCGATGGAGAAGCTTTTGGCGACCAACGCTTTGCGAGGCTTGTACGGGAGATAGACCATTCGGTCGAAGAAGACGGAAGCGATGGCTCGAATGACTCCCCTCGGCTGCGAAGAAGAAGATGTTGTCGTAGTTGCTTTCAATTCGGGAACGTTCCAGGAGGACGGGTGCATGCCGACTTTATGCGTCACGTGTACTTCGCCCGCGCCTCTTTTCTTCTTTGATTTTTTCTTTCTCAACATGACGGCGGCGTTCGCGATGAACGTTAGTGTCAAATTCCTATTCAGCTCCACGTCGGCTGGGTTTCTACCATCCGCGCCTTCTCGCGCGCCGTCTTTCGCCTCGCCGGTGTCCTCTTCTCTCGAGACGCACGGGAAATTCCAGACGATTTTATCGAAACCTTCATCTATGCACTTTTCGACTCGCTCGAGAACATCTCTCTTATTACTTGCGGCGACGGCGGCGGCATCCATCAAGCTCTCTTTCAATTTCGCCGCGTCCACCCCGTGCAACACCAAAACGTCCTCGCCGCAAACCGCCAACTCATCCAACGTCGCCTTTATCGCGTCTTTCCCGTACGCCTTCTCCAAGCTCGCCTTCGTCTCGTGCGTCGTCGCGATCAACTTTACCTTTTTTAATCGTTTCGCCAAGCTCAAAGAAAACGTTAAATCTCCGTCGCCGACGGTTAAGATCCGGTCGCCTTTCGCGTACAAGCCAACGACTGATTGTTTTTCGTTTCTCGCATTTTGTTCTTCTTCTTCTTCTTCTTCTTGGTGATGATGATACCTCTTAAATCGTTCGCACTCCTCCGGTCGCTTCAAAACGATTTTACTACTACTACTACTCTTCTTCACATCGTCCTCACCACTTAAACAACATTCGCGCCTCATCTTCTCAACTTTTCGTACACACGCTTCGCATTTTTTGTTCAACACAAAGTTGCTGCACGACAGTTGCTCTTTAAACGCAAACGTTGGAGGAGGAGGAGACAAAGAAGAACTCTTCTTCTTCTTGAAACCCCCATCAATGTTTTCGTCGTCACAACGCGTCTTCTTCCTCTTGTTCTTCTTCTTCTCCTTCTTCTTCTTCTTCCTCTCGCTGTTGTTGTTTTCCTCCTCCATCATCGTCCTTATTTTTAATAGGGGGGATGTGTTGCTTTGACAGACGTTTGATGAAATTTTTCATAAAAAACAGCCCCCTCTTTGTGGGATTTGACGCAAAAATGACACCTGTCACTTCTTCTCCCTCTTCACGTCTTCATCATCCTCTCGCGAGCGAGCAGCCAAAAGAAGAAAAGGTTTTGTCGTTGCATCGAGAAGAAGAAGAAGAAGAAGAAGAGGAAGAAGAAGAAGACAAAGATGCAGGTGAGGACGATGATGCTATCGATTACGATCGAGAAAATATATTGTGTTCTTCACCGCGAACGCGCGCTTTAGACCATTTCAGAGACGACCGGCTCTTACAGTCCGCGAGATTGCTCCGGAAAATATGCGACAGTTTAGTGTCATCATCAGAGGAAGAAGAAGACAAAGAAGAGTTAAAAGATACAAAAGAAAAAGAGAAAGACAAGTTGGTCAAATACGTTCTGGAAAAAGCGAAACAGTCGGAGTCGTTCATCGAGATGTTGAGAGAAGACGCGGAGAAAGATTCGACCTGGGAAACGCAGAAATCTTTCTCTTTTGGCGGGAGAGACCAGACGAAAATTTATTACAAGACGACGGAAAACGATACGAAATTGATTTTACGAGTAGACCAGGCGATTAAAAGAGAGATGTTAGTGCCAGTGTTAGCGACGTTGAATGAAAGTCAGCTGTACGCGTCGTGGTTACCTTCGTGGACGATGCCGAAATTGAAATTTTCGCGAACCGAAAAGCTCGACCAACGCGGCCGATGTTCGCAGCTTTTACTCGTTACGGTGGAGTGTCCGTGGCCGTTTTCAACCAGAGAGGTTGTTTTGGACGCGCTGGCTTTTGATGATATCGACGAAAGTGGCGTGGTGGCGGTATTGTTGAACAGTTGCGATTGCGAGGACGACGAGAGAGTCCCGGCGATTGACCATAAGTTTGGCCAGTGCACGCGAGTGGACTTTCACGGAGGATTTTTGTTTCGAGCGATTCCGAGCGAAGGCGAGGCGTGGAAGAAAGCGAGGGAAAAGCACGAAGACGAGATGATTGTGTCGTTTATATTTAATATCGACCCGAAGATTTCGTACGTTCCGGTTTCAATCATACAGTTTATAACGAGGACGGTGATTGGGACGTTGTGGGGGATGTTTATGAAAATCGCGAGTAAAGTGAAAAACGGAGAGATGAAAGAACACGCCGAGGCGATACAATCGAAAAGACTCGTTTTGTACGATTGGGTCGACGAACGAGTAAAAAGCATGTTCGCGCGAATCTTTTGAGTCTGTGTGTGCGCATCAAGATACCTAGGTAGTAATTTACGTAGTTTTTTTATAGTAGGAGTAGCCAGAAACGCAGCGACGCGCGCGTACGTGTGATGATGCATTTGAGCTGAAAAGTTCATTTTGTTTTTAAAAAGCGAGAGAGACGCAATCAATCAATCAATTTATTCATCATTAAAGTTCTTTCAAGACGACTTTCATGGACGGTACCTCCCCTAACGCTCTAATTTGTCTTTTCAGAGATAACATCGTGCTCGTACAAATGAGCATGCTCGTAAAACCGACGTTCACTCCGTACGTACCTCTCACGTACTCGTCCGCTATGGAGCACACGCACGCGATTAATCCTAACAAGACGCCGCCGAAGAATTTCGCGCCGTTTTGTAAATCCCGCAAATATTTTTCCGTTTGAACGCCAGGTCGAACGTTTGGTATTCTCGCACCTATTTTTGTGATGTATTCCGCAACTTCTTTTGGCGTATTTTGTACGTCGATGTATGAACCGGCGATGCAAAAGACGAATAAGAAAACGTAGTAACTGAAATCAGTCGGGTCGCAAATGGACACTAAAGTCTTCCCGATTGCGGCTGGCATGGCTGGCGCGACTTGTTCGCGGAAGAAACCACACAGCATGCTAAACGCGATAATCATAGTCATACCACCAGGGTTGACACGAATAGGAATCTCCGAAGATTCGGATTGGGCGGATTTCGGGAGCTGCGACGCGTCCGGGCCTTGGAAAAATTGCAGAGGGATTTTACACGTCCCTTCGTTGAGTAAAGCGGACGCGAAAGTTAACAGTACCACAAACCCAGAGATAGTCAAGAACGCCGGGTTCACCACTAAACCTCTCACGGATTCTAAAAGACTACCGGAGGAGACGAACGCTGCCGCGGCTGCCGCCGCCGTCCCGCCGCTGCTCGTCACTTTTTCTACGAAGATTGCATTCTTCACCGTCGACGCGTAGGACGCACAAATGGACATGGTTATAATCATCCCGCTTCCTTCCCCAATCCCGTAATCGGTAATTTCTTGCGCAACCCACGTGATAGTCATTGCCCCGGCGGCGAACAACATCGTTGCCGTCATATAATACAAAAAACCGGGAATCGCCATGGCGCATAAATATTTCAACTTGTGCGCCTCAATCGCTCCTAAAATCAACGCAATAATCAACGTCAAATACCGTCCTTGTTGTTTTAACTTTTCCATCCCCATTCTATCTTTCTTCATCTCTTTCATTTGAGGGTCTATGGCCATTAATACTTGCATGATAATGCTCCCAGCTACAAACGGACCTATACCTAAATGAAAAATAGTCACCCCGCCGTGTTCGGTAATCTGCCTGGCGCCTCCGAGCACGTCGCCCATGTGCGCGAACGAGGGGTCTTCCATTAATTTCTTCGCCATATCTGCCATTGGACCGGACGATTGCGTCACACTTCCAACTTTTGACGCATCAAATAATCTCGATTGGCCTATATACCCAGCTCGCAACACCGTCAACATTCCCGTACACGCGACGATTCTTCGCGTGATGTCGCTCGTAAACGGTTTCAACAGAAACCGCGCGACGGGATGCGCGTCCCTTCTCAATCCTAAATTATACCACTTCTCTTGGTCTATTCTCTCCCCGTACTCGTTCAAACTCTCCGGATCAATCGTCGATGACTCCGCGTCGAATAAATTCCGAAACCTCTCCTCGTCCGACACCGGGGCATCGTAGTTATCTTTCGGTAACAAACGCTCTAATTTGTTTTCCGCCGATAACGGTTTCGGGATGTATAACTCTTGGTCGACTTCTGCTGCGGTGTTTGTGTATTTTGTAATCTCGTTCTCACCACCTCCGTTTTCGTTTTCGTTTTCATCGTCGTCGTCGTCGTCATTTTCCTCTTCCTCGTACTCCTCAAACGACGATTTCGCGAGGCACAAGAACCCGCGATGAAGATGATGTTGATTTCCAAAAACAAAATCACCCAAGTCCTTTTTTTGACGACGAAAATGATGATTTTGATGCGTTCCTCTTCGTGTTCTTTCACGTTCGTCATCGAAGACTCCACGTCCTCCTCTCAAAGCATTAGCGGCATTATTTCTCCTCCTCTCTTTTCGAGAGCAGCAACCAGAAGAAGAAACAGAAGAAGGAGAAGGAAGAAGACAACAACAAGGGAACGCAAAAGTCATTTTTTTCTCTTCTTCTTCTTTGTGTTTTGTGATGAGAAAATTTCTTTTTTTTTTTCAAAAAACAGAAAAAAAAGCGAAAATCAAAAATTGAATACTTTTTTGTGTTTCCGAGAAGGGCAACTCTCTCTCTAAAATACGCGCATTTACGAGCGTTTTTTTTTCTTCTTTGAAAAGCGATTATTATGCCGAAACTGGACGCGTATTTAGCGTCGTCGTCGTCGTCCAACGAGAACAAGAAGAACAGGAAAAAGAAGAAGAGCGTTTTAGGAGACGACGACGACGATGGGAGCGACACGAGCAGCAGCAATAACAGCAGCAGCAGCAGCGGCGAGGACGACGACGAGGAGGAGGAGGAAAAAAAAGAAACGGGAGGAAACGAGACAAACAAAACGAAAACCATTCCTCTTTCTCCTCCTCCGACGTACCCTGCGACGTTATTGAAACCGAAAAGGAAAACCGGGAAGGAGATTTACGACGGAATACCGAAATACATACGGGATAAAATTATCAACCCGGAAGTTTTAATAAACTGGACACCTGGTGAGGAGGAAAACGGGGAGGAGATACCTGAGCCTGAATTTGAACCCGTCCCGGCGCATCCGCCGAGACGAAAGTGTCCAGAAGGAACGGAGCTTCCGTATCCGTGGGAAAGCGAAATTGGGAAGCCGTTACCGAACGAACGATTAATACGGAAGATGCTTGGCGAACCGAAAAAGTACAGACAACCGGACGGGTCCTTAGGTCCAACGCCGAGACCGAAAAACCCGTGGACCGTGGCGAACAGGAAAGAGTTTTCCGATTTGGTGCACTACTGTCGCACGAACGGAGGATTATCTGAAGCCGACGGGTATAAAGACGGCGTCTCGTATCGATACAACATCGGGTGCACGTGGACGCAACACAGACTGTACATGGAACAAATCCACCAATACCCAGAAGTTAACGAGCGCGGCGAATGGTTCGGCTTTGACCCGAAAAAAATCCACCCGATTGATGACGACCCGACGCACTTCATCACCAAAGCCAAAGCGGACTCGTACCGCGAGCTCGAAAAACGAGGCATCAATGGTACCAAGCTCGAAGAGATGTTTAAAGAAGAAACTCTGAACAAATCCGGCGGCTGGCACTGGGGCGATGGCACCGAACCGTCGCACACCGACGGAGGCCCAAACGACGCCAACGACGGCGAGGAACGAGACATCGAGAGCGAACCGGAGGATCCAGAAACCTCCCGGTGCCCAAAATCCCTCGAGTGGGTCGAAGAACACATCGCGAGAGAGAAAGAAGATGAAAGCCTAAGGAGAAGAGCTGAGAATTAATCCAAGGAGAAAAGAAGAAGAAGAAAGAAAAGAAACTCGCGAGGAGGAGCAAAAGCGCGTTTGTCTGTTATAAAATTATGAGTTTTCATCAGTCAAAAAACGCGTCGAGTCACATTTCGTGTCTTTTCGTTTCCCATTGCATGTTTTCTCTCTCCCGCCTTTTTTGTGCTTTTTTTTCTTCTTTTCTCTCTTCTTCTTCTTCTTCAGAATTCCAAAACACCACAAAAACAGCACGGAAGAACATCCACAGCACGACTACTAAAAGAGAAAGGTATAATCATCTTTAAAGTTTCTTCTCGTTCTAGAGAGAGC
>Ga0255765_1007024_pt1 | contig 10015 bp, 5 predicted proteins | sample 041ome_8_FD_179965 | JGI IMG/M metagenome (GOLD analysis project Ga0255765, IMG submission 179965) | Coastal salt marsh microbial communities from the Groves Creek Marsh, Skidaway Island, Georgia - 041407BS metaG (version 2) | ecosystem: Environmental > Aquatic > Marine > Intertidal zone > Salt... | reverse complement strand
GTTCACGGATGAGTGCGTCGTAGACTTCATTCTGCCTCCGCGGCTCTTCCTCGTCGAACTCCATCCCGCGCGTCGCGCCGTGGCGCGCGTCGTCTCGTCTCGTCTCGTCTCGTCTCGTCTCGTCTCGACCTGAACCGCCGCGGTTGGACAATCGAGCAATCGGACACTCGGGCATGCGATGCAGTGAGATGAAATAAATAAAAAGTGGCAAAATGATACGCTAAACAAGTGATTGAAAGTATTTAGTGAGGTCGTCTTTTCAGCGCACGCGCGATGGTCTTTCGCGCGTCCGCGCGCGCGCGCCGTGGCCTTTCGCGCGTCCGCGCGCGCGCGCGGCGCGCGCGCGCGCGGCGCACACCGCGTCGCCAAAAGAAATGCTTTTTGCTCTCAGCGAGAGTCGAACTCGCGATCTTCCCCTTACGAAGGGGACGCCTTAACCACTGGGCCATGAAAGCCGCCGCCGATCGCCGAAGATCGACGATCGCACATCCGCGTCTTACGCGCCCGTATACGGTCGCACACGAGGTAAATTGTCGATAAATCTCCAGCCGAGCGTCCCCGCGCGCGCGATCGCGCCGAGTTACGGGTTCTATCGATCGCGCGCGGGGGATCGAATGCATCGATCGTCGGCGCGCCGCGGAGCGCCGCGACTCGACCGCGCGACTCGACCGCGCGTCGGGTTCGCCGTCGACGGACTCGACGATCGAGGACGCGCATCGTCGCGCCCGACGCGCGTCCAACGCGAATTCATCGACCGCGCGACGCGCGTACCGTTGACGGACGACGAATCGAATCGAATCGCGATGTCGCGCGACGCGATGAACGACGACGCGCCGATCGCGGACGTCGGGACGACGCGGCGAAACGCGGCGAAAACGATCGAAGAGGCGATGGCGAGCTCGACGATCGCGCGGTTGGCGTGGAGCGGGTGGACGCACGTGACGAGACGACGAAGGGAGACGAACGCGCGCGCGACGGCGCTGTGGCGGGATCGGTCGCGACGAACGAGCGCGCGAACGCTGATCGCGTGGGCGCGAATCACGAAGTTTAACGCGAAACGACGGGAGATGACGCTGGAGCGATCGAGAGCGCAGCGGGAACACGCGAAAAAGTTGAGGACGCTGAGGGAGTGGAAGGCGAGCGTGCGACGGACGAGGGAGGCGAGACGCGACGTGATTCACAAGTATTTGGTGTGGCGGGCGAAGAAGTTCTTGAGGCATTGGCGACAGGCGACGGAGGAGAGCGTGGAGGCGCGAGGGGGACGGAAGCGCGCGGTGGAACCCGCGGCGGCGGCGGAGCCGAGCGCGGCGCCGACCAAGGCGGCGGCGGTTCGCCGCAGGGAACGACACGCCGCCGTGAGCGTGGGCGACATGAAGAGCAGATTGTGGACCAAGGCTGACCCCGCGGCGGTGCCGATGCCGGTGTCACACGTCGTGGAAGAGATTGAAGCCGCGGTGATGGTCGAACGAACGACGTCGGGGACGTCGACGACGTCCACGACGACGACGTCCGCGCCTCAAACGCAGCGCGCGCAAGTTCGACGACGGAAAGTCGTCGTGCGCGAGTCCGGAGAAAATGAAGCGGAGGAAACGGTAGTCGTGACGAAGAAGAGTGCCGATGCGAAGAAGATGACGAAGACGAAGACGACGAAGCTGGTGGACGCCACGACGATGACGCCGGTTGCGAGCGCGGTCTCGCAGCCGTCGCCGCGAACGTCATCGTCATCGTCGCAGCACATGTCGACCATCATTATAGTCGTCGTACTGTTGGCGATTTTCGGCGCCATCGCGCTCGCGTCCATCTTGACTGGCGTCTCGCCTTCCTTTGTCGGCGCCGGGGCGACCTCCGTCGTGCGCCAGCATCTCTCCGAGGCGCAACGAAACGTGACGATTTTAGCGCGTGCGTCGGCGATGCAGCGAAGAGAATTAGAGGCGTGTCGTACGTTCGGTGGCGGCGTGCCCGACGCGAGTCAAAACGCCGCAATCGCTTCCGCGGAGGCCAAGGTTTCAGATTCCGTCGTCCAAGTTGCCGATTTAGAGGTGAAACTCACCAAGGCTAAAGCCGACGTCGCCGCGGCGCAGAGCGCACAAAAGTTAGCCGAAGACCGATTTAATCGCTTAGGTTCGTCAGCGATGACTGTGGCGCAGTTACAAGAGTCGTTACAAAAGATGACGACGCGAGCGACGTATTGCGAGTCCACGTCGGTGCAAGCGTTGAAGCTCAAAGCCGCCAAAGACATCGCGACGGCGCGCGCCGAGAGTGCGGAGAAAGACGCCGCGGATACGAAGTCGAAGTTGACCAAGACTAAGACGCACTTGTTGGCGGCGCAGCGCTCGTTGACGCAAACCGTGGATGTGGCGAATGAGTGCAGGTACCAAATCGGGAAGCCCGCGTACGTGCCGTCGTATCACTCCAACTCGTCCCTGCTCCGCGTCATTGCGGACATGTTCCCCGCGTTTTCGTGGTTCTTTTCATCCTCGGCGTTGTTGTTTTACGTTGTGTGCTCGTATGCGTACTATTTGCGCGCGATGGTGGCATCATTAGTTGGTGAAAGAGATACGCTCGTCGGTGAATTGGCGAAAATTCGCACGCGAGGCGTGGCGCCAAACCGGCCGCATCTCGAGCACACCAGGGTGATGCACGAGCATAGCGCGGAAAGTAGCGGTGCTGACGATGATTCGCCATCAGTCGGTAAGACGTCGTCGTTCGATCGGAAGCGTTCCCGCAGTGTGAGCGACATCGGAAAAGATGGCGCGGAGACGTCGCAAAAGAAGACCGCGACGGCGAGCGACGTCAAGGATAACGACGAAGAGAACGAGTCCGCAGCGACGGGAGTGGAGGAAGTCACAAGCGCTGAAGATTTGAGCAAGGAGCAAACAGAGCGCGCGCACAAACTCATCGAAAGGTGGGCTGAGAAGTCAGCCGACGACGAGATTACGGGCGAACTCGATCGCATCCGTCGACTCGTCGAATTGGAAGACGAGCGCGAGCGATTAGAGGAGGAGTCGCAGCTCGAGCGGCTTAAGCGCCAGATTGAGTTATCTGCAAATGATACGCCGTGGCTTTAACAACAACAATGTGTAACAAAGAATCACTAATAAATAAAATATACTAGGCACGAATGAATGAATCTCTGGACGGTTCGACGATCGCCGGAAGTCGCAGCGTCTCATCCTCCATGTGTCGAAGCTTGACTTCGAGCTCTAAAAATCCATTCACGCGCGCCAACTCGCTCGGCGCTTGGTTTCTATCATCCGGTATGATGAATTTTGCCCGTTTTGTCGATTCAATCTTCGATTCAAGCAAGTAATCGATCACACTTTCGTGGCCGTAAATCGCGCACTTGTGCAACGCCGAGTGGCCGTTGACGTTGACGACAGAAAAGTCCACCTTCAGATCCTCGACGAGCCATTTCACCATGCTCAGCGCATCGTCTTGATTGGTTTCTGTGGTACACGCCCATAACACGGCGTTGCACCCCCATCTGTTCGTCGTCCCGCAATCAAAGCCAGGCGTGGACGCGAACCATTCCGCTACGTTTCGATGATTCTTCCAAATCGCCAAATGAAAAGGAAAGTCACCGTCATACGACGCCACCCCTGGTTTCGCGCCTCGACTCACCAGCCACTGACACGCTTCGAGTTCGCCGTTACGAGCGGCCCAGTGCAAGGGCACTCGACCGTCTTTGCGGCCGGTGTGATTGGGATCGACTCCGCATTCGTCGACGAGAAATTCGCACGCCTCCACGTGACCGCCGCCCGCGGCCCACATCAGAGCGCTGCTCCCGAAGGCATCCTTCTCCGTTACTGGGTCCCAGCCATCTTCTACGATCGCTCGACGCATGCCGAGCAAATCTCCACGTGACGCGGCCGACATTCCAGGCGAAAGCTCTTTGCGGTTGCCACCCGTGCGCCACGCCTTGGGTTTCCCCGCGCCTGAGCCGCGCCACGCGCTGGATTCAGTCTCTGTGTTCTCGCACGACATCGCGCGCTGCGCTGCGGAAGCGCAATCGGGACTATCGCCTCCAGATTCCCAATGTTGCCGCAGGCCACCGCCGTGCACGGCGTAGTACTTCAAACAACCTTCGCATTGCTTCAACCCGAGCGACGTCAGCGCCTCGTCGTGCTTCTTCGTCGTGAGCAACACTTTACCATCAGACGTGGGTCTGGCGGAGATGAAATAATCATCTTCGGTATCATCAACGATAGCATCGACGGTATCTTCGCGATTTCGGGCCGCTTGTCGTTCATTGATGACGTCTGCGATTTGACGAGCGAATCTCGCCTCTTCGCCGTTGACGACTCTCGCCACGCCTCTCGCGGCCAGTAATCGAATGGGCGCACTGCTCGCGTAATTGTTCGCGGGACGGCGCCCATTGACGCTCACTCGACATTTCCCGACAATTTCACGCTCAGCAGTCGTGAGTGGAGGCTGATTAGAACGCGATAACGCCAAAGCTACGGCGTCGGCGACGCTCTCGCTCAACGCGCCGCACAGAGCCGACGAGGCAAAAGACGCCAAAGACGCGTTTGTCGCATCGCTTGCCGTGGATCCAGTTTCCGAGCCGCGATCGTCCTCGGACGCCGTCGTGGCGTACTTTTTCTTCACCGCGTACGGTTTCACGACTTCTGCGGCGCCGAGTTCGTTGACAACCTGTCGCACCGCCGGTTCTAGATCGTCGCACATCGAAGCCGCGATGCCTCGCTCGTTCAGCGTGTCGAGCACGAGCTTGATTTTTTTCGGATCGATCCCAGCAAACTCTGGGATGCGTTCGGTGAGTATGCTAGGACTATGAAACGTTTCACACGCTTCTCGACTGGCGCGCACTTTCACGAACGCTCGAGCTACCATCTCGCGGTAGAAGCACGCCAACGCGGTCTGAGGCGGCGCCTTGCGTAACCATTTTGACAGTGCCCACGCATCGAAAAGCGCCGTGTTCGCGCCTTGACCTTTAAACGGCGACATTGGGTGCGCGGCGTCGCCTATGCAAATCACTCGAGAGCTCGAGCTACGCATGACCAAGTGCGGCGTCTCCTTCGCTCGCGCCTTGCTCGTCGGCGGCTCCTCTCGGTCGTACAGCGGCCCCGCCCAGGCGTCTTCCCACTCCGTGTTGTCGAACATCGCGCTCACCGGATCGTGCCATCCTTTGGTGTGCTCTAAAACGAACGCCTTGACGTCTTCGCGAGGCGCGTTCGCCAATCCGCGCGCCTCCTCCTCGTCCACGCGCACGCTCAGTTGCCACATGCTTCGCGGCGGCGTGCCCTTAGCTTCGTTCGCCGCCTCGAAGGGCATCGTGAACATCCTCGACCGCCCGTCGACGGTATAAAACCCTTGCCCGCGCAACAACGCGTCGTCTAAATCCGTAAATCCCGTCACGAGCGCGACGCCGAGGTAGCGCAGCTCCCCAGACTTCAAATCCGCGCCCGCGCCGGGCGCTCGCCGCGTTCCCGATCGCACGCCATCCGCCGCGACCAATATCGCGCCCTCGATCTTCTCCCCGGTGTCCAGCGTCACCGTCACCTTTTCGTCGTCCTCCGCGTAATCCACCACTCGCGTCCCCCACCGAATCCACGCCTCGGGAATCTTCTCCAACAAAATCTTCCGCACCGCGTCGCGAGGCACGCGCAGATTCATCGGTCGCTTCCCCATCGCCCCCCCCGCGCTCGACCCGTCCCCTTTCCCTACCGCCGTCGCCGCGAACGCGTTTCCGTAGTACCCCAGCACGCGTCCGCTCGCCGCAAACGTCCAGTGCGCGCTCGACGCGCACGACCGCGCTCGCAGCGCCTCTCCCACGCCCAGCCCCGCGAGCGCGGCGTTCGTCTCGCTCAGCGTCACCCCGTACCCTTGCCTTCGCGCCTCCCTCGAGCCGTCGCGCTCGAGCACGACGCACGTCGGCGCGTCCGCCGCGCCGCGCGTCCCGTCCCTCGCCCTCGCGAGCGACGACGCGAGCGCGAGCCCGGCGACGCCGCCGCCGACGACGACGACGACGTCGTCCGCCGTCAGTCGCGCGCGCGATTCCGCGCGCATCGCAAACCGCGTCGCGCGTCGCGACGTCGCGTCTAAACGCGCGCGCGTCGCGCCGCCGCGGCATCGATCGCGATCGACAGAGTCGTCGTCGCGTCGAACCTCGCGTCGAGGTTCGACGCGATCGCGCGATCGATCGATCGCGATCGGGCCGTCGCGATTCGCGTCGGTCGCGCCGCGTCGCGCCATTGCGTCGCGCCGACGCGAGTCATGCCGACGCGCGGCGCGATCGCGCGCGACGGCGCGGCGAGCGAGGACCCGCGCGCGGTGTCGTGGGCGCGACACCTCGTCGACGGCCTGCGCGGGTACTTTGCCGAGGTGGATCCGCTGAGCGCGGACCGCGCGAGCGCGGACGTCGACGACGCGAGCGGCGGACTCCTGGGGGCGTGCGAACGGGGGGACGCGAGCGCGGCGAAGGAGATGCTGAGAGATGGGAACGAGTGCGTCAGGTGGTTGATGTTCGGGGAGCGGAGGAACACGCGCGATACGGCGGTGCACGGTGCGGCGGCGAGGCGACGCGACGCGAAGACTCGAAGAGCGAAGACGCGAAGACGCGGCGAGGGCGCGGTGAGGGGGCGCGAAGGGTGAGATGCGCGAGACTGACGCGCGCGCGCGCGCGGTGAACAGTGGCGGCGGCGAACGGGGACGTGGAGATGCTGGACGCGCTGTTGGACGGGTTGCGCTTCGTCGCGCGGTTGGTGATGTTTCACGACGAACAGTTTAATTTCATGGGGCCGTTTCGCGAAATAGCGAGGCGAGACGGTGCGTCGAGTGAGTTTCAGCGATGCGACGAGGAGCAGGTGCTGCGGGCGTTCTTATCGGCGCCGAATGATGCGCTCAACTCGCCCTTGCACGCGGCGTGCGCGACGGGGTCGCCGAAATCGGTGCGATGGCTGTTAAAGCACGGTGCCGATCAGCACGTGTTGAATCTTCTCGGTAAAGATCCGGTGAACTTACTGATCTCGACTTGCGACGCGCGAGAGCGCGCGGTGGCGGCCGTCGATGACGCGACGTTGAAAGTTTTGGACAAGGATTTCGAACGCGACAAGGATTTGGGGGCGTACACCTCGGGAAAAGAGTGCATGGAAATATTGTTGGAGGATGGACGGTTCACGAAGAATGGATTTGTGTCGGATTGTAATGCGTGCTTTCCGTTATACCACGCCGCTCGAGCTGGTACGCTGGACGTGGTCAAGCTTTTGTTAAAGCACGGCGCCAGTCCGTTTGACAGAATTTCATTCGAGATGGAACGAAAGGCTAAGGAGTGGGACGATGCCTGTTCGAAGGGCGGTTCTCGCGGCGGAAAGAAGCTCAATCCGTTCAGGACGCCTTCGTCGCGTTCGAAACGGACGATCGATACGGCGAGCGACGTGGCAAAGTCGCGCGGCCACACTGCGATTGTCGATTTGCTCGATAGCGCGATGGAGGCGCAAACGATGTCGACCTTTGACAAGTCTCTGGCGTTGTTTGACGATGAGCCGAAGAAAAAGAAGAAGAAACAGAAAAAGCTCACTGGAAGTCAGAGGAAAAAGCTTGCGACGGAAGAAGGAGCCGAGGAAGCCCAAGAAGGGTCAGAGTCGGAACCGGAGAAGGAGGACAAGCCGGACAATGTGAAGGAACCGGAACCGGAGCCGGCGCCGGAACCGAAGCCGGAACCGGAACCGGAACCGAAGCCGGAACCGGAACCGAAGCCGGAACCGGAACCGGAACCGAAGCCGGAACCGGAACCGAAGCCGGAACCGGAACCGGAACCGGAGCCGGAATCGGCCACTCCTAGCAAAATGGCGAAAGATGATAACAGCGAGAGTCCACCGTCGGTGCTCGACGGACGCGAAGCTTCGGACGAGACTTCGACGGGCACGACTCAAACGGCGCTTGATTTGGCTGATGAAATCATTCCTCGACAGCTGGTGGATTATGCCGTGGAGCATAGTCCGTTTGCGAGCGCAAAGGAAGACGTTGAAGACGAGGACACACCTTCAGCCGCCACCGTTTTGCGACGCAAACGCAGCGGGAGAACGAAGGCGGGGACAAAACCGAAGGATGATATGCCCGAAAGAAATGCGCGAAAGCGGCAAGTCGACGCGGATAAAGCATCCGCGCAACCTGGATCAATACTGGATCGAAATGGCGCTTATAGTCAATCCACGGCGCCCGCGGCGCCCATAGAGCAACATAGTGGTCGCGTCGCCGAGGAAGAAGAGCCCGCTTGGGCGTCCGTGGATGTCCCAAAGCAGCTCATGCAGCATCACGAGATGGTCATGCCGGCGCAGCAGCAATCAGAGCAACAGCGAGAATCCCAGGAAGAACTACACCAGAGTAAGTCGAGATTAAATCAATGGCGAGGCGATGGGTCGATTTGGTCCCACATCCCGCAAGCCGTGCACTCCTCTGTCGGGGCGCCTTCGCCGCCGCCGCGATCAGCCGCCGCGACTATGCCCGATTGGGATCGAGAAATCTTCACCACGGACATAGATGCGGACTGGGATGCCTTAGGTTGGGTCGCTCGCGCGTCGAGACGAATGGAAGCCGTGCATCTCGAGGCGTGCGCTTCGGGCGTCGGCTGCGGACACGTTCTCGGCATCGATCTCGAACACTTGAGTTTTGGTCAACTCGACGCCGTGGAGGAAGTTCATCGCGAATTACTCGCGCGCATCACGGACGCGCGCATCGCGCTCGCGCGACGTCAAGAGCGCGCGGCCGTCATCGAAGAGATGACCATAGCCAGCAACAAGAAAGAGTTCACGAAACTCGCCCAATTCGAGCGACGACTTTGAGCGAGCCAACGTCGTCGTCGCGAGACGTAGTAGATAAATCGCGACGCGCGCGCGTCTAGTCCGTTTTATGAAAACAATCTTTTACTCGTGTACTACGCTAGGTCGTCTGCGAATCCGTGCGCGCAAAACTCCCGATATTGAGCGCGCCGACGTGCTGCCAGCGAGTCGCCGTCCACTTCGTCCCGCGCACCACCGGGCACCCGGCGTGTCGCGCGCGCTCGTCGACTTCGCCGTTCAAATGCACGTTGAAGAACAGCAGCGCGTCTCCGCGTCGCGGTTTCACAGCTAAGACGTTCGGGTCTCCCCTCAACGCGCGTTCGCACGCGTTTCCTTGCGTCACTCCGCTCTTCTCCGGCGCCGCCCCCCCCAGCGGCGTCCCTCGCGGAAACACCGTCTCCCCCCCCTCCTCGACGTCGCTCAGATACATCAACACCGTCGCCGCGCGCTGTCCACCATTCTTCACGTTCACTTCATCGTGAAAGTAATCATCGTGCGCCGCGTACTCCTGCCCCGCCTCGTACCGCATCACCTGCGTCGTCTCGCCTCGATTTCTCGGCAGCATCGTCCACGCCGCGACCCGTCGTTCGATGTTCGCCATCACCTCCGAATCCTCCCCGCGCACCCACCCCCCGCTCGACGTTCTCTCATCGCTCGTCTTCGACGTTCCGTCCGCCTCGTTCACCACCTCGCTCCGTCGCATCGTCCGCCGCGCCGCCGCGATCGTCGCCTCCGCCTCCTCGCGCGTCAGGAAATTTCTGTACACGTACGCCCGCGGCGACTCCGAGATTCGCTCGATCCACTGCCGCGCGTCCGCGCCGTCTTCGCGCAGTCCGACGCGCGATCGCGCGTCCGAGGCGTACGCGACGTGCTCCTCGGCGCGCAATCGCGCGTCGTCGTCGTCCAATCGTTCGTCGCGCGCGTCTCTCGGCAGGCGCGGTCGAAATGCGGTCGCGCGACGCGGCGCGGCCAGCGTCGCGAGCGCGATGAGCGCGAGCACCGCGACGCGCGACGCGCCGCCGCGAGGCATCGCGATGTCCCGACGCGCGATCCGACCGCGGCGCGCTCTCGCGCATTCGAGGGCGATTCGGCCCATCAGTTGACGAAAGGGCCTTTGCCATTTCTCTGGTAAATAGGTATACGCACCGTCCTTATATGAACGCTGAGGTACTAGAATACCTCCAATGACGCTATATAAAAAATGTCAGCAAATAAAG
>Ga0255765_1007022_pt1 | contig 10018 bp, 16 predicted proteins | sample 041ome_8_FD_179965 | JGI IMG/M metagenome (GOLD analysis project Ga0255765, IMG submission 179965) | Coastal salt marsh microbial communities from the Groves Creek Marsh, Skidaway Island, Georgia - 041407BS metaG (version 2) | ecosystem: Environmental > Aquatic > Marine > Intertidal zone > Salt... | reverse complement strand
CACGTTTCGACTCCCGTCCAGAGTTGAGGCCGTGCCTCTACGTCTCGGATATGGATTGCGTTGATCTGTAGTAGACCGAACGATCCTCCGTTGGGGTCATCGAAGTTGCTTTGACTCTCGTCACATCTTGATTCTCTCCATGCAATGTAAGAGAAGGTCTCTTGGGGGAGATCGTGAACATAGAACGAAAGGTTGTATTGGTTGCATGATTGTTCCCCGCTGTTCACTCCGAACGGGAAGGCGAAGAACGCAAGCACCACGATGTATTTGATGAGTGCGGCGAACGATGTGATTACCGCCATCGCAACCACCCCACTAGGGCGATGCCCGCAACACAAATCATTAGATGTGTTGTCATTTCTTTACCGCCTTTATCTCAACGACGAGGCGGTCGTTGTCGAACGCCCCGCCTTTCTGCAAGCCGTCCAGTAATGCTTTGATGTAGTTGTCGATGTCCGCTCTCAGGGACAGTGATCCTTCGGTTGCGGTTTGTACGGTCACGTCCATCCCTGTCTTGGAGAACGTCACGTCAACAGATACGGGGGTGGTGAACTTCTCGCCATCCCAGTAACTAGCGATGGCATCTTCATAATCTTTGGTTGCTTGTGGCGTGTAGGCACGTCGTGATTTCTTTGACATGCGTGGCCGTTGTTTCGGCTTCGGATGGAGGGGTATGTGAATCGTGTGTTTCATCGTGGCCTGTACCCGTGCTCAAGGATTTTCTGCAACTGCTGTTCCCCGTCACGACGGGAGTGAAACTTTCCCCATCTGCGGTCGGCGTCAATCAGCACAGGCCATGCGATCTCCATCGGGATTCCCTGCTCCGATAGTTTTCTGGCGAGACGAACCAACGTTGCGGATCGGTCGTACGGTTCACGGTTCGCTCCGTGCATCCAGATGGAATAAGTAGCGGCGTCTACTGCGTTGCTTCGCATCAGACCTTTCACTTGGTCGTGTGTGTCTGTGCCCCACACGGATTCTCCGCCGTCAAGTTTTGTGGTCTGGGCAGGCGCAACCCAAAGTTGCGCTGTTGATTCGATGTCGTCACGGCTTGCCTTGGTGACACGTTCAAGGAACTGTCCAAGGTCAAGCGGCGTATCGTTGTCGTCCATCATGTAACGGTCTGGTGGCACGCCATCTTGTTTGCCGTAGTAGGGGAGACGCACGTAGTTGCCGAGTTGCCCTGATGTCAAGGTCTCTTGCTTGGGGTTCACTTCTCGTGCGGGATAGTTCAACACTTGGTGTGCCGCTAGGAGTGCCCGCCGCATTGTTGCGGCGGGCATCAACGAATCTGTGAAGCACCAGACGTGGTAGCCCTTGCGGGTGCGCTCTACCCATGTCGGGATGTTCCGTGCTTTCAGGATTGTTTGCAGGTTGCGTGCTCCGTCTAGGTCGTCAATGTCAATGTCGATACATCCCCAGATACACAGGTCGCCGTCAGCGGTAGGGACGATGGGGTACACCCCGATCTTCTCTTCGCCTTCTAGGTGGCGGCGGAACACTTCGACGGTCAAGGGTTGGCGGACACATCCGCCTTCCCATGATCCGTATGCGTCACCTCGCCCTCTGAATAGATCGACGAATTGTTCCAATGGTGTCATTAGAACTGCTCCCTGCCGATGTCTCTCAGGTATTGAGAGGGGAGTTCTCCGTGCGGCATCGGGTAGAGACGGCCAGTGTCAGAGTCAATCTCGAAATCTGTTTCGGGAACCAGCGTGTTTGACCTGAGTTTGTTTTTGACCAGCGAGATCGTGAGTGTGTACTCGTGAACTTTCTGTTCGTGCTCCCAGAATGCGATCTCTTCTGCGATGCGTTCAGAGTGGGAGCGAACGTTCTTCTCTTGAAGTTCTCTGATTTGTGCGGCGATCTCGTACCGTTTGCGGCGCACTGCCATCATCAGGGTGGCTTGTTGTTCACCGCCGTATGAGCCTGATGAGATGGTGAGTTGCTTACCGTCTGCGCCTGCGGAGCGGCTGGTCTGATGCAGGCACAACAGTGGGATGTCGTGTCGCCTGCCGAACGCTTTGATGTAGTTGGCTTTGTCAGGGATGGTTTCTCCTGCTTCAACCAAGTCCAGATAGTCAATGACGACCAGTGATGGTTCACGGCCTTTCATCTGGCACCACTCGTTGTATGCGCCTTCAAGGTCGTTGGGCACCAGCGGCATGTCGTACACCGTCAGGTTGGAAAAGTCCTCTTCGGCTGTGCGGTGCAACATTCCGATCATTTCTTTGTCGCCGTCAGAGATCGCTTCCTCTAAACGCCATGTCGGAATGTCGTGGTGGATTGCCACAAGTTTTGACAGAGTGAGGGTGCGTGGTTCGTCGGGACAGAAGTACAGCACCTCGCTGTCTGTGGCCGCACAGATGTTCCTTAGGCAGTGCAGAAGTACCTGTGTTTTACCGTTGTGCGAATGACCGATCAGCAGTGCGAGGTGCCCTCGGGCTATCCCTCCTGTTGCTCTGTCAATCGGGTCGATCCCTAAAAGGATTCGTTCGTTTGGCGTTGTTGCCCACCGCTCGTACTCAAGTGCGGCGTCGGCTAAAGGTTTGTAGTAGCGAGCGGAATCGGCAAGGGCGACAGGTTCTTGAGTCGCTGAGGTGGGGGGTGAAGCAACGCTTTCACCTGTCGCCCAAGCCGCCGTCGCATCATCAAGTGTGATGCGGCTCATCTGTTACTGGTCAGCCTCGTGGCGGCCAGAGACAGAGGTCTTTGTTGTCACAGGAACGGAACCAAGGACGCTTAGGGTTGGTAGCCAACTTGTCACGCTCATCCCATACCGAGGTGATGCCCTTCTTGGCGGCTTCAGAAGCAAGCCATGACGGGACTTCGCCGTGTACCTTGCCTGCGATCCTGATGCCCATCTGGTTGGGGGTGATGTCAGGGATGTGTGCTGGTACTGCGCTTGGGAAGATTTCCTGCACTGTTGCTAATGCTTCCTGCGGTGCTGGTGCCGCCGCTGGTTGCGGTGCTGGTGTGCTGGTTTCTCCCATGATCTCGGTCAGCATCGTGTCCTTGACAGTGCTGAAACCGATTGCCCACTCGCCAAGTTTCGTGTTGATATCGGCGGCAGGGTTCACCAGATCAGCGGCGATCTTTGCCGCAACCTGAGTGACAATGGATTCATCTTTGCTCATTGGCATTTTTTCCTCCGTTGAGGGTTAGTGATGACTCGTCGATGCGTGTGTCATCTGTTGTTAGAGATGCGCCTTTGCAGACGCTCCACCAAGGACACCAAGTTTCATTACATAGGTAGCCCTGATCGACTTGCGGCCAAGGCAGGTCGTTGCCTAGGCGAAGTGCGGCAGACACAAGGTTTGTGATCTGCCGTTCAATCCATGCACCATGACGTGCGGTGCGGATAACAGTGGTGCGTGACCCTTCAGACTTTTCCTTGCGGATCATCACACCGAATGTGAAACTGACAGGCCAATCGGTCACAAGTCCAGACTTGACTGCGGCCAAGGCGTACACCTGCGACTGAATGTTTTGCTTCTGAAGTTCACGCTGGTTGTACTTGCGCTTAGCGCTTTTCCAGTCCCACAACTTCCCGCTAGGGGACACGTAATCCATCGTTCCCTCTAGTTGGATCACGTACTCTTTGCCGTCGTGCTCAATGGTGTTCATCGGCACATAGAACTTGTGCTCCACGATGCCGCCGAACTCTACGTGAGGTGCTACGTCTCTCGCCCAGCCTTGACTCATAGCGATAGCGAGCGGACGCATGTCCTCAGGTGTCAGCGAAGTGTACGTCCAACGCTCATCACTGTTCATCGCTTGCTGTAGCCCGAACACTGCGGCGTCAGCAATGTCGTTGATATCACACTTGCCAAGTAGCACTTGTTCAATAGCGGTGTGCATTGCTGTGCCGAGAACGGTGGCATCGGAGCCACGTCGGAACTCTGGCTTCATGTATGCCAGACGGCCACGCTCCATACACATCAGTGCGTCGTTGACCCATGATTGGCGAACACCGATCTTCAGCGTGCCGTCGTCGTTCTGTCTAAAGATCACAACAACCCCATCTCATCTAGTTTCCTGCGTCGCTTGGTCACCGACGAGCGGGACAGCATGACGTTGAACTTTTCTCTCATCAGGTGAACAACGAGTGTCCCTGATAGTCCGCCTCTAATCATCTCATCGAACACCTCCCGTTGTTCTTCTGTCAACTTCTTACCCTGTTTTGAGCCTGCATAATCAGGGTTATCGGTTACGCCGTAGATGTAAGACAATCGTTGAGCGGCAGAGTGAGGCACCCCAAGTTTCTTTTCAAGCGTGCGCGCACCGACACCATCTGTTGTGCGAATGAATCGTTCAATGTCCATCCACTGCTCGTATGTCACGGACATGAACCATGAATCGTCTGAGTCCATTGACATGATGCGGATGAACTCGTCAAATGTTTTCTCGGAGTCGCCCAGTACCAGAATCAGACTTCGATATTCCCTGAGCAGAGATGTCAACGCATCACGCGCCTTGAGGTAGGCGTCGGGTGTATCTGGTTCACGATGAAGAACCTTGAGAACAATCATCGGATCTTTCAACGCTTCGTGGTATGCGTCGTGCGCCTTGACTAGATGGTCAAAGAAATCCAGTAGGCGTTCCCCTGACAGCGGGGCGTGCAACCCGTACCTATTTGCTATTGCTTCACCGAGATGAAAGTCGTCGATCCGTTCGACACGGATCGGCGTTTTCTCGTTGACTTGAATGTCGTCCAAATGATCTGGTCTATCGTCTGGTCTTGATGCGTCGTTTGTATTATTCACCTAACTCTCCCTTGGGCATTCGTTCGTACCCAGAACACAGTCGTCCGTGCTGTGCGAAGGGCGAGGGTTCCGCCGTCAGGCGGGAACCCGATACGTGGTCGTGGTTGCGACCCCCCCTGACCCCCCCAAAGGTACGTCATGGGATTTCTAATTCAACAACCACCTAGAACGTGGCGCTCAGGGAGCGTTCTCTATTGCAGTTTCTTGTTCACGGTACGCATACCTTTTAGACGCGTCCTCAATGATGTGACTTCTTCCTCTAGCGAGGCTATGTACTCTTCTTGCTCCAAGATAAGGGCATAAAGGGCTTCCATTGTTTCGCCGTCTGCGGCTAAACGAGTTTTTTTCTGCACTCTTGATGGGGTCACCCCTTGTTTGTCCAGTACCCAGTAGAGGGTTGAGCGAGGCAAGCCGAGATCGGAGGCAATCGTGTTGACACGATCCCCTCTCTTGTACCTCCGCACTGCTTCTTCGGCAACCTCGTCGGTAACCAGACGATGTTTTTTGGTGTTCATAATTCCATATTAGGCTTGACATTGTTCTCCTTGCAAGAACTTCGTTGTACTTGATGGGTGTCACAGGCTTCCTAGCCACTCTCCAAGCCTTCCTCCTTTCAGATATCTACGGGTTGTGTCAGTGCTCGCATGACTGAGAACGTCAGCGAGAACATCTAGTGGCACACCAGCACGCGCAAGGTTCGTTGCGGCTGTGTGCCTAAGGGCGTGAGGATGGAACATCTGAGAACGATCCCATCCGATACGCCGCAAACATTTAGTCAGTCTTTTGTTCAGCACCACAGGGTCGGGGAGCCACTCGTCTGTCAGCGAGTAGCGTTCCCTTACTGACAGCGATGCAGGTAAGTCCCAAGGTGTCAGCACCTTCTCATCGCGACGGTACGTAACTAGATCAGCGACCTGCCCCAGCCAAACGTCAGCACCCTCGGGTGTAATCAGATGTGGTAAGCGGGTAGCAATGGCGTACACCGCACTGCCGTACTCAACGCCGAACTGTGACCCACCTTTTCGCACCATGAAGTCAATGCGATGCCGTGAAAGATCGAACGAATTAGGGGTAACAGACATGATCTCACCCCGCCTCAATCCAGCAAATAGACCGAGACCAAACATCACTCTTTCATCCAAATGCAACTCGGCATTCCAGAACTGAACAAACTGTTCGTCACTGAGAGCCTTCGACTGCACGTTGCGAACCTTCGGTACACCCACCAGCAACGTCGGGTCACGACCAACAAGATCATTCTTCAACAGGTACGCATACATCGACGCAAGGATCGCCCGCTCCAACCGTTGCGTCCCGTTCGACCCAACCTTCCCGCCGACACGAGGACGATTCATCCATGCTTCTATCTCTGGTGCGGTGACATCACCAGCAGGACGGTCACCCATCGACTCGGTGAACGCCGTCAACGTCTTGCCATAACGGTACGAGGTAGCACCCTGCACCTTCCTGACATCACGCATCCACGACAAGTAAGTGTCAGCCGCTTCTGCCAATGTGATCTGGTTCATTCTCTTATTCCCCTTTACGAGTTACAAGCGAAGAACTGCCGAGTGGCCGTAGCCCTACGTACATGGGTTCGATTCCCATCGTCGCCTCTGCGGGACGTAACTAAAGTTGCGTCCCGCTTTACATTCCCACTCAGCAGTTCAACGCTTCGGTTGTACCCAATTCACAGTAATGCCTAGACGAAACTCCCGTCAAGCATCACTTGTCTTTCTTCCTGACGTACCCACTTTCGATCTGGTGTAAGCGTTGCGGACTCATGTCCGTCATCTCTGCCAGTTCTTTGAGGGTGTTACCTTCTGATCTCAGTTCTCTAACTGCGGTACGTCGCACTCTGGCGACCTCTCCGACGATCTCTAATAATGCTTCCCTTACGGGTTCGCTATCTTTGATGCGCCCCACTGCGTCCAGTTCGGCAAGGCGTTCCAACGTAGGTTGGCAAGCCTCCCGAATCTGATTCGCAAGCGGCGGTAGTTGTTCGCTCATGGTTCCAGACTAGGCGAGAACCCTGTCTAAAGCCTCGTCAATTTTTTGGATAGCCCATCGGGTAGCACGGTGACCATTGAGAGCACTGAGGCGCTTCGGGTTATCGTCGGGGAAGTCAGCCAAGTCACGGTTCCTTTTGGTGTAATACCTGTCGGTGTGACTGAGCGCTTCCTTGATGGCGAACAGTTCCTTCGATGTCAATGAGACGGGGAACTCGGGTAAATCATTTTCTTTACTCATGGTTTTCTCCAGTTATTAGGGTGTGTGATTCTCAACATGACGGCGACGATCCCAGTGATAGAGATCACGCCGACAACTAGGGCGGCGGGGGTCAGTGGTAGCCACTGACCTTCCGACGGTGCGAACGGTGCCCACCACTGCCATACCCAGAGGGTGATGGCGACAGTGAACGAGAGCGCAAGTCGTTGTGTCCGATTCATCATCCGATCCTTTCCATCGGTTGCTTCCCTCCTGTGTGACGGGTGCACAACGGAGAGTCCTTTAGTGGTACGAGCGTGGTGATTGTTTGTTGGCACCGAGGACACCTCCACGACGCCTTCTCTTGTTCCTTCTTGCTAGGCATGACTATCGCCTAGCCGATACTGGTCGCAATCATCCTCGCCTTTGCATTCCTCGCAACACGATTCGCAACAGTCCTCACCATTAGGTAGTGAATGGATGTCGTCATACAACGGCTCGTCACACTCATAGCAGTAGGTCGTTGGTTCACCTGCTGTGTCGTCTGGCTCAAGCCAGTAGTCACGAGCACGATCAACTTGATACGGCGTGGGAGAGGAGAGAAGAAACCTAGGCATCGGCTTCCTCCTCCACGATCTTCCCATCCATACCAACGGCACGTCCGTCGGCTGTGGTGATGGTCAGTTCCCTGTCGGGGTAATTCTTGAGAACGAAACGTCGCATCTCATCTGCCTCCGCATAGGTTCTCACTCGGCTCTTGACCTCGCCACGCTCACTGAACTTGACGATGACAACGAACCCTTTAGGTGCTGACTTCGCTAACTCGCGACAGTTCTCACAGCGCCAGATCCGTGTTGGTTTCTCACCAAAGTTCTTCTTGGTGAGGCACCTGAACCCATGCGCCCGAGCCTGTCGGACAACATCTGCTGATGTGTCCCCATAGATTTCGTCACCGTATTCATCGAGGCAGTCATCGCAACTGATCCAGTACATTCTCTTGATACCCATGTCAGTCGCCCTCCACTGTCTTGAGAGTGATGGTGTCGTACGTCAGTGCGAGGCTGTCAAGACTGTAGACAATACCCTGATCCTCAACTTCTTCAAGCCAGAGATCAAGCATCTCTTTAGGGGTTGCCTCAGCGGGATACCACATCGGGTTATCTGCGATTGTCTCGTCGCTGATTTCTATTGTGAGCACGTACTTACTCATGTCACTTGCCTCCTGACTGCGAGGCGATCCGTTCAATGTCGGCACGCTTGAAATAGAGACGGTTTCCGTTTTCAATGATTGGCGCACCCTGCCAAGCGTGGTCAAGTCTCATCTCATACCGAAGTTTCGACTCCTTGATACCGAGTCTTGCGGCAACCTCTTTCACTGTCATCAGTGCGTCGGTTAGTTGTTTGGCTCTAGCCATTTCTCTTTCTCTCTTTCTGGTTTCTTGTTTTGGTTTGGGGGTACTCCCCCCGAACCCCACCGACAAGGGGTAAGCCGATGAGGTTCGGGCGGAGCACCTGCCACGCAAGTGTAGCAGATGACTCCCGTCTACCCTAGACAGTTGCTCCCTTCTTCTCGTGCCTCATGTAGTCCTCGTCAAACTGGTTCCACAGTTCTTCTCTAGTGTCGGGCGTCGTGTTGGGTGCCCAGTGTTGACGTAAGAAATCGACACGGAGAGACAGCATCTTCGTGGTGCCATCTCGCTTGAAGTTGTCGTCGAAGTTGACGATCTCTTCAAGCACCATCAACCAGCCGTTGACATCGACCCACAGCAGACGTGCATAGTTCATCACTCGTTGGAGCGCCATCATCATGTCGGTCTGAGCCTGTAGCATTCGACCGAACTCCTGATTCTGAAAGAGAATGCGGTTCTCGTTGAATGGCATGAACTCGGTACGCAAGTGACTGTTCCTCTGTATCTCTTGAACATTGAGAGCGGTGTCGTACAACAACCGATTCACAGAGGCGGCGAACTCTGTCCACAGCCTGCCTTCGACACTGGTGCGCCAACCTTCAGTCTCTTCGACAGCCTTTGCGTGAGCGACGATCTGAGACGGGAACATCTGACGAGTGTTCACCTTCTTGTAGTGATCCTCAAGAGCACGTTCGACATGATCGGGGCGGGCGGCATCTCTCAAGATGGAGATCGTCGTCCGATCAAACTGAAGAGGCGTGTCATGCTTCATCGCTACCTCATGGTCTTTCATGGCACTCATACACTTGCCATCACTGGAACCATCATCGAAACCCCAATACTCAAGACAGGTCACGCTGAAGTTCTCATCGTCTGCGGTGATGCCATCTGAACTACTGGTGTAGGCCGAGCGCCAACCAATAGACTGCATCTCCTTAGCCATCCGCTCTGTGTGACCGTTGTAAGCGAGCCATGCCTCAACGATGGCGAACTCCTGCGGCGTGCAGTGGAAGTGATGCCACCAGCGATCGACCTTGAGACGATTCAACTCGCTGAAGAAACACTGCCGACAGACACGGACACCGCTACCAGTTCGGAACGTGCCCGAGGTGGCACGTCGGAGATCAAGCCCGTTACCCAGAGCGGTGACGAACTCCTGCGGCCAATAACTGTGTGTCGCTTCGTGCTTCTCATCACAGATACCGCACTGAATTTTCTTTATTGCTTTCGACATTTTCATGCCCTTCCTTTGGTTTGGTTTTGGTTTTATTTTTTGTCGGTCGGGGAGACCTGACTCAAGTCTACACTAGATGTCAAGCCCCCCCGAAATCGGGTGCTATTTGTTGCGCTTATTGGTACGGCGTGCCGCACCTGCGAACTCGGTAACTGCGTCCCTAAGATCAGAGATCGCAAGACTCAGCAGACCAGAGTCAGCGTCGCTATCTGCCAACGATTGAACGTCGATCGCTTTCATCTGTAGATGGTGCGCCGCCCGTGCTAGTTCGGTGCTCATGCTTCACCCTCCCAGTCCTGCCACGTCTCCGCCCAATGCTCAGCGGCCTCACGCCTCACCGACATAGGGAAGAGATCGTGCCAACGATCCGACGGCGTGCCGAAACTCTGGTGATATTTCTT
>Ga0255765_1007013_pt1 | contig 10029 bp, 6 predicted proteins | sample 041ome_8_FD_179965 | JGI IMG/M metagenome (GOLD analysis project Ga0255765, IMG submission 179965) | Coastal salt marsh microbial communities from the Groves Creek Marsh, Skidaway Island, Georgia - 041407BS metaG (version 2) | ecosystem: Environmental > Aquatic > Marine > Intertidal zone > Salt... | reverse complement strand
CACTACCAGAATACATTGAGAATACCACTCTACCAAATGAACCAGTTGTTTGAACTGCATCTATTTGGAAGTAATTACTAGCACCTGCAATACCCTTAACTAAGTTGTGAGTTTGAGATTCGTTAAACTTAACATTCATCTCAATACTCAATGGTAATTGAGATGTGTTCCAATCTACACTTAATTGTTGAGAACCACTAAATACCAGTGCAGATGTTCTATCTTCGAATGTGAATGGCTGAGTACCACCATCGGTTGGGTCGGTTGGTCCGCCAAACTCCATAATTGTAAGGAGTGATTGTGGAACTCCATAACAAGCCATTACCGCTTTTAGAGAACGAGCAGTTCCTTTATGTTTTAGTAAGTAAGGTAAGTTGTTAAGGATTCTTCTCCAAACTTCTTCGTTTGCCGATTTAAGGGATTGTTGGTATTTCTGAGAACCATCTTTGTTTAATCCCAATGCATACTCCCAAAGGAATTGTGAATCAAATGCCTTCTTACCATTCCAACCCAAAGATTCAAGCATTGCATATACAAGCTCATTTGAGAATCCCTTATCAGATTTGTGTTGTGGTGTTTTGAGTTTGGTTAATGCGTTTATATAAACCCAAATCACATCAAAGTGATGCCCCAACATATCCATAAACAACATAAAGTCCTCATTTTCATAATCCTCCTTAATAAATTCAGGAAGATTATTGTTGAGGTAATCTACATTATTTTTATCGAAATTTGCCGCATCGGTAACACCGGCATTATACCAAGCAATTGCAGAAGAATCAGTTGATGCTACAATGGTGTTTCCACTCTTTGGATATGCTAAATCATTGGTTGATGTGTACAGCCACATTTCAAATCCATCAAATGTACCAATTAAATTATTGATATTATCTAATTGTTTGTTTGCTTCAATGATTGAAGCTGCTGTTATTGAAGTTGATTCTAATTCCAATGAACTACTATCTTCGGATATAATTACAAATCCATCATACGCACCACCTTCAGCAAGTACATACCCCAACTCAACAGTTGATGTTGTTAAAGAATTATATTTTGATTGATATGATTCTAATAATTCAATTTTATACCAAAAGTTTTTGATTCTTTCTTCAGCAGAACCAAAGTGTACAAAGTTTTCAAAATTATATTCAGAACCAGTAGTGTACTCTATATTTAACTTTTCAGTATCAATTCCAGTTTTAGAAATATATTTCTGAACCAATGATGTGTTTGTAGTAGAACCACTTGCCAATAATTCATCATATACTTGATACCCAATGCCATTATCAACTTCCAACCCAAAATTAGGTCCTTTTAATGGTGGACAATAATCAACACCATCTCCAACCATTGTAATTGTTTCAATGATTGGTTCGGCTTGTATTTTAGTAATCCAAACCTTATCGTTTGTCTGAACAGATGTTGGTAGTGGTTCGTATAATTTAAGAATTAAAGAATCATTACTACCTACCCAAGTTGTAATAACTTTATTATCACCATTACCTAAATGTAATAGGTGAGTAAGATATTTGGAATCATCAAAATTACAATTTGTAAATTGAGATATGAATCCTTCCGCTAATCTATTGATTGCTAAATCTCTTGGGATATTTAAATCACCTTTATCAAAAAGAACTTTAAATGTTTCAGTCTCACCTCTAACATCACCATTTACAGGTGTTAGTGATATTGGAATTTCAATCTTATCGTTATCACCATCTACACCAATGTAGTTTGTTACGATATCTTTTACATTAAGTGATAATCGTTTATCGGTTGTTTTGAAAGCTGATTTAGTATCACCAATACCAACTTCTATATATCCATCGGATGTCCCATTTACTACATCAAATGAAATATCAAAATCTACATCATATCCAACAAAATCAGCTCCTCTTACTTCTTTAGGGTAAGTTACCTTTACAATATCAGGAACATTTACATATTTCTCATCGATTACATTGATAACTAAATCAATTGCTCTATTCGATACATCGATTGTTTCTACATCCTCAATACCTTTTTCTAATTTTTCGATTAATGGAAGAGGTCTATCTGATAATGAAATCGGAGGTAGGTTTGATTTCAATCCTTCGTCGTTTGTTGGTTTGGTTGGATAATTGACAGGATTTACAGGTTGGTTAATCGTTGATGGGTTATTTTGAGGCACATTGGTATTACCAGTGTTATTATTTCCACCAGCTCCACCCATTCCATATGGTAATTTTTCTTGTGCCATCTTATTTTATGTTTCTATTATCCACAGGTCTATTTACAAAACTATTATCTTCAACGCCACCACTAGCCCTTTCTCTTCTTTTCAATTCTTGTTCAATTGAGTCTATGATTATTGGTCTATTCCCACCAACACCAACAGTAGGGTTGTATGGATTATAAATATCTTTAGGTTTAGGAGTTTCGATTACAACTTCCTCTTTTACGATATTCTTTTTAACAACCTCTTTAGTTTCAATCGTATCGGCTGGTTCAGCGGGTCTAACCTGATTTTCATAATCATCAAATGAGAATGGGAAAATCTTAACATTATACTTTCCAATATTTTTGAAAACCGAATGTGGAATTGTGATACCACACAAATCTCCCTTATCCAAATCATCAAACTCTAATACATCATCACCAACAATAACAGTAATTGCCTCAACATCTGAGTTCTTTTTGAACATCAATGGAACACCTGTTTTTGAGTTTATATTGTATTTTCGTGCATCGGTTTTTACCAATTCAATCTTTGGGTCTTTGGCTGGAGTACCTTGGAATACTTCTTCAGTTTCGATACTAAAAATGTAGTTATCATTTAAAGTTATATCTAATTCCAAACTTTCACCATCCTTAGCAGATAACTCTTCGTTATTCCAACTAATTTTTGTAATTCTATGTAATGATGAATTAGATGAACGAATGATATATTTAGTACCACTTATATCTTCATATTCACTAACACCAATGGTTGGGAAAAATTCTGCGGATTTGTTACCATTTTTTAAAATACTAACAGGCGTTCCCTTACCACTAATTTTGAATGATACTTTTAGAGTAGATGGTTCTTCAATTACATCTACACTTCGTTGTGTTAAGTTAAATACCAAATTTGTTGAAACATTACCTCCGATAACTAATGGTCTCCCAACAGTTTCACCACCTTTATAATATGTTAAAACAACATCTTTGGTGTTTATACCTAATGGTTGGTTAAATTTTGGATTATCTATTATAGGTACACCATCATCAACCATTTCAATTAAATAGTATTCATCGGTAAAGTATCCTTCTTTTTTTATTTCAATCTTTTTGTTTTCCTCTGCTAAAGATTCTCTACTGATTCTAATTCGTTTACTATCACCAACCTTCTCACCATTTACTAATGATTCAAATGATTTTTGATTAGAACTAACATTAAAAATAAATGTATTAGTTGTGGTGGGCTGTATGGTAGTTCCACCACCACCTTCACCACCTAAATCAGGTAAAGTGTTATCGTAAAAAGTGTTGTTATTATAAAGAGTATTGTTGTTATCCCCGGATACATTATAAATATCATTAGGGTTACCTACTTCAAAATTTTCTATATTTTTTACAGGAACCGCCATATTATAATCTATCTAATTTTCTATTTCTACTACCACTAAATACCTTTGATAATCTACTTTTTCTTTTTATAGATTTACTGATATTGGGTTTACTAAATTTTGGAACAGGAAGTTCAGTTGGAACTTCTTTCATTATTTCAGCTTTAAGTGGAGTTTCCACTATAACATCTGCAGGTTTTTCAACTGTTACATTTATTTGAGGAACTTTTGCATTGATTACTACATCAGATTCTCTCTTTTTAATAATTTGATTTAGTTTATCTAAACTAGCATCAAATTCGTTTTCAATTTGAGTTGATGTTTGAATAGTTCTCGTTGGTAAATATTTATTAATAATTTCTACTAAAATTCTTTGAGATATTTTATATACATCCTCTTTAGAAAATTGTATTGATGGTTTAATTGGTTTTTTCTTACCATAGTTCACATCGCCAATAGATGAATTTCTATTTGAAAATTCATAGAAAACAGCTTCTCTAAATTTGTTGTATATTTTAGTAACTAATGTATCCAACCCTTTGATACCAAATTCAGATACAAAGTTGTTGTACCATTTCTCACCATAAGTCTTTTTGATAAACAAACTAACTTCAGATGGGTTTATTGAATCCACAAAGTTGCCTACATACGGAATAACATCATCTCTAAAATCAGAACCATTAACCATAACATTGTATCTCTGAAGTAAATCAGTTTTCTTAGATACCTCATTAACTATTGGTTGTAATCTAACTTCAGTTCTTGATGGAGATACTTCTTGAATCCATAACTTTTCGTTTGGAGATTCATATCCCACTCTTTTATTTAGAAGTGTGATTTGGGTTTTGAAAATACCATTATTGTATCCAGCTTCATTTATCAATCTCTCAACATCAATAAAATATTCGTTTGGAAATTGGAAAGCTTGTAATTGAGTTCCATCTGCAATTAAGAAGTAATCTTTAATGTTTTCCGAACTTAGTGGAATGTATCTAACTAACTCACCAAACTCACCTTGAGGTAATTGGTTATCGTTGGCATCATAAACAATAAATTCAATCATATCCGAATCCGAAAATCCGAAGAATGATTGTAGAGTACCCTGTTCGAAGATTTCTCTATCTTTCGAAGAGATTCGATACCCTTTGTTTTCGATTATTTCTTTAAATGTTTTAATTGCCATATTATCCGCCTGTTACATCTCTACCAACTGTTACTAATGCACTACCAACTACACCCCATGTATCTTTTCTCTTAACTTCTTTTTTGTAGTATGCTTTGAATGTTAAGTTATCACCGGATGTTGTGTTTATAGTAACTGTGGCTTCGAATGTTGTATTTCGATTACTTTGTCCAGCTTTAGGTCTATTTCTAAATCTAAATTTAGCCGTTGTTACACCAGCCGCATTTTCGTTTCTTGGTGGAACTTTAAATGAAGTAGGTCCTTCAAACCAAGTTGTATCATCCGCTTTGTTACCACTATATGAAAGTGTAAATGTTTGTTCGGTATCGGTGAAGTTGAAGAATGCTACACCCTTAGAACCATTCATATATCTTACCACATTATCATTCTCAGTTTCAATGTATAATCCTAATACATCTTGCGCCTGAATATCATTAGCTGATATCTTCCACCCAACATTTGCGGTTTGTCCGAAGAATCCATTTAATCCATCTACTGCTGTCTGAGCTGCGTTTTCTTGTTCTCTTTGTATAGTTAATTCTTTCTGAACTTTGAATGATTCCTGTAATGCTTCAATTCTTGCGGTTAGAGATACTCTCTCAACTGCTTCATTAATTGAGTTTTGAATTGCGTTTGATAAATCAATAGTAGTAGTTGCTACTTGCTCATTAGCCGTAGTTGATTGTTGTTGTGCAATATTTGCTTTTAAAATTTCATTATCGGTTTGAATTTTTAAACTCTCCGATACAATCTCCAATTCAGAAATTTTAGCATTTAGATTTCCTATTTCAGTATTCAAAACTACTATATCAGATGTTAATTCATCTATCCTAACTAATGCATCATCATAGATTGATTTAAGTACCATAGCAGGTCCATCCGGCGCAACATTTGGTATTAACTCAAATATCTCAGTATCTATTGATTTTTTTAGTTCATTGGTGTTGTATTTTGGCCTTATTAACTTACCACTAATAATACCATCACCCAAATCAGATTCCTTAAAAAGACGTACACCAGCGGAGTTTCTTTCTGCCAAAGCAGTAGAACCACTTACCAATATTTTGGAAACTTGTGTTTCGTTTTTTAATCCGCTGTTTTTCATCTTACGATATTACGCTAAATGTATAATCTTCATCAAAGAAATTATCAACTCCATCGATGGTAACTTTTAATTCTACTTTATATACTCTATCCACTTCCCAATTTGATAAATTCAGATTGAAGTAGTTACCATTCGAATCACAACTTAACTTTGTGTAATCTGAGAATGGAACAATCACATCCTCTGAATGATAATCTCTTATTTGGTAGTATGATGTTGTTGGTAAGAATTTACTGATACCATATTGTGCCGTTGCTGAGAATGTTTTGATTGGATATAAATCTCTACCAACTACTCTCAACTTTGGAGTTGTATTTACTTTGTATTCCTTCTTAAAGTTTTTAATTCCAACTTTAATATTTTCTGATGTTAATTCAGTCAACGAACCAGTTACAAAAGATACATCATCCCAGCCAATTCTAACTTTTGGTTGATGGATTGTATTAGTTTCTTTACTAAAGAATCGTAATATACCATAATCGTTTGTATCTTCTTCAACAGCGTTTGTATGTTTTACAATGATACCCTCATTATCAATTGAACTACTTAACCAAGCTTGGAAAATGGAAGTAATGTTAACATTTAAGTCTTGTGTCTTATATGAGAAGTTCTGAGACCCACTTAAATCGGAATACCAAACACCACCCTTACCTGCAAATGAACCGGTAGATGTTCCAGAAAAAACAGGTTGACCTGCCCCATCAATAGAACCCACCCATCTTAGAGATGAATCACCTTCTCTATAATTCCAAGTTACACCAGCAGTTTCTACATTATCAAATCGAGTACCTTTACCCATTTCCCAACTTTGAGATATTGGATAAATATTAATAGTGAAATCTAATGGAAGTTCTTCCGAATCAGTTTCCTTCATTACCAATGTTGCAGTTTCAAACCCAACACTTCCGGCCGAAAGTGATGCTGAGAAGTTTGCTACATCAAATTTAAGGAATGCTCTGGATACATCTTTGATGTTACCATAGTAAACTTTACTTACCTCTAATACTTCATCTAAACCAGCGTTTTGGTCAGGTTGTTGTAAGTAAACCGATGCATCTTTTGATGCTGTAAGGAAATAGTATGCCATTATCTTGCTCTCCCTTTAATATCCGCATTTGGAAACTTAACTTCGAAAACCGATGGGTCTAAAGATGGATATACAATCTTATCTTTAGTTGCCGCTTCTATATTGTATGAGTTTGGTGAATATTGTCCACCACATTTATTTACAATTTTCAACATTGGAACTGAACTAACCCCTTCTACATTTGCAACAATTAATTCTAATTCCGAAAGGTTGATTGTGTTGTTGAAAGTCCAATTGTCTATATTGAAATAATCTTTTAACTCCTGAATACAATCAGCAACAACTTCAGACTTGTTGTAATTGTTAAATACAATAATCTCAAAATCAATACCAATATTAATAATAAATCCATCATTAATATTCACACCATCAGTTAAAACTTTATATTCAGAAAGATATGTTTTTAAATTCTCCTTTACAGCTCTATTAAGAGTTGAAAGTTTTCCATCGGAATCATATCCCAACAAATAAAGATTAATCGCAAATGGATTATTCTTTTCATTATCGTTTGAAGTTTTTCCAATTAAAAATTTTTGTAATTCTTGTTGAACACTTCTTCTATCGGGTTCTTCTGAATCTGGCTTCTCAACAAAACTCATTACCAAATCAGTAAACTCTTGCATTGCTTTTGGTGAAGAAAGAATAGATGATGGTGAATTGTTATCCAAAGTACCATCAGCGGTAGCATATGCTTTTGATATTGAACCATATTTAGTTGGCATTGATAATACCCTAACCTCATAATCTTTAGCAGTTACTGCTCTATTTTGAGAACCGAAGTTTGCTAAAGCGTTTTGTCTAATTTCTTCGATTGTATCACCCCCTTTACCACCAGTTGCAGGAACTTCGTTATCTACTGCGATTGAGTTCTTAGCCGCAGTATAAACAGACAATTGCTGAGGGGTAAATAGTGTTGTATCCTCTTCGTATTCAACATTTCTTAATTGGGTTAAAGTTCCTTTTTTTACATTCGATTCAACACCACCACCAACTAAATACTTTACAGTAATTGTTGTATTGGATGGTGAAGAACCATATGTTTTAGTTTTTAAGAAATTTGTTGGGTCAAACGATTCTTCTAATTTAGAAATAGAGTTTGGTAATCCCAATCCCACATTTTTAAATGATGGAATTATTGTTTCATCACTTGATGATGGGTCACCTGCGCCAAATTGTAAAGTGGTTGTACTATCACCATTTACTTTTTTAACAAATCTACGAGATGTTTTAAGCGTATTTAATACATAAGGTACAGTTGATTTAAACTGATATAAATCCGGGTCATTAGCTGATGTATTTGGGTAGTCCACAAATACCAACTCTTGTGCCAAATATGGAACTTCATACCATTTGTTTCCGTTGGAATCTCTTACATCGTAGATATCAATAATATTTGTATCGGTTAAATCAATAGTTTTAAATGCTTCATATGAACCAAATGTGAATTCTTTTGTTTTAAGTTCTGCAGAAATTGCCTTTACTAATTTTTTAACTAAATAGAATGAAGTTTCACCGGTTATGTTATCCGTTTGGTATATTGTAATTTCTCTATCGGTTTTATCAGAAAAATCAACAACATCTTGAGTAATAAATTGTACACCATTAGTAGATTCAACTCGCATACCTTCTTTTATTCTAAGAAAATAAGTTTCATCATAAGTGTTATTAGTACCAGTACCAATAGATGGAACTAATTGATAAACAGAAAGAGTTGTTACGGCTGGTGAGGTTACTTTTGGTTTGTATCCTAAATATTGTGAAAGTGAAATTACATTCTCAATATCATCCGCATGAACCATTAATGATTCTTTTAAAGTATCATCAATATAATATGAAAGTGAATCACCAACATATGATGCCATTTCAATGAACATCATACCCGGTGATGATTCGTTAAAATCAGAATAAGTTTGTGGGAAATAAGTTTTAGCAAACTCAATTAGATTACCTCTAAATGCGGCAAAATCTTTATTGAGGTATTTTATATCCTTACCCCCATTCTTAAAGTTCTTTGTTGTTTTTGTTATTGCCATATCTTATTATCCCTGCACTGTAAATGTGAGATTTTCCAAATTGATATTATCACCAATTCTAAAATCTATTGAAACATTTAATCTATTGTTATCTCTCAACTCATCGGTTGATTCAATATTAATTTCTTCCATTGTAACATAAGGTAACCATTTTTTTAAACTATCATTAATGGTATCTTCAATCTTACCAGCCAAATCATCCACATTTGGTTCAAACAATAATGATTGTAATCCACTACCAAATTCTGGTTGTAAAATTCGTTCACCTTTTTTAGTTAAAAGTAAATTCTTAATATTAGATTTTACTTGTTCATTGGTTAGAAATGATTGTTCAAATGTATTCTCACCAAAAGTCAATGGTAGAGTGATACCAATCGCATAATTTGCGTATTGGGTGGTATCTTTTACAATCTTTCTACCTAATTCAACTGCCATAATTTATTACTCCATACCAGGTCTCCAAGGACCTTTCTTTTTATCCATTGCTTTTATTAACTGAGAATAATCTCTATTCAAAGCTTTATCTAATGCTGGATTTCCAGTCTGAACTCCCAATCCTTGTCTTTGACCAGGCATTACCATATCACCATAACCCATTTGTTGTGCTATATTTTGCTGTCCCAATGTATGAGTTGATGTTGAATCAAAATTCATTGTTCTGAAAGATGTTTCAGTCGGTGCCCCAGCATATGATGGAACTCCATCTATATTTCTTTGTTGTGAATTAAATGGTTGTGTTTGTGCTAACACCTCATTTAATATTGGGTTTTTACTCAATGGTTTTTGTGGTTGAGTATGTAATACATTTTCAACAATAGGTTCATCCATAAATGTAGGTTGTGGTGGAGTTTGTGGTTTCATAGCTTCTCTCAATTGTTTGTTTTCTTTCAACAATTTAGCCATTTCCCTCTTAACCCCCTCCTTAACTAATTTAGGAAGAGTTGCCTTTATTTCTTCTTTAACAATAATTTGAATTGCTTTTACTAATTTATCAGTATCCATTTTATTATAATGTTTTCCTTTCTCTATAAATA
>Ga0255765_1006994_pt1 | contig 10048 bp, 10 predicted proteins | sample 041ome_8_FD_179965 | JGI IMG/M metagenome (GOLD analysis project Ga0255765, IMG submission 179965) | Coastal salt marsh microbial communities from the Groves Creek Marsh, Skidaway Island, Georgia - 041407BS metaG (version 2) | ecosystem: Environmental > Aquatic > Marine > Intertidal zone > Salt... | reverse complement strand
GTGCTGCGTTGCCGCGAGACACCGAGTTTTTCTTTGGTCCAGCTGGTCACGCTCTCTAAAAGGCCGACCATCGAAGTGACGCCGGCCACCCCCAACATCACAAAGAACAGCACGGCAAAAACCCCACCACCGGGCATTTGCGCAAATGCCACAGGCAAAGTCTGAAAGATGAGGCCGGGGCCGCTCGCCATATCGAGGCCGAAATGGAACACCGCGGGGAAAACAACAAAACCAGCCAGCAGCGCGATAAACGTATCCGCCAGCACAATCATGCCGGCCCCGCGGGCGACGGAAAAATCCCTCGGCAAGTAAGCGCCATAGGTCATCATGCCGCCCATGCCCACGCCAATGGAAAAAAAAGCCTGTCCTACTGCCGCGAGAAAAGTGGCGCCGGTGACCTTGCTGAAATCCGGAGTAAACAACCACTGCAATGTCTCGACAAAGCCGCCGGCAAAATAGTTGTAGATACTCAGCCCCACCAGCAGCGTGAACATCAGCGGCATCATAATTGTCACGGCGCGCTCAATACCGGAGGTTACACCCGCATAGATAATCGTACCGACGATCACATTCCCGATAAGAGTCCAAATCACCATCGACTGATTGTCCGCCAACAGACCGGCGAACGTAGTCTCAGCTACCCCTGCATCAAAATCAGCGAACCCTGTGAGTAAGGCACGCCCGAGGTACCAGAGCACCCAACCCACGACCACTGCATAGGTAATCGCAATGGTATAAGCAGTGACCACTCCCAAGCCGCCCACTACCTTCCAACGGTCGCTCCGCCCCGACTCGGTGGCCACCGCGGCCATGGAGGTGGGTGGGCTACCGCCTCCACGCCTGCCTACCAACAGCTCGGCCATCAGGCAGGGGATGCCAATAGCGACGGCGCACAGCAAGTAGATCACTACAAAGGCGCTGCCTCCGTTTTCGCCTGTCACATACGGGAAACGCCAGATATTGCCCAAACCCACAGCGAAACCCACCGACGCCATAATGAAAGCGAATCGGCTGGACCACACCGCGTTTCCCGTTGCCGTCATTAAGATCTCCTACCTACTCTTGCCTCGCCAACAGCTGTCGCCTTGGCCAATTTATGTGTCACGCGTCGCCAGTGAAACTCTGTAAGGACTCACCCAATGACAACCTTACAACTGCCCCTGCAACACGATGTCGAAGCCCTCGGCGGTGGGCGTCGCCAACATTGATACCGCGCGTCGAAAACCGTCGTCTCTCGCCACCGGACCACTGGCACTGAGTTTGATCCCATAGCCATCGGCATAAAGGTTCAGGTCGCCGGCCAGCAGGAGCGCACCGTTCTCTGTGACGACGGAGCCCACAATCCCGTCGACTGACTCTGCGGCGCCCGTCACATCAATACGATAATCACCCAAGGGTATGTTGCCACTCTTCGCGGTCCAGGCCGCGTTTTGAAGATACACGGTGCCTCGAGCCTGCCGCAGGCCTGCCTGCTCCACTTCAATGTGCTCAAAGCTCCCCGATAATGTGCCGCCCAAATACAGTGGAAAGATTGCACGCAAGGCCATCGTATCGAGGCTTACGCTGACATTACGGAGCACAGTGAGGCCCGATAGCCCGATACCCACCTGACTAGTAAATACCTGATCGCCCCACTCGCTGGTGAGGGTCAACGGTGTACCCCAACCGAGTCGCCACGGCTGAAGCTGCCACTGCACCCGTCCCAGCATGAGTGGCTGACCATCGATCGTGGCCCATGCCCTGACGGCCCGCCCCGACCATACCGTCCCCGAGAGACCAGTGAGCGTGAGCGTAGGGGGCAAAAATGCGGCAAGTACTCGCGCCGGAATTTGCGACAGCATGAGCAGCGACAAGAGTGCGGCTGCTACGAGGCGATGGTGTTGCGCGAGCCAATTCACCTCAGGTCCCCGCCACCCTAAAAGTGGCATTCACACCGCCACTGCGGCCCGCGCTACTGACCGAAGCATCCAGCACTGCTAGGCCCGATACGCCCTCTATCTGCTCAAGAAATCGCAACAGATTGTCGAACGCCACGCCTTCGAAACGGATTTGCACCTCGCCTCGGCTGTTGGGTTGTAACCGCTTGACAGAGAGGCCATTGGCTTCGCTGGCTTGACTGAGAGTGCGAGTAAGGTTGATTTTCTGATCGCCACCGCCGGCGCGCAACGCAGCGAGTTGCTCTACCCTCACGTCGACGCGCATCAGCTTTTCGGCCAGCGCCTGATTACCTTCAGTCAAACGCGCCCGGCGCCCATCAAGTTCAATAAAAATCAGCTGCACAAAGAGCCACAACCCCAAGGCCGCGACGAGCGCCATGAGCGCAATCTGATCCCGACTGGGAAGGGACTCAAACCACTGACGCATGATCAGATCTCCACCCGTAGTCTCGCCACGACGCCGTCCCCGCGGGCGTTTGAGCTCTCGAGGCTCGCCGGCAACGAGCGCTGGCCCAGCTGTTCCCGAACCTGCTCTACAGACTGGAAGTTCGGCGCTGACAAATTGACACGAATCTCGCGTCCACCGCTATAGTTGACTGAAGTCAGAGTAATATTAGGGACCTCACCCGCTGCACTGAGCAGCGCCACCAATACTGGGGTGAATGCTCGGTGCTGCGCACCGGCGCCCAACTCTGCCAACTGACGATTGAGCTGCTTCTCCACGTCCACGACTGCGCCTGTGGGGTTTATGCGGCGATAACTATCCTGAATTGCCTGTCTGAGCTGCAGGTCCTCTGCCTTGAGGGTCTGATAATCGGCAACAGACAAGGCAGTCTTCAAGATCAATGCCACGCCTAAGGCGATGACAACCTGTTGCCAGACTCCCCACCAACGCCTTAGCGGCAGTTGCGGTGCAAACTCTCCCTGCCGCAGATCCGGGCCAGCCGGGACAGGCTCTGCCAACAACAGGGCCTCGGACAGCCCCCCCTGACGCCATTGCATCCGATCGTGAAACTGCGTCGGGATACACGCCTTGGCAGCCGCTTCATCCTCTCCGTAGGCCACCATAAGGTCCTGCTCTGAATCGAGACTATCCAGCAGTGCGGGTAACAACGCCGTCTCGATTCGCGCTCCCTCGGCCTCTCCCCAACGCACCAACACAGATTCGGATTCGAACAACAGTGTCCACTGATCCGCTGCCCAAGGCAGACACAGCGCCTCTGTCACCCAGGGCAATTCCTTGAGGGGTTCGGGCATTTCCTCCATCCAATGATTAATAGTGGCGCGCTTTACAACACCCACCGCCTGCAAGCCATCGCGCATGGGGGCGTGGGCGAAGTGGAGTTCGGAAACGTCTTCGAGCAGCGACTCCTCCAGCATAAACGGGAGCGCGCGTCGCAGGTGTTTCACCTCCTCTGGGGCCACCGGCACCGTGAGATTGCGGACCCTGTCAGACGGTAATGCCAGGCAGGTATTTTCGGGCAGGCGCATTTCCCCAGCACCCAGAGAATGGGGCGCATGGCCGGGTCGCAGCAGAAACGCTTGTCCCTGCTGCCAACGCACCACATTGAGGTTCTCTCGGTTCATCAGTGGGGGATTCGCAACGCCAGTGAAGAAGTATGAACTGACAGTGGCCGCATCATAGCTCGCCCTCTGACCGAAAAACAGCGACAGTGGCATCGGGTAGGCGATGCAGCACACTGAACAAGTGGCGCTCGCGCTCTACTAACTCCACCGTCGCATCCAGCAAGAACCAATCACTTCTGATATCCAGAAGCGGTTCAAGCTGCCCCATGGATTGGCCCTCAAACGCCGGATCTGCCAGCAGATCCGCCACGGTGCCAATCTCCCCCTCGCGTCGCAATTCGTCTAGCCGCTGGGCCTCCATTTCGGCCAGAGGAAAGAGCTGATCGTCGCCGTTTACGCTGCGCAACACGGGCAAAGGGCAAGTGAGAATATTCAGACGGCTACTCGTCTCCGGCCACACGGTGACCAGCGGGGCCAGCGCTCGATATACCGGCTCGGTCATGCCTCGCACAGCGCGCAGTTCGCTCACGCTGGCCAGTGCTCGGTTAGCGGGCAGGTAGGGGTAATCAGCGTAGCGGTACTCCCCCTCTTCAGCACCATTCAGTCTGCGCTCGGCATCGCGATCAATAAAGTCCGTGACCGCATCGGTCAGGGCCATCGCATCTTCCAGAGGCAGCGACGCCTCCCCCAGTGCCTGCAGCAGTCTGATAAACATCTTCTGTGCGGTGTTCCAGCGATTTGTGGAGTCATCGGACAAGGCCGTCGCAGTCTGCTGCGGCTGATTACCCGTGCCAAGATCCTCTTCCACATCTTCAGCATCACCCTTATCGTTGGCATTAGGGGTCGCTTGTCCGACGGACTGCGTCTCTGCCAGCAAATTGAGATTCAGCCGCCCCTGCAGGTCTTCAATTCGCCCACTCATCCAGCCGCCGGCGTCCAGTGGATAAGGTGTCGGAGGCTGCGCCCAAACTTCTCCTAGGTGGTCCGCGGCGACCTCGGCTCTGGCATCGGCGCGGCTATCCGCCTGCAGTGCCAACGCCGCCAGCCCTTCTGCACCCATCAGATAGGCCCACGCTTGCTCGGAAAACAGCTGATGCGTTCCCCGTTGCAGGGTGAGCGTAAAATCGCGCTGCAACCCGACCATCAGCGCCGCCACCAGGGCAAACACCAACATAGCGACGACCAACGCAGCGCCTCCCTCTGCCCGGAAGGATTTATGGCGAAGGCAAGACATAGACCCTCCGTAGCTCACCCAATCCGGTTACCTCCATGATCACCTCCACGGCAGCCGGCGGTGACGGCATTTGCCCGGGTTGAGACAAATCAGCGATCCAGTTGTCCTGCCAATTGCGACGGTCAATGACGTCATTGCGGTCACTCTCAACAGCTGATAACACCGAAAGAAACCTGAGTTCAAAACGCTCAACCCCTTCCAGGATCGCGGTTTCAACGGGTTCCGTTCCCGCAGTGCGATCGAGCACAGGAAAATAGGCGCGCCAGAGGCGCTCGTCTTCAAGCCACCAGCGGACCCGCTGCAGCGTACTGCGGGGCGCAGCGCTCGAGTTGTGCCAACCGGCGCGGGTGAGCGCCAGCGGCTCACGCGCCATTTCACCACCCATGAGCGCTGGCACTACCTGGCCAAATTCATCGACGACGGGTCGGTTTACCACCTGCCGGAGATCTCTCGACAACAGTGCCCACGTCTGATTGATATCGTAGGCACGCCCGCCTGCGCTACGCAGGCTTTCCGCACCGGAGAGCGCGGAAGACAAACCGGTATAGGCCACCACCGAAATCAAGGCGGTGATCGCCATAGCAATCAGCACCTCTACCAGCGTAAAGCCGGCAACAGACGAGCTACCGCGCCCCATTGGATTGCTCCTGGGCGAGATAACCATCGAGGGTATGAATGGGTGACGCCTCTCCGTCTTCCTGATCAGACACCACAATTTGGTAACGGAAAAAACCGGGGATCGCGGTCTCCTCCCCTTCGCTCCACCAATACCAGCTACGTCCCGCCAGCTCCTCAGTGCCCGACACCCGGCCGCTTTGCAGCGAGCCCCTTGCGCCCAAAACCAAGCGCAGCTCGGCTAGGCGATTGGCCGCGACCCATTGTGCATGAGTGCGGTCCTCTAGGTAGCGTAATCCGTCTAACTGCTGTGACAGCGTGACCAGCAGCGCGGGCAGGGCGACCGCCACCACCGCCAGCGCCACCATTACCTCAACTAGGGTAAAGCCGAGCAGCGCACGGGTTGCGAGTGAGTGAGTGGTTTCGCCACGCAAGGGGTCAGTCCTCTGCATCGATCCTGCCTCGGGGCATGAGGGTCATGCGACCCAACAGATCCCACTCCAGCCGGTACAGCAATTCGCCAGTCCGCGAATCGAACCAACCCAATGATCCGGGTGTCATCTCGCCACCCGCCCAGGCAACGATCTGTGGCGAGGGATTGAGGTCGGGCTCATGGGGCAGTAGCTCGACCTCAGGTTGGCCCGACAGATCAAGGCGGAGCTCGAAGCCTGCCGCCAGTTTCAGCGGCTTGAAGACCTCGGCACTGCCGCGGGGTGCCGCCCAGCCCTGATCAAACCGTCTCAACCAGATACCCTCATAACCGGGTGAGCCCATGTCACTGACCCGGGCAATAAACAGTCCGTGGTCGGAAGCAGATAAGCCCGCCTCAGCGCTTGCGAAGGCCAACAAGCCGGAGAGATGCCGCACTTCGCCCTCTAGCTCCAGCTCGGCGCCACCCCGGCCCACGTTGAGACTCACTACGCCGGTCAGCAACACAATCACGAATACCGCGACGAGAAGCTCAATCAGGCTGAAGCCGCGCACCCTACCGTTGAGCCTCATCGAACCCTACTTTTTCGAGCGGCCGGGGCTCAGCCGCTTGTCTGATTCCAGTTGCCAATATCGGTGTTCTGACCTTCCCCGCCCGGCAAGCCATCGGCGCCCATCGAATAAATGTCTACCTCCCGGTACTCGCCGGGGGACAGGTAAAGGTAAGATCGACCCCACGGGTCCATCGGCAGTTCGGACAGATAGCCGCCCTGCTTGAAATTGCGCGGCTCGGGCTCCAGCGAACTGGGCGTCACCAGGGCCTCGAGCCCCTGCTCGGTGGTCGGATACACGTAATTGTCCAAACGGTAGATCTTCAACGCCGTCTCAATAGACTTGAAGTCAGCCTGCACTTTTTGGATGCGGGCGTCATCGGCACTGTTGAGTACGGTCGGTGCGACAACGCTGATCAACAGTCCCATTATGACCAGCACCACCAAAATTTCGATCAATGAAAAACCGCTCTGTTTCGTCATGGGTGCTTACCTCACCATCGTATTCAAATCAAAAATCGGGAGCAGAATGGCGAGCACAATGGTCAGTACCAGCCCACCCATAAAGACGACCATCGCGGGTTCGAATAACCCCATGATGGTTCCCAGTGTCATTTCCAGTTCGCGTTCCTGGTTCAGCGCCGAGCGCTCCAGCATGGTCTCCAGATCTCCACTGGATTCTCCCGAGGCCACCATGTGCACCATCATGGGTGGAAAAAATGCCTCCTGAGAAAGCGCCCGGCTCAAACTGGCGCCCTCCTGTACCACGACGGATACCTTGCCGCTGGCTTCGCGAAGAACCATATTGGTCATCACGGCACCCGCGATACGGAGTGCGTGGATCAGGGGCACGCCCGACGCCATCAGAATACTGAGTGTCGAGGCGAACCGGGCGCTGTCCAACGCGACCAGTAACCCGCGCAGACCCGGAACACGAAGCAGAAACATGTGCCAGCGCTTGCGCCGACCGGGGTGTCGCAACAGACGTCTACACAGCGCCACGAACGCAATTAAAAGGATAAGGCAATACAGTGCATAGGCGCGCAGGAAGTCGCTGACCCAAATCAGTCCCACCGTGAGCGGAGGGAGCGCTTTTTTGGAGTGCACAAAAATGCCCACCAACTCGGGGACCACAAAAATCATGAGTGCCGAAACCACGGCCACCGCCACCGCGATCAACACAAACGGATAGATCAGTGCCATCTGTAATTTTTGTGCCGTGTGCTGGCGGGTCTCTGTGTAATGCGCCAATTGCTCCAGCACCGGTGCCAGCTGGCCAGCTTCCTCGCCTGCATTCACCATCGCCCGATACATCTCGCCGAACGCTTGAGGGAACTGATTCAAGGCGTGTGCCAGCGTGTGGCCCTCGGCTACCTTGGAGCGCACCTGCAGCATCATTGATTTGATCGCGGGCTTGCGGCTCTGATCAGCGACCGCCTGCAGACACTCATCCAGCGGCAGTGCCGATGCCACCAGAGTGGCCAATTGCCGGGTCAGTAGCGCCAGATCGCCGGCGCCCAAACGCTTGGCAAACCATCGTAAACGATGGCCCTCACCCGACCCGCCCACATTCGTGGCCTCTGCGACGTCTACCGGTCTCAGATGGCGCTGCCTGAGCGTCCCTCTCACCTGCCGATCGGAATCACCTTCCAGCACACCTTTGACCAATTTGCCCTCATCGTTGAGGGCCTTGTAACGAAAGGCTGTCATGGATCAATTGACCGCGGTCACCCGCAGCACTTCCTCTAAGCTGGTCTCACCATTGATAATCCGACGGCGACCATCGGCATCGATACCGGGGCTTTGCTGTCTGGCGAGGCGCAGCAGCGATTGCTCGCCCTGACCGTCGTGGATCGCTTCACGGAGTGCGTCACCAATTTCGATCAGCTCGTAGATACCCGTCCGGCCGCGATACCCGGTCATGTTGCAGCGCTCGCAGCCCCGGGCACGATAGAGCTGCACACTCTCATCAGTCAGCCCCAGTCGCTCCCGCTCAGCCTCCCCCGGCTGGTAGGGCTCGCGACATTCCAAACACAAGAGTCGCACCAGTCGTTGCGCCATCACGGCGAGCAGGCTCGATGAGAGTAAGAACGGCTCTACGCCCATGTCTTGCAGGCGCGTCACGGCACCGATTGCCGTATTGGTGTGGAGTGTCGACAACACCAGGTGGCCCGTCAGCGACGCCTGAACGGCAATTTCAGCGGTCTCCAGATCACGTATCTCACCCACCATGACGACGTCGGGATCCTGTCGCAGAATGGCCCTCAACCCCCGGGCGAAGGTCATATCGACCTTGGGATTGACCTGGGTTTGCCCCACACCGGGCAACATGTATTCGACCGGGTCTTCAATCGTCAGAATGTTGCGCGAACTATCATTGATGCTGGACAACCCGGCATATAGCGTCGTGGTCTTACCCGAACCCGTGGGCCCGGTCACCAAGATGATCCCGTGGGGGCTCGCCAGAGCGCCACGGTACGCGTTATCGACCTGCTCATTCATCTGCAATTCACTGAGATTAAGCTGCCCAGCCTGTGTATCAAGCAATCGCAATACCACCCGCTCACCGTGGGCAGATGGGATGGTCGACATGCGAATATCGACGCTATAGCCGGCTATGCGCACCGAGATACGGCCATCCTGAGGCACACGCTTTTCCGCAATATCCAGCTTCGCCATCACTTTCAGTCGAGATACCAAAAGCGGCGCTAAGGTTCGTTTGGGGGAGAGGACTTCGCTCAGTATGCCATCGACCCGGTAGCGGACACTGAGGCGCTCCTCGAAGGTCTCGATGTGGATGTCCGAAGCCTGCTCTTTCACCGCCTGAGACAAAATAGCATTGATCAGACGGATAATCGGCGCGTCGTCATCGGTATCCATCAAATCGCCGACGTCAGGCAGCTCCTCCACCAGTCGCGACAAATCAATATCCGAGGATAAGTCCTCGGCCATCTGTGCCGCCTCGTTCTGGGTACGCTGATAGGCCACGGTGAGTCGCTGACGAAACTGGTCCTCATCGATTGGCGCCAGTGAGAACACCTCCCCCAGGTAGCGTCGCACCTCGAGTAATACGTCAGTGGCCAACGGCGGAACATAATGGAGGGTCAGCGCGGCACCGGAGCGCTCGAGCAGCACATTGCGGCTCTGCGCAAACGTAAAAGGCAGCCCAGACGGTAGGACGAGGCTCGCAGGCTCAGCGACGGGTATGGACTCCGGTGCAGACTCGCTCATCGGCGATCACTCTTGCCCTGCATCGTCGGCTGGCACTTCGGGCAACTGCTGAAGCTGCTCTTCCCAGGTCGGTAATACCGGCAGGTTGCCGTCATCGAGGAACATGAGGCCACGCTCGCGACGCTCCATCTGCTGATCCCTGATAAAGCGATATTTTTCCGCGGTGGCACCCGCCAGATCTTCATCATTGCGAATGATAGTTGGGCGAATGAAGACCAGCAGATTTTGCTTGGTCACCTCAACCGCATCACTGCGGAACAAGCGGCCCAGCAGGGGGATACTGGATAGCACCGGCACACCCTCGCTGCTGTCAGTCACTTTGTCTTCAACCAGACCACCCAACACCACGATGTTGCCGTCATTAGCGAGCACCATCGTTTCGATCTTGCGCTCATTAGTGATGATGTCTGAGGCGATGAGGGCGGGGCCGAGACTGGAGACCTCCTGAGTGATATCCATCACTACGGCATCACCTTCGTTGATTTGCGGCGTCACTTTCAAGGTCACACCCACGCTCTGGCGCT
>Ga0255765_1006987_pt1 | contig 10056 bp, 7 predicted proteins | sample 041ome_8_FD_179965 | JGI IMG/M metagenome (GOLD analysis project Ga0255765, IMG submission 179965) | Coastal salt marsh microbial communities from the Groves Creek Marsh, Skidaway Island, Georgia - 041407BS metaG (version 2) | ecosystem: Environmental > Aquatic > Marine > Intertidal zone > Salt... | reverse complement strand
CATGAACCTGAAAGCCGTGCCCCTCGAAGGCGGCCCGACCGTCGTAGCGGATAGCAGCAGGCAGAAAATGATACTGAATGTCTGGCCATTCAATGCCGGCCCGAGACCGAATAAAACCGCAGGATTCAAAATGGTTGGTCGCACCCAGACCGGTCTTGGTTAACACCCACTGCGCGCCAATCCGAAACTTGGCAAGCAATCCGAGGTGCCCATTCACGGTGATGGGCTTTCTACACCGGTACTGAAAGTAAACTTCCAAATGGTCCTGCAGGTTCTCCCCCACACCCGGCAAGTCGTAGCGAACAGGCACCCCGGCAGAGAACAGCGCGGACATGGGCCCCACGCCGGAGCGCTGCAGTATGGCCGGAGAACCGATGGATCCCGCGCAGAGAATAACCTCCCGTTGCGCGTTGACCCTGAAATCCTGCCCGTCCCTGCGATACTGCACGCCCGTGACCCGCAGCCCCGAAAAGGCGAGCTTGTTAACCTCGACCTTGGTCAGGATGGTGAGATTGGGTCGCCGCCTGGCGGGCTCAAGATACGCCAAGTCCGTGGAGCAGCGCTCACCGTTGCGCACCGTCATGTGCATCGGCCCAAACCCTTCCTGACGATAGCCGTTGTAGTCCTCGGTCACACCATATCCAGCCTCTCGGCCGGCATCGATAAACGCTCGATACAGCGGGTTGCGCATGTTATTCCCGTTGCAGGTATCGACCGGGCCCGACCCACCGCGGTAGGTATCTCCCCCACCCATCCAGCGCTCTGCACGCTTAAAATAGGGCAGACAATCGGCGTAACTCCATCCGGTAGCGCCGTCGGTCACCCACTCCTCGAAATCCTGAGGGTGACCCCGAACATAGACCATACCGTTTATCGCCGAAGAGCCGCCCAATACCCTGCCACGGGCGCAATCCATTCTGCGGCCATCAAGATACGGTTCGGGTTGTCCCCAGTAGCCCCAGTTGAATCGCGGCGTATTCATCGGAATAGAGAGCGCTGTCGGCATTCGAATGAACAAACTGCGATCGTCAGCACCTGCTTCGATCAACAGCACCCGGTTGGCCGGATCGTGGCTGAGCCGATTAGCCAATACGCATCCGGCGGATCCAGCACCGACAATGATGTAGTCATACTCGTTCATGGCGCGTCGCTCATCCCGTGCCGTACCGTGAGCCGATATAGTGCCCACGAAGCGATCATACCCACGGCCGATACCGCAGCGACATAAGCGAAGAAACCTTGATAGGCCGTGGTGGTGTCGTAGTTCGTATGGAGCCACGCCGCCACTTGCGGGACGTAGGCGTCGGGGCTGTAGCCAATAATGGAGACCACGCCAATCGCCGTTCCCAAAACACGGGTGGGGATGGGGCAGTTATACAGCAAAGCCCAAAAAACACCGCGCAGTCCGTACGCCAGTAACGCAAAGGGAAAGATAAATACCCACAGGGTCCATGCCCAATCGGGTGTGGTGGGCATCAGCGCCAGGTACAGACAAGCCACTATCGATAGCGTAAATAACCAGATCATCGTCAAGGGGTTGCCGATGCGATCACCCACCACTCCCGCGAGAATGCCCCCGGGGAAACGCATCCACAGCTTCGCCGCGCCCAGCGCGGTAGCGGCGGCGAGAGTCATCTCGAATCCCCCGGTTTCGGCGAAGCTCGGAAACTCGATAGTTGCCCAGAACACGTGATAAAGCGCTGACAAAATAATGCACAACAGCCAGATGCTGGGCTGACGAACAATAATCAATAAATCTGACCAGCGGATGGTCTCTCGATCCACGGGTGATTCTGCCGCAATTTTCGGTTTCCAGAACATGAGCACCACGCCAAGGACGGCGGAGCACACGGTGTAAAGGACAATGACATTGATCATTCCCAACTCGCGGGTAGCGAACAGTCCAAAAATAAAAGATCCTACCGTCAGCAAAATAGCCTCAAACAACCCGCGCGCACCCTCCAGGCTCCCGAAAAGGCGCCCCTGTTCATCGCCACCGCCCAGAAGCCTGACCTGCTTGAACATGGCGGCCCACAAAATGCCGACGCCAATCACGCCCCAGGAGGCATAGATGACCAGTAACTCCTCGTAGCTGGGGATCGTCGCGTACCAGGCGTAGCTGGCAGCGCTGGCGAAGAGTGCAATCACGAGCAGCTTGCGGGCCTCAACCCGATCGGCCAACCAACCACCGGGGATGTAGCAAATCAGGCAGGCCAGCGCGTAAGTACTGCTCAGATTGCCCAATTGGGCCTCGGTCAGTGAAAAAGCCTCTAGCAGCGAGGTTTTGAACAGTTGTCTTAAGTAAGGGGCGCTATAGATGACCGAGGCGGCCAGCGCAATAATCATTACCTGTGCATAGGTCGCTACGCGTTCGCGATTCATAGTCGCTCCCTAATGGATGAAGGTTTGGCCGTCGAGATGTTGCGCCACATTATCAGGAATAGTGATGCCCAAATGCCGGGCAATGGAAGGAAAAATATCGACGATCTCAGGCATCTCCCAAAAACGCGGCTGCAGATGGGTGCTGTTGGTGACAATCCAGATTGTGCGCTCCCGCGCGGTGTGGCCCTCATGATCACGACCTGTCTCTGCATCACGCCCATGATCCGTAGTCACAATGACAAGCCAGTCTTCGGCGTGCGCCGCTTGGCGGGCCGCAATCGCAGACCAGATGGCGCCGACGCGGGCATCCATATCCATGACGGCCCGATCAAATAACTCGCCGTCGCCATGCTCATGGCCGATGTCATCGGTGTACTGCAGGTAGACCCAAGAGAGATCCGGCCCCTCTCGCTCAAGGACTGCTGCTGCTCCTTTCGCGACCGCGTCATCAATGAGCGCAATGTGGGCATCTTTAGGCTGTTTCGGAAACCGCACTTCGTCGATCTCCAGACCATCAACCACGTAATCAAAAACCCAGTCGCCCGCTTCCGGCTGGCGCTCGCCGAGCAATACGGTCCGATTGTCTGTCCAAGTTGAGAAGATGCCGATTTTTTGTGCGGGGTCCACCGTCTTCACCACGCGGAACAGGTTCCAATAGGCGTAATTGGGCGACAAATTGTAGTTTTCGTAGACGTTGTGCTTATTCGCCCATGTGCCGGTCACAAGATTCATGTATCCGGGAGCCGACACCGTTGGCGTCTGTCCCGGCTGGCCCACGGGACCCCCCACTGAAGCACGTGCGTAACCGCCTACCGAGGCAATGGCATCGAGGTGCGGCGTCTCTACGCGCTCAATCACGTCAGCTGGAATGCCGTCGAGAATGACAAATACCGCCTTGGGTGTGTTAGCCACTTCGGCGCTGGCCACAGGAACGAAAGCGCTGGCGAGGGACAGCATCACTGCGCATACCCACCGCCATAGCACCCCGCCCTTGCAAATGCCGAACACGCTGGCTGTGATCCGTGCCCCGGGGCGGCATTGCGATCGATAGCGGCGCCGACTGACTGAAGGGTATCGCTGGATGTCCATTCACCATGCCTCAAGAGTCGTCGCAGAGCATTATGCCGATTCGCCATCGCCCTGCGATAGAGGCGGCCGCAGGGTCTTTACACCCCTGCTTCGGATCGAGCACGATCACGCCTACCTCATGAGTCACAACCGATGCCCTGCTGCTCCGCCTAAGGAATGCCCGCACATGACAGCGCCTACCGCCTCCATACCGCTGATCGATCTGGATGACGCAGAGGAGATTGTCATTCCTGCCTTAACTCAGGCCTTTTGCGAGGTGGGCTTTGTACTGGTGAAAGGGCACGGGATATCTGAATCACTGATCAACGAAGTGCGGAAACAGACCGCAGCCTATTTTCAGCGCCCGCTCGCGAAGAAGCTCGCTGACCAGATCACGCCAGATAATTATCGCGGCTATATCCCACTTGGCTTTTTCTCGCCCAACACGGCGCGTGACGTCGCGGAGGTAACACCCGATCAGTACGAGGGCTACAAGTTGCATTTCGAGGTCGATGCCGACGATGAGGTTCGCACGCAATGCGATCTTTATGGGCCCAACCGGTGGCCGCCCGAGAGCGAGGCGCTCAAAGCAGCAGTGCTGTCGTTTTGGCGCGCCTGCGACGCAGCCGGTGCGCGGTTGCTCGGCCTCATTGCCCGAATCATGGACGTTGACGAAGCAGCTTTTTTGTCCCTGTTTGAATACCCGCTGACCAACATGACGCTGCTGCACTACCCGCCGGTCTCGGCCGACAGCAAGCGCTTTGGCATTCATCCGCACAAGGATACTGACGCGCTGACACTGCTCTTTCCGGACCCGGTGGGCGGGCTGTGGCTGCGACCGCGAGATTCTAAGGACTGGCTGGAGGTGACGGCACCACCGGGTACGCTGGTAGTCAACATTGGTGATTTGCTTGAACTCTGGTCGGGGGGGCTGTTCGTTTCAACGCCTCATAAAGTGGTTAATGCCTCTGGGCGAGAACGTTACAGTTTTCCCTTCTTCATGGTGCCTCGCCACAACGTGGTCGTCGCGCCGCTTATTGCTTGCCGGGAGGGCTTTCATCGGGACCCGGTCCCGGTGGGCGACGTGTCTCGAGAAGTCTGGCGCACCAACTGGTCGAGCAGTCAATCCAGCAACAGCGGCTTTGATTTGGGCACCCTGGCCGATTGATCTTCATCGCGCTGGAGCGCTGCGCATCTCGCCCCTGCCGCATGCGATCAAGTGTTTCTGCCGGGCCTACCGGCAACGCGATTACGGATCGAGGACCGTAAGAAAACGCTCGGGGAAGTCGGTCATGATCACCTCGACCCCCATCTCCAACAAACGCATCGCCTCCGTCTCTAAATTGATGGTGTAACAGCGCAATGCCAGACCCGCTGACAAAATGCGTTGCGCCGAGGTGGCATCCAGCTGATGGCCATCCAGATGCAGACCCTCAAGACCCTGTTCCCGGCAAAAACTGACGGCATCGGTTGGTAGCGCCTCAACAATTAACGCCATGGGAGTCGTCGGAAGCAACGGACGAATCGCAATCAGTGCCTCGCGGTTAAAACTGGAGACAACACAGCGATGCTCAGGATGCGCCTCGATCTCTGCGGCCAACGCCCCGGCGATCCGCTGGGCGGCGCTCGGGTCGCCATCCTCGCATTTGATCTCCCAGATAATGGTCGGGCGATCCGGCGCCGCTGCCTGCCATGCGATTAGCGCATTGGGGCGAATGGGCCGCTGACCGGCGAATTCTGATCCTTTCCAGCTCCCCACATCGAGCACGGCGACCTCGGGCCAAGTCATCTCGCGGATGTCGCCCTCGCCACTGGCGGTACGGCCCAGCGTTTCGTCATGGAAAATAACGAGCTCGCCGTCAGCGAGCTGCTGCAAATCGGTCTCGATCCACCCCGCGCCCAGCGCTGCAGCCGCATCAAAGGCGGCCTGCGTGTTTTCGGGGTAGTGACCGCTAGCCCCCCGGTGAGCACAAACCTGCGAGGACTGCAGACGGCCCGGGACTGTAGAGAGCGATGTCTCAGACACGGGCGACCTCTGTCACCGACGCGGCGCACTGTCCGCCTGCCTGAGTGAATTTTGTCACCACAGATTCTCTGAGAACCGGCAATGCTCTTGCGGCGCGCAAGCAAACCTGACATCCACGCCGCATCCTGAGAGTCCTGTTACTGACGCGCCTCAACGGACGCAAGCTGATTTAAAAAGGCGCCGGCCGCCCTGTCCTCATGTCGCAGCGCGTTGAGAATCGCCACCAGGTTCGCATCCCGCTCATCCTCCAGTTCACTCACTGACCGGCCGGCCGCTTGCGCATCTGACTGCGACACAATGAGATTAATCAAATCATCATCCAGATCCGGTACATCGGTCAGCTTCGTCCAGGGCCACTGCAAGCACGGCCCAAACTGCTCGAGAAAATGCTTCATGCCGGCCTCGCCGCCTGCCGTCCGGTAGGTTTCAAAGAGCCCTTTCTGGGCCCAACGCAGCCCGAAGCCGTGGGTCATGATGTCGTCGATCTGCTCTGTCGTCGCCACGCCATCCTTGATGAGCCAGAGAGCCTCGCGCCACACGGCCTCCAACAGGCGATCTCCGACGTGAGCGGGAATTTCGGATTTAAGGGTAATCGGCTTCATGCCAATCTCACTGAGTATCTGCTCGGCGCGATCGACAGTGTCCTGAGCCACCTGCGGCGATGGGACGACTTCGACTATGGGCAAGAGGTAAACCGGATTGTAGGGATGCGCAACCAGTATTTGCTCAGGCCGCTCACTGCCAGCCTGCAGCTCCGAGGGCATGAAGCCTGACGTGGATGAACCGACAATCGCCGCATCACTGCAAGCCGCTTGAATCTGGCTAAGCACGGCATGCTTAATCTCGAGCCGCTCCGGCGTGGACTCTTGAATCCAGTCTGAGGTGGCAACGGCATCAGATAATGTGGAGCACACCGTAAGTGATCCCTCGCCCGGAAGTGCCTCTACAATCTGGGGAACCCATCGCCGCGCTTTGCCCAGCACTGCATGCAGGACTTGCTCTGCATTGGGGGCCGGGTCATAGAAACGAACATCCCAGCCGTACAGTAAAAATCGCGATGCCCAGGCCGAACCGATAACACCCCCTCCTACGATCGCGGCTGTTGGCATCAGGGTAATGCCCGCTTGGTCAGCTGGAGCTCAGCTCGCACCTCTTCAGGCGTCATGATCCCCACACCCATCGCTTCGACAATGGTAACCGCCCGCGCCACCAGCTCTGCATTGGTCGCTAACCGCCCGCGCTCCAGCCAAAGGTTATCCTCAAGGCCCACGCGCACATTGGCGCCAGACAGCACCGCCGCGGCAACATAGGCCATCTGATGCCGGCCAATCGAGAAGGCAGAATAAAGCCAATCGGATGGGACGTTGTTCACCATTGCCATAAATGTATTGAGATCATCGGGCGCCCCCCAAGGTACGCCCATGCATAGCTGCACCATCACCGGTGCAGGAATCAGCCCCTCACTAACCAACTGTTTTGCCAACCAAAGGTGCCCGGTATCGAAGGCTTCAATCTCGATGCGAATATCCAGTGCCGCCATACGGCTTGCCATATCCCGCAGCATGCCGGGCGTGTTGGTCATCACATAATCGGCCTCGGCAAAGTTCATGGTGCCGCAATCGAGGGTGGCGATCTCGGGCAAGCAGGCCTCCAGATGCGCGACACGCTCTGCTGCCGACACCATGTCGGTCCCCTGCTCGCTGAGCGGCAGCGGTGCGCTGGTGGGACCAAAAACAATGTCACCTCCCATTCCCGCGGTGAGGTTGATGACGACATCGGTATCGGACGCCCTGATACGCTCCACCACTTCGCGGTAGAGATGGACGGCGCGATCGGGTGCGCCCGTCTCGGGGTCGCGCACGTGACAGTGCACCACCGCCGCACCCGCCTTAGCCGCGTCAATTGCTGCCGCCGCAATTTGCTCGGGGCTGCGCGGCACCTTGTCGCTACGGTCCTGGGTGCTGCCAGAGCCCGTGAGGGCGGCGGTGATAAAAACTTTTTCTCGCATGGCCAATGGCATGGTTTTCCTCTCTCAGTCAATCTTTATGCTAAGCGCTGGCGCAGCGAATCACTCCTCGGATGGTGACCTGAAACACGAGATCATCCAAGCCACCCACTCCCATGACGCGACACCCACCCGCTCACTGTTGCCGGCTAAGCGACGTCAGTCAGCGTCGCGCGGGCGCGATTCACGGCACGTGCTGTCGATAAAACTTCGTCACGATCGATATAAATACCTTGTAGGTGTCGCTGCCCCGATCCTGAAAACGCCTTGCGCCCATGCAAAATACGGCGATTGTCAAAACACATAATATCTCCCGGCCCCAAACGGAAGGTCAGTTCGAACCGCGGGTCATCCGCCAGCTGATAAAACCGTCGAAGCGCCGCATAAGCCGGGCCCACATCTTCATCCGCCATATCCGGAAAGGCGCGAACCGGATAAAAAGCACGAATTGTGGGTACTCCCTCGCCACCGAGGAGATCGATGATGGGCGCCGAGAATCGATGATCAATCCCTGGGCCGCGGTTAAAAAATATCCAGCGCCGGGTGCTCAGAATTTCGTAATCATCCGGTCGCGTCGTCTTGAGTTCCTCGATCAGTGCGGCACCGTCAGTCAACGTCGACTCACCGCCATCCGCCTCGTTAATCAGGCAATGCAAAAACTGAAAGCCAGGGGGTATTTCCCGAGTGGGTAGGTCGGTGTGCGGTCCCAATCTAAATCCCGTATTTGCGGTCGTGTTGGTTTTGGCGTCACCCGCCAACTTCACGTCGGCCTTAACATCCCATAGTGGCCCGAAGTTACTGTCGCGTACGGGCCCAATACGCGCCGCCAGACGATTCAGAAATCCGGGTTCGCAGGGGGCTTGTTCGACAACACAGACGCCACGGGCAAGCAAATCGTTCAGCATGTCGCTCAGTGCCCGATTATCGTTCAACACGGCTCTGGCATTTCGCCTGGGTGGTTGCGGTAGTGAGGCTGCAGTCCATAGCAGAGGCTCTGGTACCCAGCTCTGTGGCCTGTGCTGTCCCTCCGCGATATGACGTAGCCAGCCCGAGTGGTAGCGACTCCGGACGCCATCGGGCGCCCACAAAATCTGTAAATCACCCGCTTCGGTCAGATCGCAAGAAGTCATTTGCATGGCATCGGAGAGCTCGGCGGGATCCATCAATCCTTCCCGAGTGGCCGGGTCGATGCCGCCGTGACCCATGGTATTTTCCCGGAGCCAAAAACGGTGGCACCGGAGTCGCAGCGCGTCGGGCCAGAAAATCCAAAGTCCTTGGGCATCCTGCTCCACACGATCAATAGGCGCGGCAAGGTACTGATAAAAGTCAGGGGTCAGCGGTACCGCGGCGGTCTCATCATCCGACATAGCACTGGCTTCCCTAATCCGTGATTCCAGATTTTTTTGCACGCTCTAGCGGCTGATTTTGGCGCTACCCGCAAAAAGCCGAGCACGATCAATGAGCGAAAATGTAACCGAACTCACCATAGCGCGGAAGCAAAATGTCTTTGTGGTTTGATCGTCAAAAACCGCTGACTCGGTGATTGCAATTCCGGCGCGACGTGGACGATGATAGGCGCTACGTTGTTGTCGGGTTTTGTCGCGACAGAATCGAGCGAGGCAGCGTCCAGCCACACGAACATCGTCAATCGGCACAGCGCGCTGATGCCAAAACACAGGAAGCCGCCATGCGCTATCGCACCCCCCTTCTCGGTCTGTTACTGACCAATGCGCTGTGGGTCAGCGCCACCGCAACCGCCTCTGCCAGCGACCCCATCACTCACTACAGTGAACGGGCGACCGCGCTACTCAGGGATGCCATCAGTCGCGAAACTGTGCGCGGCGCGGGGAATGTGCCCGCTTATGCAGACACGCTGCGGGACGTCTTTCTGGAGGCGGGTTTTCCAGCCGATGCGCTGACAATCGTTCCCTATGACGACACCGCGTCGTTGATCGTGCGTTTTAAGGGCGATGGAAGCAGTGGGCGCAGACCCATCCTTCTCTCTGCCCACATGGATGTGGTCCCGGCAGACGCCGACGATTGGTTGCGTCATCCCTTTGAATTACAGGAAGACGACCGCTTTTTTTACGGCCGCGGCGTTCTGGACAACAAGATGGACGTGTCCATTCTAACCACGCTGTTCGTGTGGCTGAAAGAATCGGGATTCGTCCCTAATCGCGATCTTGTGATCGCTTTTACGGGCGACGAGGAGTCTTTGCAGGAGACGGTGCAGCAGCTGACCCGAGATTATCGCGATCTGATAGATGCCGAATATGCGCTCGTTGTCGATGGCGGTGGCGGTGTGCTTAATGACGCCGGAGAGGCGATTCAGTTTCAGGTGGGGTTCGCCGAAAAAACCTACGCCACTTTCGCCATGACCGCGAAAAATAAGGGCGGACACAGCTCGATGCCCCGGGCGGACAACGCCATTTATGATTTGGCGCGAGCAATTCAGCGTCTCGAGGCGTACCAGTTCCCAGTAGAGACCAGCGAAATCACGATGACCTACTTCGCTCGCACGGCTCCCCTGCTGAACAATGAGGTGGGTGCCGCGATGGCGAAGCTGGTCAGCGAT
>Ga0255765_1006934_pt1 | contig 10112 bp, 7 predicted proteins | sample 041ome_8_FD_179965 | JGI IMG/M metagenome (GOLD analysis project Ga0255765, IMG submission 179965) | Coastal salt marsh microbial communities from the Groves Creek Marsh, Skidaway Island, Georgia - 041407BS metaG (version 2) | ecosystem: Environmental > Aquatic > Marine > Intertidal zone > Salt... | reverse complement strand
CGCATTCATTGTGAACAATATTTTTGTGTTCTTTACATCGGTGGTGATGACGAATATTCCTGCTTGAAACGTCTCAATTTCGCCGCTCACGATGGCGAACAACGTTCGTGAATTCGAGCAGAAGTTCTCAGAGTACGTCAGGGCGCCTTTTGAGATGATTTGCAACTCTGGCAGCTCAGCCATTCTTCTTGCCCTATCTTGCCCTCCGCCAATCTTGACTCATCTGCTTTCGAAAAAGCTCCGAGCTGGGGTGGACGCCGACCTTGTGACGTGGTGTGCGCGAATGACGCGCTTTCAACAACGAAAGCTCAAGACATGAAGTGAGCAATACTCAATCTCACGAGAATGGCACTGCGGTACAACTGATATTAGTGGTGCATGCTCGTTCAAAATGAGGTGCTTTTTTGGCAATATTTACAAAGTGCGATGTTATAAACGATACATGGCGCGTGCAACTGCCCACTATCGATCATGAAACGGTTGAAAACGACTCGTGCGCATTACCGTTACAAATGTGTATCATGGCCTCTAGCATGGTGCGTGCTACTGACGTGGCAACAGTGACACTTCAAGTTGTTTTTCATCACAGATAGCCGGCGCAGTGAGGTCGGAAGAAGAATCCCTACAAACTGGCTCGTCACGTGATGAGTCGTTGCTAGCAATGAATCGTCATCTGGCATAGCACTATGCCGACGGCATCCTTGCCGGAATAAGATTTATTATGTTGAGCCATCTGTCCTGAAGAAAGTTGGCCCTTGTCGTATTTTACACTCCAAGCAGAACTATGATGTGATACTACCGCTGTACTCACCATGATATAAAGTATAGGAGTGCGTGCTTGAGCTATGTTTTCTTCCGTCATCTATCTCCCTTTGCCGCAAGGGGGGCTACAGCATGGATAAAAAGGCCTATTGGATACCAGTCAGCTTTCTGGATCAGAGAGCATATTCAATGGGACCTTGTCATACATCGGTGACCTAAACCCTAGCGATTTGCCCTGAGTTGTAACTCAAAAAAACGCGAAAAAAATACCTCCTCACGAATTCACCAATCACGAATCGTCTCCTAACTTTCCGAAAGGAGAGGTAGTACTAAGTAATCGGTTGGCTTTTTCGGCACGTCCAACTTCCTTTTCTCTTCCGCCAAGTACACGTGTAGCCTAAATTGTTGATGCCCCATCCCACCATGCCCCTGTGAATATGGTCACCTCTGAAAAGCATGCAAGCTCCAAGAGGGATGGGAACGAAGTCTGTCGCGCCGTTTTGCCTCGCGGTGCCATGCAACAGATGATGCTCGCCATGCGTGAGAAAGTGAGAATGCATAACAATTTGGGACAGTTCGTCAACGGGAGAGTCGAGTGAACGCCGAGTGCGTTCATCGTCGATTGTGCCGTGGCCAAATCGAACACCACACGCACGGTGTTTGGTGACAGATGCACGCCACGATGGGCAAAGATGGAGGCGAGTGCAAAACAGCTCTAGGCATGCAACCTAGAGACGACAACCTTTGAAATGTCCTGAACGTTGACGTCCAGAGCACAAAGTGATCAATTTCTGTGTATAGTACATGGTGAGTTGATGACAGACTCCTCTCGCATACAACACGAACTTGACGTTGGCGGGAGCACTGAAACACGGGAGCCGCAGAGATGTTCGAGTGTCTTAATACCAAAATGCATGCAGGAGCTGGGTTCATCTCGGGCGTGAGGGGAATAAATGAGCAAATTCAAGCAAGCCCTCACACGACTGAAGATGTCGCCCATAGCTCTGCCCATAGTGTACGCTTCTCATTGGGCATGCAACGCGTCAGCGCTGCCCCGGGTATGCCAAGCAATAAACATTCCACGAGAGGACTAAAATAATTGGTAGAGAGTTGTGCGCCGAAAAACAGGAAGAGAGCATGCGAGTCACAGCGACGTACTTGACGTTGTCATCATGCATGTAGTAAGGACAAAACACCACGCCTTTCAGCTCTCTCTCGTGCACCGTGCGATCGCGTCGTCAAAATGCTTCAGACGCTGTCCCCGTAAAAGTTGAACAGTGGCGATTCCACCCAACTTAACACATGGGTATATTTTCGAGTAGAGTGCAATTTGCGAACACGGGCTCCATACTGCTGTGTAGCGAAAATACATCTTTATCATGCACGCCTGTACACATCAACTTTGACAAACCGCGAAATGGAAGTACATGCAACTGTTCTTGCGAGAAGTGCCAGAAAACCGGTACTGATGGATGTTTCCTCACAAATTCACGAATACTTTTCGTGTTTGTTGAGAGTATGATCACTCTCTGCTGCATATAGTACCAGTCTTTAGACGATTGTGTGCACCGTAAGTATTGTTTCGAGCTTTTCCCTGTCAGAACCAGCACATGCACGTGGCCCTGAGAATGGGTGAAGTTACGAAGTACTCTTACTAAAATGCGGAGCTCTAAATCAAAAGAAAGCATGTTTGGTTTATCGGTCTCTAGTTGCGATCCATCCCACGTGAATGATTTGGGCCGATGCGGGAACATCGCCATCAAGTCTGAGTCTGTAGCAACGGGATAGTCCTGGCCCATATCTTGCAAAAAGTGAACACCTTGAGCGCGTCGATGCGCCGCAAGAGTTTCATTTTTCGGTAGATTGGTGTGAAGTACGAACAAATTTCTGTTAAGACAAAAGTATATGAAATACTGTGTCCACATGTGACCAATAACGCGTCGAGAGCGCCACCACGAAGTTGTCACTAAACCTGGTATTTCTGCGTCAAACTCGAGCCCTCCGTTTGCTTGGAGCCAAATCTGGAATTCTTTCCAGACTACAGGCGAAGGCGAGAAGCCAATCGAACCAACCAGTGAGTAAAAGAATGGGAGATGGTCGTTTTTTATTTCTCCTATGGGACCCTGTCGACTAGGGATCCGTGGAACAAGATTTTGCCTCATCAAGCTCACTCCTGCTATGTCCGGTAATGCCCCATAATTTCTCCAGGCCTCTTTCAGCCACAGATACCAATAGGGCGACAGGACAATATCATCCTCAAAAATGACTGCACGATCCTTAGATGTTGTAGGCGTCCACGCACCGAGCCATGCCCCGGCCAGTCCCATCGTCGTGCTAGAGAGACGTATGGTCTTCTGTCCGTGGGAGAAAGTATATTGCTGCGCGAGCCCTATTGTACCATCTTGTCCGAATCCACGATCGATGTGAATTTCTAGCGACACGCGTTCACCCCCATACCTTGTGTGTTCAAGTGAGTTCAGCAAATCTCTCAGTCGTTCAGTTCGATTCTGTGTTAAGACAATGATTTTCAGTGGTGCTTTAAACGACAACGGAACTCTTGCGTTCCAACAGCACGATAGTATCAACAACAACAGTACTACACGTGATATTTGCTTGCACAGGTGTCTTCCGTGCGTCTTGAGACGCACTTGTTTCTTTCGCATCTGTACGTCGTACGCTAACTGACGCAGGCTTCGAGTAAGTTAGGGAATTATTGAAACCGATTTTCTCTAAACGACCATTTACGAATCAAGAGGGGGGACTCAGTAGGTTCCTAGAAAAACGTACTGGGTGCAGTGCTTTTGTGGGGAAACTGTTCGTGACTACCGTCGCGCGACGCGCCGACTTTTGCGCGTGAAAGCTGGTGTGTACGCGTCAAACATATTGAAATATGCTTTCACGAAGTTTTGTCGGAAAATGCATGGCAATGACACCGATATGGCCCAAATAGTAAAATAATGTCAATATTGAAACTAGCGCTTCAGGGAGTCGACCGGGGACGAGCAAAACTGAAACTGCGTGTAGTCGACGTAAAAGCGCTTCCTTCACGTGATTCAATCGCGTTTGTCTCGCAACGCGCCAGTCCGGCGACGTACGGGATACAAAATTATAAGTCACGACCCCCCACAAATGGGCGAAAATGATTTCTACCCTAAAGCGGGTAAGTTTGGTCAAACAACCGGAATCGGGTCCACCCCTGAATATGCTCATAATAGCCTCCAGTCGAGGCCCTCCACTCATCCCTTCCTCTAAAAGACTGGCTTTGAACCGACCGCGACGAACGACTGCATCGTACGGCGTCATTGCCATGCGCGCGACTGCAGCTCGTACGAGAGTGCTCTCACTCGACATTTGGTGCATTGCTAACTCTTTTTGCAAGCCACGGAACCTTCTCAACGGCTTTGGCTCGTGAACTAGCCAGAGCACCCAGTCGGACTTGACTGACTGTGAATGGGCTTTGTGAGGCGAAAACGCTATCGATGTGGACATACTTCGCTACGCCGCACCTTGTTCGGTATACTTGGACTTTGGTTCTTGCTTACCTATTACACGAAGCGCGCGAGAAACCCAGTCGAACTCACTATCGCCACAACTGTCAGCTTTGGGGGTGGTGAACCTCTAGCGAGTGAGATATCGAAACTTGCAAGTTCGATTGCTAGCTATAGACAAATCGGCGCCGTTACTCAAGTTTTTGTTTTCACAGATCGTACCAGAGACTGTGGAACGCTGTGGAAGTACGGAATCAGCAGACGACACGGGTCTGGCGTGTATTGTGTGCTTATTGAATGTGAGCGTGAAACAGCTGCCCCAACAATCAATTGCATCTTTCGTAGCATGAAGGAACGGGCGACTGGTGCTTTCATGGCGTACGTAAACAGTGATGTACTCTTATTTGAGGGTGTAGTTACATCTTATCGGTTTCTTTCGAAAACTCAAAAGGATTTTGCTGTCGTTGGGCGGAGGACTGATGTGGTGACTAATTCTGTAACAAGCACTGTTTTGAGAACCAGCGATGCGGCTGAAAAACGATTCCGTAGAATTGGACAGCTACACGCCGCAACTGGATTAGACTACTTTATATTACCAACTCATTTTGATCTGGTGGATTTTCCTGACTTTAGAGTGGGGGCGTGGAGATGGGACAATGCTCTCACACTTCACTTGATAAAATCAAAATATCAAATAATTGACGCCACTGATGTTATAACTGCTATTCACCTAGGAATAAACAATGGTACGAAAGCCGTGCACGAGCTTCGGAAAGAAGCCGCAAGAAATGCACACCTTGCTGACATGAGGTATGGTAGAGCAATTCATTTGGGCACAATAGACATCGCACATAGTCGACTCGTCGCACGCGACATTGATGATTTTATACTTGTTCCCAACAGGCATTATCTGATGCAATTGTGCATTCTGCATACAAGTGACTTTCAAGCTAAACTGGAACTGGTTGATGCCCGTAGGTGGACTGCGTCCGATATCGTGAATGACATAAAACGCAACCGCTCAGATACTGTGACATATCTAGTTCTTCAATCAGACTACTTACGTATGCAGGGGTTGAGTGAAGTTTGCCCGATCAATCACTATCGCCAAACTTCAAGTAAAACAGTGCTTTCGTTAATTTTAAATGACCTGGTAGATTTTGGTTTTGATCCGCACTTCAGGTCTTTATTCTACACTGGATCAACAGACGTTGAGCAATACTGATTTCCCAGTAATCTTTTGCTCATTCGACTAGAAAACTAGTAATTAGAGTTGACAATTTACGAGAATGTCAAGTCTCCTCTGAAACGACAAGTGGAAGTAGGAACCATTGTCTTGCAAAGTACCTCATCGGATGTGCAACTACGGTCCTTTTCGAGTTAACCCGCTTGAAATCCGAAATGTTTTACCGCAACGGTTCACATCTCGCACGGATCGTAAAAATCTGAAGACCGCATACAGCCATCAGGAGATATAGTTTGCAGAGCTGCTTGGATGTATCCTTTGTGATTTCGCATCGACACTTCGCTGAGTAGTGTTCTTGACTCGACCCTTCAAGAAAGTTTGGCGTGAAACCTATCTGCATAACGTTTCAATCGTTTGAGTGAACTGTGGTACGAAAATCTACGACAAAGTTTTTGGAGACCGTTACATCGAATGATTTTATTATCCATGATCACTGCGATGTACCTTTTATCGCACTGGTTGCGCGAGGTAAGAGTACTGCAGCACGCGTGAAGTCACTTTCGTTTTCATAGTGTGCACATACGCACCCTGGATGAAAGCTTTTGGTACACACGTATTGAGCTTGCGACCGACGAAGCACGTTGCCCGCATTGAGAAAGCGGGGATGATCATGACACAGGAGTCAACTCCCAGCGTAAACACGAGGTCGAACTCGAGCAAAGAAGTCTCCAACACAACCTGGTGTTAGGACGGCAAATACTACCGGTAGTGAAACTCTATACTACTTGAAGGATTTTCGCAAATAAAATACGTATCGAAAATAATGAAGTTACTGTATTCACATGGAAATTATTCACGTTTTCCCGCGCCTGCGCACAGCACTCCGCGCCGCCCGCGCGTCAGCTCGGTGCGGAGTCGACTAAACTTTCGATTGGGCGCGGGTTCTCGTCGGATGGAACGTCATATCTCTCGTAGATTCGCGCAGAGTACGACCACTACAGTGAGCGTGGCACGTGACTTCTTTGAGCCGTATCGGTCGCGTGTGACGCGCCCTCGGGCGCTCCATAACGAGCTGCTGAACGCATCAACGGCGCACGTGCGCTCTGGAAAGCAAACTTTACTACTCAGGTCGATTCTAGGTGTCACTTGAGTCGTCACAGCGCGCGCTGCCGGTGTCGAAAAATCACGCGCTCCAGGTGACTGAAACGTGTGCTTTGACGTTGCACACTCCAAAAAAGCCCGTGAACAGACGTACGATACCTCTGTGTGTGTGAAACCGCTGAAACGTTTGAAAAGGTTAATCATCGGCATTATGGCGTTAACTTTTTGATAAACGACGCTCCAGAACGTTGCTTGGAGTCGTATTCACGGCGCGCCGCATGAGTGTCAACTGAAGCACGTCGACGTTGTTCAGTGACGAGACGTTTCAGCGCGTCATGTAGGCGGAGGCCAGACGAAAACACGCTCCGAAGTGTGTCCGTTTGTAGTCGACTATACACTCGCCTAGTGAAATACACTCGCCTATTTGCCGTGTACATACGTGGCAAGACGTTCGGTATGATCGCACGCATTCCGGCGTTGCGCCAACAGCGACTTACGTCAGCCCTCGACGCACGCGAAACTCGTTTTATGAGTGTATTTCAAGCGTCGACGGTCGATATACATCCTTGGTACATCGTTTACATTCGGAAGTACGGTAGGAAGCGCACGATACGTCGAAGCCGATTGAAGTGAAAGTTGTGAAGTTGAGCAAGCTACACGCAATGAGAGTTCTCAGTTTTCCTACGCCGGAAAGAACGCCTAAAACGACGGTGAACGCAACAAAAACGCGTGGAGTCAAAGAGAAATATGTTTAAAGCCATCTCACGCGATTGCAGTGCATTTAACCATCGCCACGCGTCGCTACGCTGTAGTAAATGTTGCAATTCTAGACCCTGATAAGCCTTGAAAGATGAAAATTCTCGAGTCGTTATTTTAGATAAAATTGACGTTGAAGATGCATGAAATCACGCACACCACCGGCACGCGATACTGCACGGATGGCGGCGAACGAGACGTTATTGGAAAGTGCGAAAAAAGTTACAAAAGATACTCGCGAACCAGCGCTATCGCCGTGGTCGCCACGCCGCGAGACGCGCGCGAAGACGAAAATTCACGTTTTTTGCTTTAAATGAGTACAGGATATCTTTCTTTTTCTAAGGTCTACCTCTACAGGTACTCGCGCGCTTTGATGGCGCGTTGAAACACGCACTGCTGCTCTGCGAGGTGTCGTGTCTCAGTCTGCGTCAGCACTACTGAATGTGTGTGCGCTCGCGCTGAAAGCCTGGTGTCCTGATTCGGTTGGACACTTGTGTGTGAGTGGTCACATCTCGCCACGAAAAAATTCTACGAGGCCAGGGGACGGTTTGAACAGCTTTGCGCGGCGCCGCCTCAACAGGCACGTTTCGCACGACTTTTTACCCCCGAAGAAATTTGTAAGAGGTTTTACGCACTTACAACTGGAACAAAGCCGCGAGTCACCCACTGTATACGTGAAACCACGATCTTTCGTGTCGACGTGCCGACGCGCCCTGCGCGATCGCGCGCGCTCGGCGCTTTTCTTCAAACAAATCGAACACGTGTTTCGTTTGGGTTTACGTTTCGAAATCCCCACGACGCGTTTACACGTCGAGCAGAAAAACATGCGCGCGCGCTCACGCACGAAGGTCAACGATGAACGCGCGCGTCGCGAGCGCGCGCGACGCAGAATGCGCGTCGACTAGCCGAGCAGATGTCTCGCGCCGCGCCGCGCACATTTTTTGTATGTCCATTTCATCATGTAATGGTCTATCAATACTTACAGTACCAAAGTGCCAAAGTGCGTGCGCGTCTCCGTGGACGCACGCCCGCACTGCGCGCTCCGCTCATTTAAAAATTCCTCGAAGACCGTTCGTGCGCGCTCGTACGTTTCACGAGTCACTTCGCTCAAGGATGATCTAGATTCTATAGCCGGTCGTCGCGCACGATCCGCGCGCCGCTCCCGAGTGACACCGCCATCGTTCTCGTACGTTCCGTACGACGCTCCGCGTGATCCGACGACGACGCACGCCACTGAGACGGTGAAAACGAACCACAGTCGACACGAGTGCCTCGCTTGAAACGTCCGTGGTGGTTGGCATCCACGATCCATCGCCGCTTAGAAAAACGCCCCTCCGCCCCAACGGTCGTGCGCGTCACCCCTCAGTGCGTTGTTTCCCTTCGCAAAAACCGAACGCCGTCGCGGCGTCCCCGCGACTCGTCCGCGCCTCGGTCGAAAAATAAAGGCTATTGCTAGGAAAGCATGCTTTCTCTGCCTCCTCTCAAGCGGTTGAGATGCGTGTCATAATCGAGCGAAGCGAGGCAGTGAGTGACGCGTGACGCCATGCGGGGTGTTTTTAAATCTAACATAAATTTACAATGTAAATTTAGCCAGATCCTTTCGGGATCGCTGGCGTTTCGGGAGAGTGCGTATCGGTATAGCTCTCGTTCTGAAAATACATTCCGACCTTCCTAAGTGCTAAGTAAGTGTCCTCCTCTTTGAAAATGCCTTTCGCCAACTTCTCGAAGCATATGTGTGGGTCACTTTCGAATCAGGCTACCATCACAAGCATGGTGGTAATGGTGTGTGCGTGCTTCTCAAATCATGTGGCTTTTGGTAATTCGTCAGTGCTACTTTCTGGCTGGCATTTCACATTGCAAGCTAGTATCTGAACTGCTGGTGTTCGTAATGCGGGGCTAGTGATCTATCGGAGGGAGTCATTGAAGGCCAAAAGAGTCCAGCAAATAATGTTTTGATAACATGATCACCCCAACGGGCAGTCCATATGCCCCCTGATTTGTTTATCATCTCAGTGTAAGAGACCCACTCCTTAGTGCGCATCAAGTCCATATCCATTAGCTCAAAATGAGTGTTCAACAGGTATGAAGTGTAAGATAAAACATTGCCGGGTTCCGAAAATACCGCAGGCAACCAAGCGTACGTCTCTTTTTCTTGCCGACCTTGTAACCAAGACCGAACAGCTTCTGGAAGGCCCTCACTACAGGCATTATTCTGATAAAAATGAACACCGACAAACTGCTGGTTGTTCTTTTCAGCCCATTCAAAAACATTTGTAGTCACCGGAGCTAATAGGCGAGAGTCCGTGTCAAGACGCCAGTACCACCTGTAATCAGATAAAACATGGTGTATGTGAAATATCCAGAATGCACACATTGCTTTGTACGACTGCGAAGCATCACAGGTGTTAGTAGGGTTCTTAGATAGTTCTACCTCTCTATCACTCAAGACCCAGTAATGTGATACATCCACGTACTGGAAGCATAGACTGACACTCGTTCTCCGTGAGAACTTTGATATCAGTGCACGCAGTTGAGCAGGATTCTCATCATCGTACAGAAGTGTTACCACGGCTTTGAACTTGATATTCGAGAGCGTAGGTAAGAGCACGTGGCGAAATTCTTTTATATTTTCGATTGAAATCACAATCGTACCGCTCCAGTAGGGTTCGCCTGATACTTCACCAAACGAACACTTTCGAACGCACGGTCGTAGGGGTTTTGACAAAGATGATGGCTGAGATAATCCATGGCTGTAAGCTTTATTCAATACCGTCGTACTTATCGTCTCGTTGAGGTAGAGCACCGTGACGGCTACTGCG
>Ga0255765_1006930_pt1 | contig 10114 bp, 8 predicted proteins | sample 041ome_8_FD_179965 | JGI IMG/M metagenome (GOLD analysis project Ga0255765, IMG submission 179965) | Coastal salt marsh microbial communities from the Groves Creek Marsh, Skidaway Island, Georgia - 041407BS metaG (version 2) | ecosystem: Environmental > Aquatic > Marine > Intertidal zone > Salt... | reverse complement strand
AAAGTATCTTGTAATTAAAAATCGTGGAGCTATTGCTTATGATGTTTTCAAATAAATTTCCAACAAATAAGAACGGACTTGCTAACAACCCAGAACCAATAAATCCTTTTGGTGCAGTAATTCCATTTCTATAAAACCTCTCTTTTTCAAATCCTATAAATTGATTATCGTAATTGAGATCAAAATCAATAGCTATAGTTTCAGAATGTGCATAATAATCATGATCATCTTGACAACAGGTGAACTCTTCAATAAATCTGTAATCAATTTTTGTAAAAAGTAAAATCACAACTATATAAAAAAGAAAAGTTAATACTAATTTTTTTTTAGAATACATAGTGCTTATTTAATATAAATCTAAGAATGAAAATAAAAAAACCAGCAATTAAAAAAGACGTAACATTCAAAGAAAGAATTTCTCTAAAATAGTTAGAAATTAAGTATTCCAAAAAAGCTAATGAAATTGTGACAAACATATATCTTGAAAAGCTATTATTTTTTTCACTTTTAAAAACAAATTTCTTTTGTATAAAGTAACTGTTTGTTGTTACTACCAAAAATGATATCCAGAAAATATATGCATAATCAAAGTCCATGTTATCGGTAAATAAAAATATTGCAGAGGACCTTAGAGAAACACTCAATATTGAATTAGCTTGAAATTTTATAAGTTGTTTAATCAAAATAATTTTTCTTTTAAGAAAACTTTATAATTAAATTATATATATGTCTACAAAAACAATAAATATTTGTGTTCCCGTTTACAACGAAGAAGAAAATCTTAATCATATTTATCAGGACTTACAAAAAGCTGCACTAACGCTAATAGATAAATACGGTATAAATTTAAATATTGTCTTTTTTGATGATGGCTCAATTGACAACTCAAGACAAAAGTTGAAAGAATTTAAGGATGTAGAACTTTTATATTCAAACGAGAATAAAGGACTCGGCTCTGCAATTAAGGAATTAATTTTGCACACAAAACAATCTGATGCAATTGGAATGTTCAAAATTGATGGTGATGGACAGATGAATCTTAATGATTTAGAAAAATTTTTAGATGGCGAATATTACGAAAAATTATGTTGTAATTTATGGGAATCGTTTTCATAGTAGTTCAAATTATGAAATGCCATTATTACGAAAATTAGGTAGTAAATTTTTTAAATATATTATGAAAAGTTTTTCAATTAATATATCTGATCCAACAAATGGTTTTGTTTATTTAAGTAGAAGGTATATTGATAATTCTAAAATTATCGGCAACTACAATGCAGCTCAACAAATTTTACTTGATGCGAAGTTGCGTAATCTGAAAATTGGTGAAGTTGACATTGAATTAACACCTAGAGGTAGCGGGGAGTCTTTTATTGGAATTAAATATCCAATTATTGTAATCTCCAATTTAATTGCTCTATACGTTTATAAAAAAACTGTTCGAGTTTTAATTGCTCCTGGAATATTTTCACTACTTATAGGTTTTTTGTTATTAATTTACAATATTTATCTATGGTTAATTGGTGTCAAAACACAAATTATAAGTGATCAGATATTAATATTATTTATTGTTTTTGGTGCACAATTATCAATAACAGGGTTTTTAATTGAAATATTTAAAAATAGATCGAATTAATTATTTTTAAATATTTTATTATTTTTATACAAACCAACTGTTCTAAAGTTACTAAAGCTTACAAGGCTGAAGTTGTTATCATACAAAAATTTGTTTACTTCTGTAACAGTATTCGACTGATCTTTACCTCTTTCTGAACCAAAATCAACAGATACATATTCAACTCTTTCCAATGTTTTTTTGGAACCTACTAAAACCTCTGGCTCAAACCCCTCAGCTTCAACTTTGAATAATTTAATATGTTCTTTAAGGTTTAGCGAGTCCAGGGTTATGCTTTCAACATCTTCAGTTTGCCCCGATCCAAAGTCAATAAATGAAGAGTTCCCCCCTTCACTATCAATAAATAGGCTTCTTTTATTATTTGAATCAGATAAGCCAACATTGAAAAGATTTTTAACGTTCTCAGAACAATTTATCTCAAGACATTTAAAAATTGTTTTATCTGGTTCAAAGGCATAATAATTAATTTGATCAACTTTCTGATTTAATGCTAATTTTAGTTCACCGACATTTGCACCACAGTCAATAATAATGTCGTTGTTACTAAAATTAATAAAATTGAGACAATACGACTCATTAATAATATTAATTAAAATATTTTCATCATTAACAATTCTTAGGAATCTTGAATTTGGATAATAGAATTTTGAATTAAAAACATTTTTATAATACATACAATTTTTGTAGTAAATTTTTCCATTGTCTCCATAGTAAAAGTTAATTATATTACATAGTGTCTTTCCACTGTAATTATTTACAGCATACGACAAAACTTTCCCTTTTAAAATAAGCAGAACTTTACCAAAAAAACTTAAATTTTTCTTCCTTAAATCGTTCAGGACAAATGGTGGTATGTTGATTAGATTTAAATTCTTTTCAATCATTGTTTTATTTTATAAGCAACTTTAAAAAACAAGTCCTTAGAAAAAATTATATTTTCTCTATTCATTGTACACCTTAAATTAATCCAGCACCTATCACCCTTATGTGGTTGAATCCAATTTTCATGTGTTTGCACTTCTTCATACAAAGTTTCAAGCCTTGGGTCCGAAACTGCAATTGTTTGGTTGTTAATAAATTCGACATAAGAATTTGCCCTAGGAATTAAGCCAACAGATATAAAAATTAAAAGATATAACATATATTTATTAATTTTTATTTTTTCATTACCTGTAAATAATCCAAATATTCCAACAAATGTAAGCATTGTCCCCATGGCATATCTTGGGATTGGACCAAAGAAAAGAAGATAAAGCAGGGAAGAGGTTAAGTAAATTAAAATAAATAAGTTAAAATTTTTGGTAGATTTTTCTTTTTTGAAAAAAACAGTTTTCAATATATAAATGATAAGCAAACATGATAAAAAATTTAAATACACAGATCTGTAAAATAATGCTAAATCTGGATATATTGATGATAAGAAAAAGTCATTGTACCAATCATAAAATGAAAGACCACTTTCAGTGAAGTATTCCATAAAAGCTAGACTTGAAACTGTAGATATTTCTTCATAAGCTTTTGTAGAGTTATAAATATACCAATCAAAATTGTTTATACATGTAAGATTAAGTGGAAAAATTATGCATCCTGTGGTCAAATAGCTTTTTAAAGTCCAAAAAAGACCAAAAATTATTGTGGGTAATTGTGCAAACAAAATATTTGAAAGTTTAAATATTTTGTTTTTATATATTAAACAACAAAGTACAAAGTAAATTAAGAAAACAACAACACCACTTACTTTTAATTCAAAAATGAAAAAGGTTACTAAAGTAAGTAGCGAAAATTCTAATAAATTAATATTTTTTTCTTTTATAAAAATTAAGGTAATCAAGCTTACAAAACAAAATAAAACTCCAACTGCAATATCTTGTTTTCCAACACCCTGTATATACGGAAAACCATTTCTTCCACCGCTGAGACCAAAATTATCAAGAAATGCATAAATTAATAAAAACAAAGAGGCAGCACGCAGATGTGAATTTTTGTTTTCAAAAATATTAGAAGAAATAAATAAAAACAAAAAATGTATGAAATAGAGAGTTAAAAAATGAAGTAGAATAAAAGAATTATCAAACCAAAAAAAAGAATATATATATTCACTGATCGATGACATTCCAAAAGGCCAAAAAATATTTACCATTCCTATAATTAAATTAGATTCCCTTAGCCAATTTTGGTGATTCAAATGATAGTAACCAGCATCATAATGAAAATTAGTAGTTGAAGAACTAACAATCAAAACCGCTGGGATAATAAAATAAAACAAAAAGTTGTTTAGATTAAAACACTTTAGATTTAACTTTTTAATATCAAAATTGAACAAATTTATTAATAATATAAAAAATAATATAAAAAATACTGTATTACTTTTTAATGGAATTAAAAAATTTATAACTATTAGAAGATTACCTAAAAAGATTAAGCCGAAAACTGGAAAAATAATATTAGACTTCACAAAGAATAAAAATTGTGGCAGGTTATTTGTTTTATACATTAGTTTTTGAATTAGTAAAACTAAGGATCTTCCAAGTAGAAAAAGAAAAATATATAATAATACGTATTTAATATATAAATTAAAAAAAGTTGAAATTAATTCAATCACCATAAAATTCTAATATTCTAATTACTATTTACATCAATTAAATACTCTAGATTAAAATAGCTGTAACAAAAATATAGTCGTTATAGTTTTTCATAATTTAGGTTTTGACCTGATGTGTTGGTAAGTATTAATTAAAACCATAATTAATCCAAGTGCAGTAAAAAAATTAAAAATAAATAATTCTGGATTATTCCAATGAACAATGTTGAGATACGAAGATATTATGACAATAAGATACGTCAATTTCTGTTCAAATCTGTATTGTCTTGGAAGGTTAAATATTAGTAATAAAAAAATAAAATTCCCATAAGAAAACAAACCAAATCTTAACGGCGGATACCAACCAATAAATGACCAGAAAATCATATTAGTGAGGCCAGCAATAGCTAATATCGGTTTAATATTTTTTGGCATTTTTAACTTGTTAGTAACTAAGTTAAAAAATAGTAAGATTATTCCAATAATTAAATAATTTGAAACGCTCAACAAGTCATTAAAATAGCATAAAAAGTTTTCAGGAATATTCTGACAATACCATTCATCTGTACTGTTCCAATTTGTAGTGAGTCTAAGTTCAAACAGTTCTTTACTTAAAACAATTTTACTTGTCCAAAATAACAAGCCTTGATCAAAATATTTAGATATCCAAATAAATTGACCATAATATTCGGCATTCATATCGTAAACTTCATATCCATTTAGTCGAATGTACAATTTGAAAAGAAAGTTTGGTATAAAAAATAGAAATAAACCAAAAAAGTTCCTTAGGTAATAATTTATATTTTTTATATTTTCAATTATTTTATAAAAAAATAATGTACCAACAATCAAAATAAACGAACGATTGGCTAAAAATAGTAAACCAAGAATAAAATAAAGATTAAATGGATAATCTTCGTTTTTATATTTATCAAGAATGTAAACACACATTACTAAAACCAAAAATGACAATGTTCCATTTGAAGGATTAAAAGTACCGAATTGAATCACAGGATTTAAAAAATAAATAAAAGTGATTGAAAAAATGTCAAACTTAGAAATATGGTAATAATTTCTTAGAATATTTATGATTAATTTAATTGATAATGTAGATATAAGAACTTGGGAAATTAAATATGAAGTCTCGAATATAAAATTTAAATCATTTGAAATTAGTTTTAAAAAGTTAAATATTAAATAAGGTAGCAAAAGATAAACTGGTCTATTCTGATATTGATTTGCTGTGTTTTCAAATATTGAATTAAAGTTTTCTAATATTGCAAAATAAACTTTATCATCACATTCACTCAAAGGATAGATAAAAGTAAATTCTCTCTGAAATAAATTTAAAGAGTGCGCCCTATATTGATCACAAATAAATAGATCTTGTGGACTAATCTGAAAAAAATAAAAAATTATCGCACTTGAGAGTGTTGAGAAGAATATTATTAATATGTTTTCTTTGTTTATAATGCTTTTTACGATTGATTTAAAAATAATATTCAAATTATAATTGAAAAAGAAATATTAAAGTTGGTTATGTGAAATTTCACAACAAAGTTACTTTATTTAAAACAAATATCTTTACAAAGATACTCTTTGTCTTTACAACTTACGTATCATTTACTGCTACCAGTTTATTTTACAATTCAGCACAAAGTCCAGATTTTGCAAAATATAGAAATTATATAGATTATTATTTAGGATCAAATATTGTTACGAATCTTGAACAGGGAAACTTATATTTTTATCTTATATCACTTTCCATTGATATTAACTCTGATAATTTAAGTATCAGAAACATTGAGGAGTATTTAAGCTATAGAGTTCAGCTCGGTAACTTTTTTATATATATTTTTTTTATTTTAGGTTTCTATAAATTGTTAAAGTTTTATAAAATATCCGAGAAGAATATATACACAGTATTAATCGCATTAAACTTTTTTCCACCACTATTAGCTCTAAGAATTATTTTCAAACCAGAGATTCTAATATTGACTCTTTTTGTTTATTGTTTATATTATATTGAAAACTTTCTTGAAAACAGAAGCTATGCAAATGTATTTTATTTTTGGTGTTTTTTTTCACTAATATTAAGTACAAAATTTACACCTGCCCTTATGATTGGAGGGTTTTTTGCAATATCGTACTTTAAAATATTAATTACTAAGCACATAAATATAACTGTTATTTCATTTTTAATGGTTGCAATTTTATTTGTAATTTTATCATTTGAAAATTACGAAATAAATGGATTAGCTTTTTATGAAAGACAGTATCCTGATTTATACGAATCAAAACCTAAGAGTAATTTTTTTTATAACATCAATTTTTTAGATTTAGTTTTTAATCCTATAAAAAATTATCATTCTGATTCAATGATTGGAATTATTTTGCTAGAAACATTTGATGATTATTTTCATTTGTATTGGAATAATGATGAAAGTTTATTCTCAAAAAATGAATTATTTAATACGAACAATTATCGAATTTTTATGGGAGTAATTTTGACACTTTTATATTTTTTCTATGCATTCTTTTTATCTTTTAAAAATAGAATATTCAAAAAATATTACCTAAGTCCACTAATTGGAATATTCACAATGTATTTAATAAGCAATTTTGTCCTGTTTAACTCTCAAACCGGCGATATGATGAAAAATTATTACTATTCTTTTTTTCTTGTAATAAGTTTTTCTTTTTCATTTATTGCTTTATTAATTAGATTTCAGAGGTTTAGTTATCCGATTATCGTTTTGTTTATAATTTCAAACGTATATATATTTGGATTTCCAAAATCTATAGACTCACAATTTGAAAATAGAATGTCCGAACAAAATAGTCCATTATTTACATGTGATTTAAATGCAGACTTATTTGGCCTGAACAACAACAAGTGTGAAAAACAATTAAACATATGTGAAGACATTTTTATAAATTACAAAAAAACTGAAATAATAAATGGTCAGATCGTAAATGTTGAACTTGATGCATTCAATTCTATTACTATGTCTAGGGATTTTAATGAAGTAATAATTTACAATATTTTTGATTGTCAAAAGCTTTCGGAAGAGGGATGGAGCATCTCAGATCAATTTACTAGGAAAAAAGCCCCACCTTATTTGAGTATTCTATTTCTGATATTTCCAATTATGATAGAATTTTTCATACTATTAAAAAATAAATTTAGACCGTAACTAATTTTTAATTTTTGATAACACAACAAGAATATTCTTTCCGATAATATATCTAAACAATAAATCCAAAAATTTAAAAGGCTTAAATAAAAATTTATCATAAAAAATGATTTTATCCTTGTTAAATTTTAAATTTAATCTGATTACTTTAGAAATTAGTAGTGTAGCCCACCCAACAAAATCAACCCAATGAATGTGTTCAATTTCTACTTTATCTGTATTTACAAGATTGAATATAAGTTTTTTGGAGTATCTTCTTCTATGTTGTACTAGTTCATCTAATTTTGTCCAGACAAGCATTGACGCTGGTAAATATAGAATAATTTTCCCGCCTAATTTTAAACTGTCAACTAATTCATAAAATACTTTTTTGTCATCATCTATATGCTCAAGTACATTTAGAGACACAATATTTTGAAATTTCTTTCCAGTTTGTTCTATTTTTTTGTAATTAGTGATGGAGAGCTCATTTAATCTATCTATTGCTTCCGCATTAACTTCTATAGCAGTAACATTTTTATTGTTATTTTTAAGATATGAACAAAAATTTCCATATCCAGCACCAAAATCTAGAACTTCATCACCTTGTAAGTGTTTTGATATTAATTTAAATATGTAATTATTGTAATTACTAGCAAAGCTAACACTTTCCAGTGCTGCGATGTCAGAATATGTATTTTCTTCTCCCAAATTAAATATCTTCTTTTTAACGTACTTGTTAATTGTTAATTTTTCAATATTAACTAAAAAATTGTTTTATTTTTTATTCTCATAAGATATTTAGATTATTGGATTCTGTGGGCGCTACAGGATTTGAACCTGTGACTTCTTCCTTGTAAGGGAAGCGCTCTGCCAGACTGAGCTAAGCGCCCTTTTTATTAAATTATGCTTATTTATAATAGTTTGATTTATGATGTAAGTAATGCAAAATTTATCTGTAATAATACCGTTTTATAACGAGAAAGACTTTCTAGAAGAATCCATTAGTAGGGTCACCAGTCTCGATATTTTTGAGCAAATTATTCTTACAGATGATTGCTCTACAGATGGGTCTTCAGAGATTGCACAAAAACTTGCAAGAGAAAATCCAATTATTGAATATGTAAAAAGTGATATAAGCTCTGGAAAAGGCAATGCGTTAAACAATGCGAAAAGCTTAATTAATTGCTCACATGTAGTGATTCATGACGCAGATCTTGAGTATTTTCCAGATGATATTCAAGAAATGTTTATCTCTTCTAAAAAAAATCCTAATTCACTAATTCTGGGTTCAAGGTTTATAGGGAATAAAGTCAGAAAAAATGTTTATTTTAGAACAAATTTAGCAAACAGGGTTATGTCACTTTTTTTTTCAATTATTAATTTTTACTATATTACCGATGTAGCCACATGTTACAAACTAATGCCTAGTTCATTCTTTAAAGAAGTTACACTTCGAGAGAAAGGCTTTTCTATTGAAGTTGAGTTACTAAGTAAATTTCTTAAAATGAATAGAAGTATTCTTGAAATTCCAATCAAATATGAAGGACGGACTTACACAGAAGGTAAAAAGATAAGAACTTCAGATGGGTTCAAATATCTATTCAATACTTTAAAATATAAATTTGTTAATTAACTACATCCTAATGAATTACCGCAATTTAAGCATTTATAACAAGAACCATTTCTAATGGTTATGTGACCACAGTCGGGACAAGCAGGTGCATCTCCCATCATGTCTCCAAGCACCTCTTGTACAGTAGCAACGGAATTTTCAGTTTGCTCAACAGCTACAGGTTCTGCTGGTTGCACAGGTGTTGTTGGCTGTGGTTTCTCTTCAACAGCTACAGGTTCTGCTGGTTGCACAGGTGTTGTTGGCTGTGGTTTCTCTTCAACAGCTACAGGTTCTGCTGGTTGCTTGTCTTTTGGAGGCACTTGTACAATATCTGTTCTATCTAAATATTCGAGACCAAGTGCTCTAAATACATAATCTATGATTGAGTTACTCATTTTAATATTTTCATGCCCTTCAACCATGCCTCTTGGTTCAAATGTCTGGAAAGTAAATGTATCTACAAACTCTTCTAGAGGAACTCCATATTGAAGACCTTTTGAAACAGCTATTGCAAAACATCCAAGCACACCTTTAAGAGTCGCTCCCTCTTTGGCAATATCAATAAAGACTTCACCCAAAGTACCATCAGGATATTCACCAGTTCTCAAATACACCTTATGTCCAGCAACTCTGGCTTCTTGTGTCCAACCTTCTCTTCTCTCAGGTAGTAAGAATCTAGGTCTATTGACTCCTGCATAAGCTCTAGTTGGGCTTGTACCAGGTGCAAAGTTTCCTTGAACAAGCATTGCTTCTTCTTCAAGAATCTTATTTACTTCAGGATCACTTTCATCAGAATCTCCCTCATCTGAAGATGCTGAAAGTGGTTGTGAAGCTTTAGACCCATCTCTATAAATGGCAATAGCTTTAACCCCAATTTTTGCAGATTCAAAATAACAGTCTTCTATATCTTGTACAGTAGCCTCGTTTGGCATATTGACTGTCTTAGAAATTGCACCAGAGATGAATGGTTGTGCTGCAGCCATCATTCTTACATGGCCCATATAGTGAATGAATCTCTCACCGTCTTTACCGCATTTGTTAGCGCAATCAAACACTTCAAGATGTTCTTCTTTAAGGTGTGGAGCTCCTTCAATCTTTTGTGTTCC
>Ga0255765_1006914_pt1 | contig 10136 bp, 12 predicted proteins | sample 041ome_8_FD_179965 | JGI IMG/M metagenome (GOLD analysis project Ga0255765, IMG submission 179965) | Coastal salt marsh microbial communities from the Groves Creek Marsh, Skidaway Island, Georgia - 041407BS metaG (version 2) | ecosystem: Environmental > Aquatic > Marine > Intertidal zone > Salt... | reverse complement strand
AGAATTGTAAACTGATTCAGTCAGCGGGTAGAGACGCTGTTGAACTGATTTTTTGCGGGGTGACCCCGTTCGACCCGTCCAGAGTGCTCTACCACTTTGGGCGGGTTTTTTATTACATGGAGTAGAGCAACTATGGACACTCAGTGGCATCCGGCAGCAAGCATCTTTCCGATGCTGCCAGATGATAAGTTGTTAGAGCTGGCGGAAGACATCGAAAAGAACGGGCAACATGAACCGGTGCTATTGCTTGACGGCAAGGTTCTCGACGGCCGCAACAGGATGTGTGCGTGCAAGTTGAAAGGCATAGCACCAGTCACGAAGGTGGTCACAGGAATTGATGATCCGGTGGCTTACGTGCTGTCACTTAACCTTCATCGCAGGCACCTGACGCCATCTCAGGCGTCCATGTGTGCGGCAAGAGCGAGGGAGCTTTATGAGCAGCAGGCGAAGGAACGAATGACATCTGGTGTGAACCAGCACAGCCCTGTGGAAAATTTACCACAGGGCACTTCATCAGCCCGAGACGCAGCAGGCAAGGCATTCGGAGTTTCCGGCAAGTCGGTTGATTACGCTAAGAGGGTGATCGACAAGGGGATTCCAGAGTTAGCAAAGGCTGTTGATGAAGGGCGGATGGCAGTCAGTACGGCAGCTGTGTGGGCATCTGACACGGCTGACGAACAAAAGTCCGCGTTGGAAAAACAGCGTAATCGTGACTACTCGAAGCTGAAGCCAAAAACGATCGATGCCAAAGAGCCTCGGCATGCTGGAGAACACAAGCAAGGCGAGGTGTTTGCTAAATCAACCGCAGATGTCGCAATTACGCAACTGAAGGGCATACCAGACACTAATGAGTTTCGCGAAGCAGCGTTTGTTCGCGTCGAAAAATGGATCAATACCACACGAAAGGCAGGTGCAAAATGACACCACGGTTAATGTCAACAAAAGATTACTCAAAATTCCGTTTGTGCCAATTCAATCGCAGTGTCACAAAAACGGATGCGTTGCGAGACAGCATGAGGCATCACGGATTTATTCCGGCGTATCCTGTACATTGCGTCAAAGAAGGCGATGCGTTCAGTGTAAAAGCGGGACACCACAGGTTTGAGGTCGCAAAGGAACTTGGGCTTGCGATCTACTACGTCATATCTGACGATTCAGCGACAATTCATGAACTGGAAACCGCGACTACACGATGGTCTGTCGAAGACTATCTCAGTTCGTACATTCGCTGTGGGATTGAATCTTACACAAGACTGAAAGAATACTGGACTGAAACTGGAATTCCGCTTGGAATGTGCATATCCATTCTAGCCGGTGAATCAGCACGATCTAGCAATAAATTGCGATCGTTCAAGGATGGCAGTTTCACGATAAAAGGTCAGGAGCACGCAGACCAAATTCGCCAAATCGTAATGCGATGCTCGGAGCTTGGCGTTACTATTAATCAAAACTTCGTAGCCGCAATATCACGTTGCTTGCGAGTTGAAGAGTTTTCAATTGAAACGTTTCTGTTTCGAGCCGCATCAAACGCTACTACGTTCAAAAAGTGCCGAACAATCGAAGACCAGATGAAGTTGCTGGAGGACATCTATAATTACAAGGCGCACAACAAAATCGCATTGTGTTTCTTGGCAGACCAGATAATGCGAAAACGATCACCATTCCATAAGCAAAAAACATGACTAGACTGCATATGGCACGGCAAGGCGAGGTAAAGGGCGGCAGTCGAAACTGCCGCCCTTTTTTCGTTAGTTGCTACATGTAGCAATCAGCCTATTTCAGCGGTAATGCTGATCGTCAAAAATTGCGGGCATGACAGAACCCGCAGACCAACTTGCAGCAGAAGCCCTAAAGGCTCAGAGCGTATCGAATGACGGCGTTGCCGTGACTCGCAGATCGCTTACTGAGTTAATGGATTACGAAAACCATCAGGCTTCTAAGGCTGCGGCAGCGTCACCAGCGGCGACGTTCCGAGGCATGACCATGCGAATCGTTCCACCGGGAGGCCGGTAGAATGGGACGCAGACGCAGCAAAAAGAATCGGCCACAACAGGTCAGTGCTCCAGTTGTTCGAGCGTCATTTGATCTTGCTCAGACGACTGCTGAAAACAAAAAGCACTGGGCGTCAGCTGACGGGTTGTCATCGCGTGCGGCGTTGTCTCCAGCCGTGCGGCGAACAGTGCGGATTCGCTCACGCTACGAGGCTGAAAACAACTCGTGGTATTCTGGCATTTTGCGGACAGCTACAAATCATATTGTAGGCGGCACTGGTCCTCGATTGCAGTTACTATCAGGTAATCCCGAAGCCGATCGACGCATTGAACGAGCCTGGTCGACATGGTGCCGTGCGGTAGACTTCACGGACACGCTGAGGATGGCTGTTGAAGCCTATTGGCGCGACGGCGAAGTGTTCTTGATTAAAGCCGATTCGGTCAAGCGTTATCCAATCTCACTTGACGTGCGATTGATCGAAGCCGATCAGGTTGCGTCGCCATGGTTGCCGTCATCTATTGGCGATCCGTTTCAGGATGACGGCATTCGGTTCAACCGCAACACCGATGAAATCGAAGTATACGTTTACGATCATCACCCCGGTTCAACAAGTTATTCGCTGAATGCGTTGTCGGGTCAGTGGTATCCTGCTCGCAAGATTGTCGCACACTTATTCAGGGCAGAACGACCCGGACAAGTTCGCGGAATTCCACGAGCGACACCAGCATTGCAGACGTTGCCGATTATGCGACGGCAGGAACTGGCAACGCTGTATTCAGCCGAGACAGCGGCCAACTTTGCAATGTACTTAAAGGCAACAGGTCCAGCGGTAAACCCGTCATCGTCGCCGGCAGACTTTGCAGAAATTGAACTCACTCGCAACATGTTAACCACCCTTCCTGAAGGGTGGGAGATCGGGCAAGTTGAACCGAAACAGCCGGGGCCACTTTACGAGATGTTTCAGCGGCAAGCTCTGATGAGTTTTGCACGTTGCACAAACATGCCATATTCACTGGCAGCTGGCACTGGCAAAGACTCGAATTTCAGCAGTTTTAAAGGCGACATGAAAAACGTCTGGGAACCTGAAGTTCGAGTTGAACAAAACCGCATCGAGAACACGATTCTCAGTTGCGTGCTGAATTGGTTTTTTGAATCAGCAGTTTATTCTCCGGGTTTACTCGACGGTGCTCCGCCTATTCAGTTTATTGAACAGCGTTGGCACTGGCCGCCGTTGCCTGAGTTAGATGCGGTCGAATCAGCCAAGGCAGCAATGCTGCGAATGTCGTCAGGTTTATCGGGGCCATCCGAAGAATACGCAAGACGCGGAGCCGACTGGGACACCGAAAGTGTTCGGGCTGCATCTGATTTTGGCGTCAGCGTAGAAGAATACAAACGAGCGGCATTCAATAGTATTTTCAAAATCGTGGCACCGGGTGGTGGCGGTGCAATGCCGGTTGCAGCACAAGCTGAACTTCCAACAGGTGAATATACCGAACTCGGCCAGCGAGCGTTCAATAACAATATGAAACGCATTCAGCAAACGCTCGGGAATCTGGCATCTGGTGATGTGTCTGAATCAATGGCTCGCATGACGCTTGAATCAATTGGGCTGGCACCTGATCGGATTGACAAACTGTTGTCAGAAGCACTGGAGACTACATAATGAAGTTTACTGCAAGCCTAACAATACAGGCGGCTGACGGTGCTTCGCCTCGCCGGTTTTCAATTCTGGCATATAGCGGCGGTCTATTACCTGTTGATGGTTTTGATGTGCCGGTGATAGTTGATTTAACAGGTCTTGAAGTGCCGGGTGCCATCCCGATTCTGATCGACCATGAAAAATCTGTTGATGCAACGTTTGGCATCACAGACGGCATCGAAAACGACGGTTCTCAACTGTTGCTGACAGGTCAGATTACGGGCAGTTCTCCGAGAGCGTTGCAGGTTATTTCATCGCACAAAGCTGGCCACAAATGGCAGGCATCAATTGGTGCGAGAGTATTAGAACAAGAAGAAATTTCAGCGGGCCAATCCGTTGAGGTGAACGGACAGGCGTTTGTCGGTCCGGTGATTGTCGCACGCCAATCGGTGCTGCGGGAAACGTCAGTCTTGCCAATGGGTGCGGATGCGACGACACAAGTTACTTTGGCAGCTAAAGCAGCTGTCACTACCGTGAAAGGGTCAGCGATGACTTACGAAGAGTGGTTGATTTCGTTGGGCATCGACCCAACAACATTGTCCGAAGAAGATGCGGCAGCTATGCAGCTGGCCTACGAATCAAAACAAGCTCCGGCTCCACCAGCGATGGCGCAGGCGATGCCAGAGGAAGAGGAACCAGAAAAGGAAATACCAATGGCGGCTGAAGCAAAACTCGACGTGCAAGCACAGATCCAAAACGCTCGCAAGCAACTTGCGACCGAGCAACGACGCATTGCGGACGTTCAAGCCGCTGCGGCGTCTCACCCTAAGATTGCAGCCACTGCAATCGAAAAAGGTTGGTCGCTTGACAAAGTCGAACTCGAAGTGCTGAAAGCATCAGCAAGCCGTACCTTGCCGACATCGTTTCGTGATGAACAGAACAAGCCCGAGAACCTGCCACTGGTTCTTGAAGCTGCGTTGTGCATGACTCGCAAAATCAAGAACGTTGAAACGCTATACAGCGACAAGATCCTGCAAGCGGCTCACACAAACTATCGTGGAGCGATGGGCATCAAACGTCTGTTGATTGAAGCGGCTGTTGCCAATGGTCACTATGTTTCGGCTAGTGAAGGCGTGACACGCAGTAACTGGCAGGACATCGGTCGAGCAGCTTGGGGCGACAGCGTCCAAGCCGGTTCAACTGTTTCACTGCCTGGCATTCTTTCGAACGTTGCCAATAAGGAACTGCTCGACGGGTACATGCAGGAAGAACAAAGCTGGAAAGAAATCAGCCGCGTTGCGACTGTCAGCGACTTCAAAACCGTGACCAGCTATCGCATGCTGGACGACATGGAATACGAAGAGGTCGGTGCTAATGGTCAGATTAAGCACGGTACGGTCGGCGAAGAATCGTACACTCGACAGGCTCGCACTTATGCGAAAATGTTTGCGTTGTCTCGAACTCAAATCATCAACGATGACATGAGTGCGTTCGACGACTTGCGAAATCGCATCGGTCGAGGTGCTGCCAAGAAGCTGAACAAAGTCTTCTGGGCAAAATTCCTTGACAACTCATCTTTCTTCACGGCAGGCCGTGGCAACTACATTACCGGCAGCACGACTACGCTGCTGGCTGACAATGTTGGGCTAGGGTTGGCTCTTGATGCGTTTGACGCATTGCGAACGCCAACAGCGGACGGTAAGAAAGTTCCAGGCGGATTGTTTGGTGGGGCACCTACGATCCTGCTGACACCAGGTGGAGGCATCAGCCGAGTTGCTGAAGCCATTCACGTCAACACGAACATCGGTGGTGGAACAACCACTGCCGAAGCCAACATTCATGCGGGCAAGTACAAGCCGGTGAAGTCAGTGTTCCTGAACGACGCGACGGTGTCCGGCGGTTCAGCGGTTGCGTGGTACTTGCTGCGTGATCCTTCCGTTGCTGCTGGGATGGTTGTCTCGTTCCTCGACGGCGTTGAAACTCCAACTGTTGAGCAACAGGACGCAAGCTTCAGCACTCTGGGGATTGAAATGCGTGGTTATCATGACTTCGGTTGTGACCAGGCCGAATACCTGTGCGGCGTTAAGTCTAAGGGTGCTGCATAACAATTGTTCAAAACATGCGGGCGGCAATCGTCGCCCGCTTCTTCAGATTAAGGATTACGGATCATGGCTCAAGTTCCAGCGAATATGTTCTCGGCGGGTGGCACTATTGACTACACGCCAGGTTCAGCAGTTACAGGCGGCGACGTTGTCGTGCTAGGCAGTATTGTTGCCGTAGCGTTGACGGACATCGCAGCAGGCGAATTGGGAAGCCTTTGCACCACTGGCATTTTCAAAGTGCCGAAAATTACCGGTGCAAATGCAATCGGCACAAAACTCTATTGGGATCCGGCAGGCGACCCAGTTGGAGGCACAGCAGGCACGGGAGCAGCAACAAGCACAGCTGGTTCTCTCAAGCTGATGGGCTACGTTGTTGCAGCGTCGCTGAGTGCAGATGAACGTGTCGTTGTTGAATTGTCCCGAGCTTAATCGTGACAGACTTCGATGATGCAATTGGTGGCATGACGCAAGACCTGCTAACGGAAGCTGGCACGTCTTGCGTCTACAACCAAGACACGACATCAACAGCGATTACGATGCGAAAGTCGACGTTGCAGCCAATGCTGGTTGATAATGGCGATGGCGTTATTGTGGAGATGCGGCCTGTTGATTTCATCTGTTTGAGTTCAGCGTTTCCTCATGATCAGCCGCTACGTGGCGATAGCATTACTATCGGTGCGGAAACGTTTGAGGTGCAGGCGAGCAACGGAGAAAAGTGCTGGAGGCAAATCAGTCCGCAGATGCTCAGGATACACACTAAACAGGTCTAAAGATGTCAGTGGCAATTTCACCGTCAGTCGAAGCAATGCAGGCAATTGTGTCGCGAATAAATAGCGGCACATACCAGTTCAGTGTGCGTGCAAAGTACGGTGAAGCAGTCATTGATGAACTTGAGGATCTTGAGTTTGTCACAGTTGACGTGATTTCAGAAAGTGAACAACAGCTAAACGAGACAATTGATATTGAGGACCGCACGAGCCACCTGATTAATGTCTGGATACGTCGCAAAGTGAACCTGGACGATACAGCGACAATCGACCGATTGAAGCTGACAGTGCGGCAAATGTTTCAACGATTAAATGATTACGACTCACCGAACGGAAGGGTTAAAATTTGGGAACTCGACAGCGAATCAAAGAAGGTTCCGGACAAAACGCAGTTAGTTAACAATCACGTTTTCATCGCTGCGTTGATGCTGCGGGCCGAAGTTGAGGCAAGCTGATGGCGCGGCAAATAATAACGGGCGACAAAGAACTGGAGCGAGCACTTTCACGATTGGCGGACAAGTCAGCAGACCGTGTAGCACGTTCTGCAATCGGTGGCGGTCTGACAGTGTTGGCGCAGGGAATAAGAAAAGCGGCACCAGTTGGCAAAACGAAGTCATTGAAGAAATCAATTGGCTCGCGATTCACGCGGGCAAAAGGGAAACACCAACCAAGTGCAAAAGCTGGTATCAATGTTGGCAAGCAAAAAAAGACAGCAGAAGGTTTCAAGAAAAGGGTCAACGCACCTCACGCACATCTAGTTGGATTGGGGACAACACGGAGAACACGAACAAGACTTGGCGGGAAGTTTGCGGCAATTCGCAATCCATCGTCACGTCAGTTGTCGACTGGAACGATGCCGTCAAATCCTTTTGTTAAGCAAGCCGTTTTGGCTGCTCGACCGAAGCTGATGGCACGAATGAAAGAACGAGCGGCGAAAGCGTTAGCCCGCGAAGTAGCAAAAGTAAAACAATAAGGAGTTAGTTATGGCAAAAATTCGAGTCAAGGGATCGGTTATTAAGCAGGACATTGCTGCAACATTAACAGCAGTCGCACAGGTGATTGAGTTTTCAACCTCCGGAGCTGAAACGGAGACGTATGACTCAACAACGCTAGACACTATCGGTGCGGGTAAGGAGTACAGTGCAACCGGGTACGCTGAAGGTGGGTCGGTTGATTTCTCGGTATTCTTCGATCCAGCACTAGGAGGACATCAAGCGTTGACTGATGATATTACAACGCCAGCTGAACGTGATTATTCAATCACGTTTGCAGACGTTGATACAACAGCCTGGACGTTCACGGCAGCTGGAATTGGTGTGAACGTGACCGGTGCCATGAACGACGGATTGAAGGCTGATGTCAGCCTCAAGCTCGATCAGTTATTAGGGTATTCGTAAGGACGGAACGTTGAAAGCAGAGCTACTGAAGGATACGGAAGCAGCGCCATCGGCTGCCGGTGATGAGCGGCTTGTGACTATCAACGGGAAACCACATTTCCCGGCGGGCACAATTATTGAACATCCGCAAGCGTACCGGCTTGTAAAAATGGGTGTTGCAAAGCCGGCAGACGGCGAATGCGTTGTTGCAGCAGGCATGACGACAGAACAGCAGCAAGCTGCTCAGGTAACGCAGGAATTAGTCTCGAAGGGTATCCACCCAGAAGATTATCAGGCTTATCTCGACGGGATCATGATCGGGTACGACGAAGACGGTAAGTATATACCCGGACCGAATTACACTGAAGACGAACCAGATGGAGATGATGAGGAATGAGTTTAAGTCGCGAAGCGTTTTTGAAGCCAGTTAAAGTTCCTACCGAAGTTGTGAATCTGCCTGAATTGGGTGGCACAGTAACTGTTCGCGGAATGACAGCGCGAGGCCGGTCAGAATTTGAAAAGCAATTCCAGACCGCTAGCGGAAAACCCTCAAAAATGCGACAAGCTGAAATCCGCGAACGTCTTGTTGTTGCTTGTTGTATTGATGGTGACGGTAATCCGCTGTTTACTGATGCAGACGTTGAACAGATTGGTAAACAATCTGCAAGCATCGTTGAAAGAATTGTTGATGTTGCTCAGCGGCTTTGCGGTATGTCGTCGGCAGACATTGAGGACATTGCAAAAAACTCAGAGCCAACCGTAAACGATTAGTCGCAATGCGGTTGGCTGAACATGTGGCCGGAACTGTTGAAGTTGATGCGATGCTCGACCGGATGACGCCAGAACAGTTTGACGAATGGGCGGCGAAAGATTTAATTGAGCCGATTGGTTACCAGTCTCAAATGTTGGGGTTTATCGCGTATCTGTTGCATGTGTGGATTGCGAGCGGCGAAAGCGAATTGTCAGCAACCGATTTTATGCCGTGGATGGATTCAAAAAGTTCGTTTAACAACGCGGCGGCAAAGCAGATACTGAAAGCAACTTTAGGGGCTTAATAATGGCAACTCTGGGATCACTGGTTGTAAATCTGACAGTAAAATCTCAGAAGTTTGCAAAGGGGATGAGCGCGGCTCAATCCGTCGTACATAAGCTTGCAGCAACTACGGCGGCAATGGGTGCAGCGTCTGTGGTTGCGTTAGCAAAGACCGGCGACATGTTTGATAAAATGTCGAAGCGAACGGGCATAGCGGTTGATGAGTTATCACGATTTCAGTTTGCCGCACAACAAAGTGGAACAGACATAAACGCTGTTGAAGGCGGTTTGCGCAAGATGGCTCAAATGCTCCTAAACGCTGATCGCGGGGCGTCATCTGCAACTGACACGTTGAAAGATCTAGGCATTTCAGCAAGTAGTTTAGTTGGTAAGACACAAACACAACAGTTCCAGATGTTTTCGGAAGCTTTAGGAAACATTGAAGATCCAGGCCGGCGGGCTGCGTTAACGATGCAAGTGTTTGGTAAGTCGGGTGCTCAATTATTGCCGTTGATAGCGGAAGGCGCGGATGGCTTTCAGGCATTGGCGGATGAGTCAGATAAGCTCGGCGGAACTGTCAGTAAATTACAGGCAAAACTAGGTGCTAAACTAACTGATGCGTTCAATCGTGTGCTGGTGGCAGCAACCGGCCTAATGCGAGTGATCGGTGAACATTTGGCACCAGTCATAATACTTGTAGCAAATTACTTGTCAAAATCGATCGCATTTTCCCGTGGATATGGCAAGGCAATTATCTTCGTCGGAACAGCAGTCATAACTGCATCCTTAGCCTTTAAAGCTCTTGCACTATCGCAAATTGCTTATGCAAAGGCGGCTGCAATTGCTACAGCATTTCGTGGCCCAAAGGGCTGGGTAATTCTTGCTGGTGCAGCCGTCGCTGCTGCTGCTGCAACAGCAGTGTTGACGAGTCAGACGAAGGGGATTGTTAGCGATCTTGATAATGCAAAAAACAAGACGGCAGCCGTTGCTACCGCAATGGATGGATTAGCTAACTCGGCTGAAGATGCTACAAATAAAATTGATGCTCAAAAAGAAGCTGTCAATAATCTAAAAACGGCAATGGCCGGAATGCAAACTCCGGCACAGCGGATGAAAGAATCGGTAAAAGAATTCACTGCAACACTGGTAGCGGCAAATCAGGGGATCGTTTGGGATAACCACCCGTTGATTGTGGCGTTCAGGGAATCTGAATCAGGTTTTACCTCG
>Ga0255765_1006907_pt1 | contig 10142 bp, 27 predicted proteins | sample 041ome_8_FD_179965 | JGI IMG/M metagenome (GOLD analysis project Ga0255765, IMG submission 179965) | Coastal salt marsh microbial communities from the Groves Creek Marsh, Skidaway Island, Georgia - 041407BS metaG (version 2) | ecosystem: Environmental > Aquatic > Marine > Intertidal zone > Salt... | reverse complement strand
GCTTTCTTTGCATTTTCAAAGTCTACTGGCTCGGTGGAAAGACCAATCGAAAGCCACTTGTCAATATATTCAACAAAACGTGCTTCCTGATCAGCGGTGAGAGATTCGATCTTCTTAGACATGATGTTTCCTTCTTTTCACTACAGATATATCATACTATATTCGGATTAGATTGTCAACTCTTTTTTTGATTTGGCCATAGACTTGATCCTCAACTTGATCCCAGACTTTATCCGAGACTTGATTCATGACTTGATCCCTGACTTGAACCCAGACTTGATTCTTAACGGATTTCATTTAACTGATTCCTGACTTTAATCCTGACTTTAATCCTGACTTGATCATCGACTTGATCCCAGACTTGACGCCAGACTTGAAACCTGACTTGATCATCGACTTGATCATTGACTTGATTCAAGACTTGAATACTGACTTGATCCCTGACTTGATCTTTAACAGATTTCATTTAACTGATTCCTGACTTGACGCCAGACTTGAACCCTGACTTGATCCCCGACCTGATCATTGACTTGATTCAAGACTTGATTCATGACTTGATCCCTGACTTGATTCAAGACTTGATGCCTGGCTTGATCATAGACTTGATCATCGACTTGATCCCAGACTTGATCCTTAACGGATTTCATTTAACTGATTCCTGACTTGATTCATGACTTGTTTCCAGACTTGTTTCCAGACTTGATCCCAGACTTGATCCCCGACCTGATCATTGACTTGATTCAAGACTTGATTCATGACTTGATCCCTGACTTGATTCAAGACTTGATGCCTGGCTTGATCATAGACTTGATCATCGACTTGATCCCAGACTTGATCCTTAACGGATTTCATTTAACTGATTCCTGACTTGATTCATGACTTGTTTCCAGACTTGTTTCCAGACTTGATCCCAGACTTGATCCCAGACTTGAACCCTGACTTGATCTGAGACTTTATCCGAGACTTGAAGCCAGACTTGATCATCGACTTGATTCAAGACTTGATGCCTGACTTGAACCCTGACTTGATCCTTAACGGATTTCATTTAACTGATTCCTGACTTGTTTCCAGACTTGATTCATGACTTGTTTCCAGACTTGATCATTGACTTGATTCAAGACTTGATTCATGACTTGATCTTTGACTTGATTCAAGACTTGATTCATGACTTGATCTCTGACTTGATTCAAGACTTGATTCATGACTTGATCTCTGACTTGATTCTTAACAGATTTCATTTGCCACGTTCCTTGTCAACAAGGTCAGCAGTATCTTCTTCCCAATATCGGCAATAGAAATGATCACCATATGCATCAATCTCATGCTGTGGATAACCATTTGCTACAAGCCATTCTTTATAGTTTTCTACACCATTCGGAAATGGTTTAGGGAAACCATACTTCCATCCAGAAGGAGGATCAATCATCATTACTTTCATGGTTCACTCCTAGTCATTTCTTCAAGAAGGTCCTGAAGTTGTATAATGACAAAGTTCTTATCAGTCAGATTCTGAAGGCGAACAATCGCCATTATCAAGTCCTGGATTGCTTCATCTACTGGTTCGATTTCTTCTAAGTCCATTAGTCCAGCCTATGATCTTCTATGTCATCCTTAATAGCATGATATGCACCCATGAATGCAAATACAACAAACACAAGTGGAATAGCCAGCATTATAAATTCAATCATTTTTCACCTACACATATATCACCTAGTTTCATATATCCATGTTGATGCAACATGATACTACCAGGCCCGGTATAATATCTATCAATTGATGCTTTTTCGCCACGCTTGTCAAAGAACCTTTTAGTGTGGCCATAACCTATTTTTTCAATATCACCCCAGTGAAAAGGCATATCACCAACTTCACTAATAAAAGTTGCATTGATGATAAGAGGAATGCCACCTGAATCAATAAGGTTTTTCAATCTTTGTTGACGTGAGTTCATGTTTTCTCCTTATAGATCTATAATATCATATTTTGAAGAAATGTAAACTAATTTTTAGATTTTGAATATATTTTGTTGTAAAAAAACAACTCAGCCATATCCATTGGATAATCATAAAAGGCTTTCCGTTCAGATTCGGTAAGAACATTATCGAACCAATCCCAGAAAGCCTTTTTGAATTCTTTTGTTTTAAATACTTCCATTTTTAAACTTGATGCTGGCGGAGAGATTCGAACAGATGACCTATCGCTTACAAGGCGATTGCACTACCACTGTGCTAAGTCGGCTTTTATATAACTTATGTACAAAATATAACACATACCAAATAACTACAATTGCAATATATATATTCATCATGTTTTTTGGTACGTTTTCTCTGCCCATACCAGCTGCAATCAATATCATAACAAAATATGATAACATTGGTATTGCATATATCATTTCTTTTTTACTAGTGATTCAAGCCATTCCATTATAGCTATTAACCCACAGAAAAAACCATCTATGATTCTCATTAAACTACCTTACTGGTGATATAATCACCTTTTCACCTGGTAAAATATTAAATTCTCTATCGATTAACAACGAGCCATCTGGCCTCTGCCATCGAAATCTTATTCTTTCTGGGGAATTTTCTGTTGCAACGATAACAATTGATCTTTGTTTCGTTAAAGGTGGGAATATTTGATATCCATATTCTTTATATATATTTCTTGGTTGCGCTGATAGACCATACGCTAAAAAGAATACTCCAGCAATGATAGCCAAGAAATGTTTTATATTCATAGGATAATCAAATCTCTATAATCAAACCGAGCCTTACCAATCTCTGGTTTATCTTCGTCCATTAGTCACAGACCTCTACTCGACGCTTGCCACGATAGTTACCCCAACGATCCCAAACATCACGGGTCTCTACCCAACATGAACGGAATGGACGATGCATTGTAGCAATACCAGCACCAAGAATACCAAGAGCAGCACCGCCAATTGCATAGGGAACCCAGTTAGGACCATGGCGATGATGACCACGATGATGGCGATCACGCGCTTCTGCAACAGATGCCACAGCAAGAATAACGGCGGTGGCTAGTACAATCTTCTTCATTTTAAGTCTCCATGTTGAATTAGAAACAGGCTAACCGTGGACCTGCGCGGGTTATTTCTGGGAACCAACCATAGGTATTTATATGGTTTATCCTTGGACGCCTACACAGAGCGATGCACCACTCTTATCGGATTTGCCTAACCTTGGAACCTACATCACTGCTAACACCTACACCACAAGGTCGGTTGCTGTCTGACGCCTTTCGACGTTTCGTCCCTACGGACTCATCAGAGACAGAATGTAATTTGCTCAGACGGCTGGGATCGAACCAGCGCCTTTCGGGTCTCCGGTTAACATCCGGGCGCATTACCACTCTGCCACGACTGAGCAAATTACACTTTATAACTCTATCCATGAACTTATATATTACTTCATACGAAAGAGTCCTACGGTTCTTCCTTCGTTCCAAACCTTAATAAGATAAGCTCCTGCTTCATAAGTTTGTCTAATATGTTCTGCAAGATCCTCGAAAGGTTTCTTATCACATTCCGTGTAATAAAATACTTTGACAGACATTATCTACAATATCTCCGTTCAATAATCGCATGCGGTGTTGTTTCAGTTTCTATCCAGCATTTCTTTGGTAAATTAATAGGCCTAGGAGGAGGAAGTGGAAATGATTCTATCTTGCTAGAAAGAATCTTAAAAGGCTTTTCATGTTCAAATCTAGAAGTACCACAACCAGCCAATGATAAACCAAACAACACAATCATAATCTTTTTCATATTTATCTCTCATTATTTTAATAATATTATAAGAAATATTGCTATTATAGCAGCAGATATAACCCAAAATTTAATTTCTTTTTCTATTGTTATTTTATAACAAGGTTCACATAACCACCCAGTTTTTTTTCTATAATAATCTCTTCTAGAATTCTTACTCCATGAATATCCAGAATGTTCAGTATATTTACATTGATGCATCATATAACGTGGAAATATAAAATTACATCTTAAGCATGTTGAATTTGCAGCTTTCATATTTTTTATCCATCATAAAAGTATTATGTACTATTTATGATGGTGCTCGCTGCCAGACTCGAACTGGCATGGAATACTCTATTTTGGTGCGGGTGGTGGGACTCGAACCCACACTTTAGCGATTTTAAGTCGCTTATCTCTGCCGATTGGATTACACCCGCATTAAACTTTCACTAATCTTTTTACGATGTTCAGCCAATTTAGGCTTATTTTTATAATTAATGGCCCAGACGGAGGGAGTCGAACCCCCATTTTCAGCTCCAGTTACGATTAGAGAGGTAGAAGCTCTCCTCGGCTACGTCTGGTTATATTGTATATATAAACATAAATTTAGGTAGTTGCTTTTTCTATCAAATTAAGATTAGATTTTTTATTTAAATATCCACATCTTTTCGATAGTCAGTTCCTGATGTTTTCAACATTGCTCTAGCTGTAGTTGCAGCCTGTGTGAGATGATCTGCCAAACGTTCGATAGTGAACCTTCCATGGATTGTAAGGTTTGTTGTACCAGGCACTGTATATATCTTAATAGTTTCATGAACAAGTTCAACCAAATCAATTTTCCATTTAGTAGATGTGTGCATACCATCCATTGTTTGAACTTCATTAACAATGATACCAGACTCATCATCCGCATAAGTGTTTAGTATAACTGGCACTTCAATTTTAGAGTTTTCACAATACATTAGCCTCTCCTACTTATAATAAAGGTGCTTAGATAAGTTTATTTTTTTCTTCCTAAATCAGATGGATCAGCGCCATCTGTTATATATTGAGTTGGACCCTTAGAATAAAGTGGAGCAACCCTTGATGCTTTATCAATAATTTGTTTACGTATATGTTTAGGTTCTTTATGGAGTCGCTTCATGAGAGACCTGTCTACACAGGGCGACGCAATACCTTCAAGCCCTGATGATCTGTAGTTAGATCGATCTACATGAAGCGACTCCTTAGCATCCTGAAGAGCGAGTTTCTTCAGGAGTTTTGTGTCCTTCTTCGCCTTGATCTGTTCCGGGTGTAAACCATTATTAAGCAACCATTGATCATGCTTTGAGATCAATTCTTTTTGCTTTTTAGATTTGGGTTTACGATTACGAGTAGTGGTGTAATATGCCGGAAGTAGATGCATGGTCATGAGGACACCTTGTTGTTATAGTTATATCTTATCATAGATAGATATAATGTCAACCTTTTTGATTGAAGTTTATAACTTCTTTTGCATGCCTAAAAGCATCATCCATCGTATTATAAACACCATACTTTCTCATTGGATGATGATATGTGATATCCTTAAACCACAATGCAAATCTGGTATCATTTTTTTTATTTGAGTTACGATACACATAGAACGTATAATTCTTATATGTATTTTTGCCATACTCAAAACGACCATGATTTAATCTTGCGCGTGTGTATTTAAAGTCCATAGTTCACCTGTAGTTTGGTACTCCGAGAGGGACTCGAACCCCCGATAAGATTATAATGGTGCTCCTACCAGGACTCGAACCTGGAACAACTCCGTTATGAGCGAAGGGCTACTAACCAATTGAGCTATAGGAGCGAATTCTTTGACTAACTAAGCTATCGGAGTAAAGAGTGCTTGAAGTGGAATGATTACATCAGACAAATTGTTTTCATTGGACTGATACTTAATTCCATATCCACCATGCTTTTCCCAGTTATAGATATTAAGTGCATAATCATCAATGAGAACATTACCTTCAGCCCAATGATGTTTATTCTTGGTGATTATGATTTCATCAATATCAAACTTAATGTTTTCTTCGAGCCAGACCCTTTTCATATCAGAGCAATGGTCTTCATCGCCAGTCAGAGGCGAAGATAGAATCGAAAAGGATCCTGCAATATTAATAATTGACTGAAGAAGCGTATTGGTCTGAGGAAACATAGGAAGACGACGGAAGAAGTCAGTTCCATGAATCTCGCCAAGAGCCTTTTCAATACCTCGTTGATTGAGATCCTTCCAATGAGCTACCGGATATTCAGATAGCTTGGTAATTTCGGCAAAGAAGTCCGCAAGAACTCCATCCATATCAACGTAAACTTTCATTTTCTCTCTTTTGATCATAATTTATTCTATCATATAGACAGAAAATGTCAACCCCTCGTGCAGGTAATTTTAGCAATCTTTTGCCAGTCATTAGGAGTTGACTTCATGATCGATGCAATTTTGATAACAATGCGCAACGAGAGTTCGCGAAGCTTTTCCTGATGTTGTTCAACAAAGCTAAGAACCTGAGCCTGTTCGGACCAATTAAGACCAGAACCTTCAAGGAGACCCTGCTTAACAACCTGCCGAATACGGATCATATAATCACGTCGAGTCTTCATGGTCAAGTCGATGTAATGAGCACGAGACAGCAAAGCTTGGAAATGTGGAGAAAGCTTATGGCCACGTTCAATCATATCATCGAAGTCATAGTTGGTAATGAAGATGATAGAGCCATTGAACTGAAACTGATGAGGAATAAGCTCTGCAGTTTCATCATCGATGATCTTGGCTTCGGAAAGGTATGATACAACACGACGTTCAGTTGTGTCACACACAGCCTTAATCATATTCAAGGATGTATCATCAAAGAAAATAGAGTCAGCGTCGTCAAACACAATAACACTATTCGAATGACGAAAGCGCCAGAGAAGCTTAAGAAGACCGGTAGCACGTGCATAACCTTTGATAATGGTATATGCATTAGCTTCAGGATCGTAGTTTTCAAGTGCTTTTTCGACGGTAAAAGACTTGCCAAGGCCGGCTGGACCTGATACAACCATTGCTCGTGAGTCGCCATTGATGATTGCATTGGTCATGATATCGAGAACTTCAAAGCGTTCTGCAATTCGAGCATCGATCTGATCATCAGACTCAAAAGGAACTACATTGGTAATGGAGTCAAGTTTGGAAGCTTTGGATTTGCGATCATAAACACCACGTGGCATATTGTCTCTCCTGTTTGACTATAGATATATCTTATCATATGATATGATTATTGTCAACTGCCATAACACAGTTTGATGGGTGAGACCATAAGTACATTACTTCCTTTCTTGACTATAGCGTATGCTTCGCCATGAAGGTCATGATCAATACAGACAAGCTCCCAGTCATCACAACCGAGATGCTCAAGTTCGATACGTAGTTCCTTTTCACATAGGAGTGGAACTATCTTGACTTTCTTCAATTTAACCTCTTCTTATGCTACTACGTGCAACCAGCCAAAGATCTTGGCCATAGTGTCCTTGTCACCATAGAAGGAATAGCGACCGATCTGTTGGGATCCCTTGTAATCCCAGATCCCGAACTGCTCACCGTTAATAGTGAAGCACCAAGAGTCCTTCACCTTGTACGGATCATCTTCCACGTTCGGCTCGAAGCCAAGTTTCTCGATGATCTTTTCGCGAGTCATGTTATACAGGATGCCAGTGCGGCGCGGACCAGCATTATCAAGCGGAACAATATTCATCATGTATCTCCTCGTTGACTATAGATATATCTTATCATATGATAAGATTATTGTCAACCGGCTATTTTTGCTTTGCTGAGGCTCTTTTCAAGATAGTCCAGATGTTCTTGGACACGTTCGTCTTCGGAGTGATAGATGACGTATGATCCAGCTTCTTGACGATATTCTTTATTGACGTATTCAAATCCGCCATAGCACTGGAGAACACAATCATTTCGTTTCGATACGATCATCATAGAGAAGCATTCATCGACGTAGATTTTGCCATAGCTAAAGCGTTCATCGAGTCTGAATTGTTCCGGTTCGAATGAGTCCATCATGATTATTTTTGCTTCGAGCGCTCTTTCAAAGTTTTCGATTAGATCCATAACGTTAACGTAGTCGTTTGCATCGATCATGTTTTCTCTCCTGTTTGACTATAGATATATCTTATCATATCCAGAGATTATGTCAACCAGTTTTTATGATAAGATATAAGCTTGTGTATTAGATCAGATTCAAGGTCGAGGTTGTTGAATAGACCGTCGATGTATGAGTCAAAGTCAAGGTCTTTGAGTTCGGTCCATTCTCGTGCTAGTTCAATGAGTTTCAGGACTTTAGTTTCGTACTGTTCCATTCGATATCCATTTCCTTTAAGATGTCGTTATCACGAGTATAGAACAGGTCTTCGAATATTTCGATTTTGTACTGGTTATTGCTTCGCTGTAATGATTTGTACATTGCTATTACGTGTTGTTTGTTATCTGAATCGTATTGTTCGATAACTTCGTCGTTGTCAATTATTAGTATTTGGTATTTCATTATGTTCCTCTTCGAATATTCCTATTGTTACTTCATTTCCGTATTTTTCTCGTAGTTCGGCTTTAATTCTGATTCCGTCTTCTTTTGTAACAGGACCAATTTCTTCCAATATAGCCGAATCTTGTATTACTATAATATTGAACATTTATTTCGATGTCCTTTCGATGATAATGAGTTCATTGGTATCTCGATTTAGTACTATTCGAGCAAATGGATCTGTAATCTTCCTGTCCTGAATACGTAATCCGCCATTCCTGATCTGATTCCGTGCTTCATTCTTGGACTTTACCAATCCAGCCCGTACGAACAATTCTCCCACGTCCATACCAATCTTATTGAGATCCTGTACTAGAGGCGATTCATTAATTCTTTCAGCCATTTCAGTTCTTCTCTTATTCGTTGATCATATCCCTTGAGCCATTCAGACTCTGTATCATAAGAAGTAACATACTCCTGAATATAATCCTCAAGTTCATTGATCCGTTCTTCAATCTCTTTTATATCATCCTCCATAAAGCTATTATATCAATACCATTCTATTTTGTCAATAGGAACTTCGGTACAGACTTAATTAAATTTCTATCTTTTAATACAGACTCAACATACTTCTTGGCCTGTACAGGATCAAAATCCTTCACACCCTTATTCTTATCCTCAGCTATCTGACCCTTAAGATAAACCTTTTTATGCTTCGCTAAAGAACCTTTATTAAGATCCTTTTGATTAACCCTTTCCTTAACCTTAGAACCTTTATTAAGATCCTTTTGATTAACCCTTTCCTTAACCTTAGAACCTTTATTAAGATCCTTTTCCTTCTTCTGATCCTTATTCATATTAATTCCTTTAGTATTAGAATAGATATAGTTCAAATATTATAATAAAAAAACTCCATAATCATTACTGAAATGCCTATTTGACTCTAATCAATCATTTCAGCCTCTTTTTTTGTATTACATCGTTCCATATAGAGAAACACGCTTATACTATATAGAAACACTATATAGGCCTGTTCAGCTCACTGCTTCGAATTAACATTCTGCAGTACTGTAAGAGATTAACAATCTGCAGCACTAGCACTGGCTCGCTCTCGGCTATTAACACTGCGGCTCTAGCATTGGCTCTAGCACTAGCATTGGCACTAGCATTGGCTCTAGCATTGGCTCTAGCTCTGGTGTAAGCATCGCCATTGGCCAGGCTATAAGCACCGGTGTAAGCATCAGTGTAAGCACTAGTGTAAGCATCGGTGTAAGCGCAGCTATAAGCACCAGTGTAAGCATGGCTATAAGCACGGGTGTTCCTCTATGTGAAACACTGCGAAGCACTAGTGCTAACACTCGAGTATCAAATTCGCTCTACACTTAAGTTCTCCTCACTTCATATTATTATAATATACCATAAAATGATTTTTGTAAACGGATTGACAAAAATGAAATAAATGATATGATATAGGCAGCGAGTGTGAGAATCTTGAGTGTTGGCTTCAGTGTAGTGAGCTTAACTGTATTCGAAACAGAATTCACCAACACTCCCGGCTCCCCGCTATTCCCGGACCTCAATTATATTCTATCAAGAACTGAATAAATGTCAACAGACTTGAGTGAAAAAAATTTTGTGCTCAAGTTCACTTTTTTAGTTTACAATTATTCGATTTGATGATAGAATCTAACTATAGTCAATGAGGAGAGACAATATGACTAAAGAAGAAACCCGTGAACTCGACCTAATTATTTGTCAGCGCATTGAAGAGGTTTATGAAGATGTTGAAGCGGGTAGAGTTTATGGCGAAAATTTCACTCGAGCTGATATGATCAATGATC
>Ga0255765_1006901_pt1 | contig 10149 bp, 8 predicted proteins | sample 041ome_8_FD_179965 | JGI IMG/M metagenome (GOLD analysis project Ga0255765, IMG submission 179965) | Coastal salt marsh microbial communities from the Groves Creek Marsh, Skidaway Island, Georgia - 041407BS metaG (version 2) | ecosystem: Environmental > Aquatic > Marine > Intertidal zone > Salt... | reverse complement strand
GAGGGAATTATCAATTTTTAGTGGTATGGAATTGATGGTTTTAATATTATGCGTGACATCTTCACCCACAGAACCATCCCCTCTTGTTGCGGCCAAAACGAGGTGTCCCTTTTCATAGCGAATTGTGACTGCTAACCCATCAAATTTCGGCTCAGCTAAGTATTCAACTTGTTTAACGTCTAGTTCGTCGCAAACTCTTTTATTGAATGCCTCTAGATCCTCTTCATAAAATGCATTGCCAAGGGATAACATAGGTGTTTTATGAGTTACTTGCTTGAATGATGAGTTTGGTTTACCACCAACTCTTTGTGTAGGTGAGTCTATTGCTTTTAGTTCAGGAAACTCGGCCTCTAACGTTAATAGTTCTTGAAAGAGACTGTCGTAATCAAAATCAGATATTTTTGGATCATCAAGGACGTAATAATAATAATTGTGATCATTGATAGCTTTAGTGAGCGTTTCCACTTTAGCTTTTGCAATATCAAAACTAACCATTTATGAGAATATTTTCCTCGCCAGTTCACTGCCTGGAACAATTTTTTTAGCTAACATTTGCTGCTCTATTTTTTTTAATGACACATACACCCTGCTGATATAGTCGTCGTTCATCGCTTTTGAGCTCGTATCAACCAAAACTCCATTCAATTTATTGCAACATTCTCGAATAATTATCATCATTTCATTAAATGATTGCGTAATATTTTTTGTATTAGGTATATCCATTTTAAAAACGATTCCCTGCACAAAGCTCTCATGGTTAATTTCTAAGGCTTTTCCTGCTAGATTAAGAAGTACGCATGATGTAATGGAATCATCACCATAATATAATTCATGAATATTTCTTTTATTTTTTCTTATATTATTGTTATTAAAAAAATCTATTAAAGCACCTGAATGAAATGAGGCATCTGATTTAGGTATTACTTTCAAGATCAGTGCCCGATCAACTTGAAGTCTCAATTCATTTATTTTTTTTGACTCATCCTTAATTTGTTCGTTTGCAATCCAAAATAGAACACCATTTATTTTTGCTTTTAACTCGTTGACGTAAAGGTGTAAGGAGCTAATTTCTTGATCGGACAACTCTCCTTTTCTCGACGCAAGTAATTGAACAACCAATATCTGATTAAACCGAATAGAGCTATCAATTGCATCGTCAGTTGACCAGATGTCATCATCCTTTCGCACATAGAGTCTAACCCCTCTGAGCGTCTGAAGAGACTGCATATTTAATAAATCCCGACCCTCAAAAATTTGCTTTGAAGTTATTGATGCGACTGCCTCGATATCCTGATAGATTCCCTCAGGTAGATTGGAGGCAATGATTTTTTCTGACCCCTCTAAACCTTCGAGATTTTTTTTATTAAGATTATTTTCCCCTACTGAAAATTCAGCAGTCTGAAATAACGGATCATTTTCTTCATTAATCTTTGGTGCAGAAGAGTTTTGATTAAACTTTTCTTTTCTTTTTTTATTTTTTTGAATTTGGATCCAGTTATGAATAATCATCAGGATGATGATTACTAAACCCATTATTAACAGTGCAAGTTGAACATCATTCATAAGGACTAATTAGTTAATTCCATTTTATCAATCTGTTGTAAATCCACCTCAACGATACGAGAGACTCCAGCCTCTTGCATTGTCACCCCAATTAATTGTTGTGCTATTTCCATGGTTATCTTGTTATGCGAAACAAACAGAAATTGAGTATTTATCGACATTTTTTTAACAAGCTCTGAAAAGCGTTCAGTATTTGAGTCATCTAAGGGAGCATCTACCTCATCCATTAGGCAGAAAGGAGCAGGATTCAATTTAAATAATGCAAACACCAGTGCTATTGCAGTTAATGCTTTTTCACCACCCGAAAGTAGATGAATTGTTGTATTTTTTTTACCAGGAGGCTGAGCCACAACCTGAATGCCGGTATCTAGAATTTCATTTCCTAATAATTCTAGCATTGCCCTGCCGCCATTAAATAAAACCTTAAAGAAATCTGTAAAATTTTCATTTACTTCATCAAAAGTTTTCTTCAATTTTTCTCGAGTCTCAACATCAATTTTATGTATCGCATCCTCTAACGTCTTAGAAGCCTCAGCAAGGTCATTAACTTGATTTTGTATGTACGCTTGTCTTTCTTTGATTACCTCCAACTCACTGATAGCGGCAAGATTTACAGGGCCCATTCTTTCAATTTTTTGGGTGATATTTTGAAAACTTTCCTCATAGTCCGATAGTGGTCTATTTTCTTCGAGCGAATTTTGTAATTCATCTTCTGATTGGTTTAATTTATTAACTTCATCACATCTTTGCTCAAACAGAACTTTTGCTTCTCTCTCATCGAGTTTTGACTGTTGTAAAGATTCTTGCAATGGATTTAATGTGTGGTGAATCTCAAGCCGCTTTCCTTCAATTTCTCTAAGATTGTTATCTACTTTTGCGACCTCTTCTCTGATTTCAAGAAGCTTATTTTCTGCAATCTCTTTTTTCTCAATATTAATTTTTAATTCTTCTTGTAACACTGTTAAATCATTTGCGCTCGAGTCATCTTTCGCGCTATCAAGCTCGCTAATAAGATTATTCCTATCTGAAATGAGTCTTTCAGTTTTGTCTTCTAGATCAATAATTTTGTTTTTATTAATTTCTATATTAAATCTAATTTGTTGAACTAAATTCTCTTTATTAATGCGTTTATTGCTTTCATCTTTAAAAACTTGTTCTGATATTTTTTTGGTGTCCTCAGCTTGATTTTTTGTGTCCTCAGCGGTGATAAGATTTGACCTTAATTTATCGATCGTTAATTTTTTTTGTTTCAAAGATGCATTATTCAATTCAATTTCTGTATTCAAATTTTTAAGGTCATTTTCAATTGCCAACTTTCTTTTTTCATTTAACTCTTTAACGCTTAATTTTTTATTAAATTCAATATTATCTTGATTAAAATTTTGCTCTAAATCTTTAAGTCGCAAATCAAGATCATTTAATGCTTTTTTTTCACCTTCTAATTTTTCTTGAGATTCTTTTAAAAGGGCCTCGTTTTTTTCATTATTTTTAACATTCGTTGGTAGTTCTCTTTCTAGTTGCTTTAACTCAGCAATTCTCGCAAGTTGGTTTTCGCCATCAAAATCATCTTCTGCAAAAATTTGATAGGTTGAACCAAAGATATCACCTATTTTATTGATTAATACTTCACCTGTTTTAAGATTTTCTCTTAGTTTTAACTCGTCACTATTTTCAGAAAAATACACCCCAGTAAGCCATTCTTTTAATGCGGGCATAATTTTTTCACTTGCTTCCTCTATTAGGTTTATTGCATGATTTATTTGTGATTCTTTTTCTGGCTGAAGCGCAGTGGAGTTACTAATTAAAGTCAAACTATGAGGAGGTCTTGGATAACTCGATAATCTTTCACTAGTGTAAAAAGCCTGTATTTTATTACCAAGAAATGTTGACAGGGCTTTTTCCCATCCTTTTTTTATTTTTACTTGTTTAAATATATTTTCTTGGTCTGCTGAGCCAATTTGCTTCAACCATTCATTCGTTGCTTCAGGCTCAAACTCTTTGTTTATGGACTGCCTCAGTGCATTAATTCTAAATTGGATTTCTGCAATTCTTTGTTTTGATTCAAAAGACCTGTCCCTGTTTTGTGTAACCTCTTTTTCAAGTCTTTCAAGATTAAATTTATTATTTCTAATTGTTTCTTTTAGAGTATCGATCTCCGCCTCTAGCTTGATAAGCCCATCAGATTTTTCAACGCTAATCATTTTTGAATTTATCTGGTCTAACTCATCAATTAATGTCTTTGACCTCCCCGATAAATCATCAATAATTTTTTGATTCAAGTTAATTGTGGCTGATTCAACATTCAGTTGTTCTTTCAGCTCAAGCCAATTGTGGTGTGCCTTATTATAGTTATCATTATCTTCATTGAATGTATTTTCAATTTCACTGAAAGTATTTTTGATATTTTCTAATAAAGACAATTCCTCAGTAAGCTTTTCTTTTTCGCCAGTTAAGATCTTATTGGATTCTATTAACTTCAGCTCATATTCCTCTTTTAGCGAATCGAATTCTTTGAGTTTTAATTCGCTGCCCTCTTTCAATTTTAATAAGCTTTGAATTTTTTCTTTTATATTATTCAGTTTATTTTCACTATTAGTTACAGTGGCATTTGCCTCATAGAATTTTGCTTGATATTCGTTTACGGCATCATTCTTTTGTACGTGTAAAAGTTTTGTTTTCTCAACCTCTAACTCAACAGATCTTAATTCTGAGGTTTGCTTATCAATTTCAGCTTGATTTTTTTCAACCAGTGTCTTAGCTTTTTGCCAAAATTCATTAGCAGCAAGTTTTTTTAGTACCGCAATTTGAGCAGCGACGAATCTGAGTTTAATTTGTAAATCATTGTGTTTTTTTGCCGCTTGCGCTTGTGATTCTAGTTTTACGATTTGTTGGTTTATTTCTTTTTGCAGGTCTTCGACTCTTGAGAGATTATCTCTCGTATCTCTAAGGCGGTACTCAGTTTCCTTGCGTCTCTCTTTGTACTTACTAACACCTGCGGCTTCTTCAAGGTAATTTTTTAATTCTTCTGGTTTTGCTTCCACAATTTGTGAAATAGTATTCTGCCCTATGATTGCATAACCATGTGAGCCTAACCCAGTTCCAAGAAACAAGTCCGCAACATCTTTACGTCTCACCGTAGTGTTGTTGATAAAATAAGTTGAGCCCTTCTCTTTTTCAATAACCCGTTTAACAGAGATTTCTGCATATTGAGCCCATTCATCAGGTGCAGTGCCTAATGAGTTATCAAACAATAGTTCAACGCTTGCTCGACCAATAGCCTGTCTGGTGTCAGTTCCACTAAAGATGACTGATTCCATAGATTCGCCCCTCATTTCCTTTGCCGAGGATGAACCTAAGACCCACTTAACAGACTCCATAATGTTTGATTTTCCACAACCATTTGGACCAACAATTCCTGCCAGTTGTCCGTCTAATCTGATATTTGTTGGATCAACAAAAGTTTTGAAGCCAGCAAGTTTTATTTGTCTTAATTTCAATGGTTACTCAATGAATTTTTTTAGGAAGTATGTCTTCAACACAGTATAATGATTTCTTTTTTTATAAACAGTAATTATGAGTAGCCAATCTTTAGGTGGAAAACCAACAGCGCAACCAACTAAAACTCTAGAGACATTTGAAAATCCTAATAAAGAAAGGGATTTTCATATACACATGCAAATTCCAGAATTTACATGTTTGTGCCCTAAAACTGGACAACCAGATTTTGCTACCTTGTACCTTGATTATATCCCTGATGAACGATGTGTGGAACTAAAAAGTTTAAAACTTTATATGTGGTCTTTTAGGGATGAGGGTTGTTTTCATGAAGCGGTTACAAACCAAATTTTAGATGATCTCGTAAAGGCAACTGAACCTAGATTTATGAGGTTAACTGCAAAATTCTATGTGAGAGGTGGTATTTTTACAAATGTCGTTGCTGAACATCATAAGACTGGCTGGAAAGCGCAACCAACGATTGAGCTTTCAAAATTTCCATCTGATTCAAATGTACGTGATTAAAACAAATATGGGGGTATAGCTCAGCTGGGAGAGCACTTGCATGGCATGCAAGGGGTCAGCGGTTCGATCCCGCTTACCTCCACCAATTCTTAATTAAACCCAATTAAAATTCATATCAAATGTAAGCCAACTTATTTTTTGGTTGACCAATGTAGGCTGCATTTGTATTCACATATTACCAATGATGATTGATTTTGTTTTTTACATTTTGTTTGTGCGGTGTCTACTCCTGTAAAGGCTCTACAACGTTCGATCATCATATCTATTGGATAATCTTCTTTATTGGCATCATAGAATAATCTTCCTTGGTAAGCATTTGATTCGCTAGGTTCATAAAATACTGATTTGGAGTCACCTGCCATGACCGAGGTTGATATAAAGAGGAGTAATGTGAGGAGGTGTTTCATATCTAAAATATACACCTATCATTTTGCTAGATAAAGCACTTTATACCCCCTCCACCCAATAGGATATATAGTGAAGCTCAACAACTTTTCCATTAACCTAAAAATCTTTAATGTGGTAGTATAAATTGATTAGATTATATTAATAAAAGTAAAGATGTATTTAATCTAATAAACTTGGTTGCAGTCCAGACCAATCACATAAATCAACTGTTGTAGTTTGAGTATGAAAAAGGATGGATAATTTTGACGTAATCATAGTCGGTTCAGGCATTGCTGGATTAACTACAGCCTATTTTCTGCAAAAAGATTTCCCCAACTTAACCTATAAAATAATTGAAGCCCGAAGTGACCTTGGCGGCACATGGGATCAAATGAAATTTCCTGGTGTTAGATCAGACACTGACATGTATACCTACGGTTTTAGTTTTAATCCTTGGGATGGCCCTATAATTGGGCAAGGCAAGGATATTAAAAAATATTTAAACGATACTGCAGTTAAGTTTAATATTCGAAAAAATATTCTCTTTGATACGAAAGTGACATCCTTCGCTTGGAATAACAATCAGTGGATTACAAAAACCAACCAAAAAGACTTTATTAGTAAATATATAATTTGCTGCACCGGATCACGAGATTACAAATACCCAAATTTTCCTCAGTTTAAAGGCCAGGACAAGTATAAAGGGGAAATTGTGCACACTCAAGATTGGGGCAACACAGAGTGTAAAGATAAAAATGTGGCTATTATTGGTAGCGGATGCACCGCAGTCACTATGACACCTGCGGTTGTTAAAGAAGCCAAAAAAGTAACGCTAATTCAGCGAAGTCCTGCTTGGATTGTCAATGTCAATGGAAAAGAAACCTCCACGCGACTTCATAAAACCTTTGAAACTTTAATAGACTATTTTCATAGCAGACTCTTTAAAGCTTCCTATAAAAAGAAAGTTATTTCAAGATATCCTTACTACAATGAAACCAATATCCCCTCCTACGATTATTGGGATCAGCGACCTGCTTGCAGTCTTGACCACGATTACTTTATTGCGTTAAAAACGAATAAGGTCTCGGTGGAGCATCAAGAGGTCAGTAGTTGGGAAGAGAATGGCATCAAGCTTAAGAATGGAAAAGTGATTGAATGTGACCTTACCATAATGGCTACCGGCCTCAATGCGCAACTTTTAGGTGGCATAGATATTTTTGTCGATGACAAAAAAATATCGATTAACAATACAAGTTGGTATAGAGGAATGATGTTCAGTGGTATCCCAAACTTTTTCGCGCATACGGGGTATATAAACTTTAGTTGGACTGCTAGATGTGAAATTGTGAGCCAGAGAATCTCCAGAACACTTGCGTATATGAATAAAAAGAATTTGACTACTTGTACACCAAAATACATAGGTAAAAAATCTAAGCCGGCTATAGAGGCAAACTATGTCCTACGTGCGATGGATAAATTTCCTAATAGGTCATACAAATTTCATAATGCTAATTACTTTCTAGAATATGTAATTTTCAAATACACAAGAATTAATGACGGAGTAGTAGACTTTAAATAATTAAGGGAATTCATTTATATGAAATTAGAATCAATAGCACTTCATCATGGTTACCAATCCGAAAAAAACGATCAAAAAGCTGCTTCCACGCCTATCTATCAAACTTCCGGATTTACTATTGATAACACGCAACATGGTGCCGACTTATTTGACCTTAAGGTCGAGGGTAATATTTACTCCAGAATCGGAAATCCAACGAACGATGTTTTAGAAAAGAGAGTTGCTGAGATGGAAGGAGGAATTGCTGCATTATCAGTAGCCTCGGGCATGGCTGCAATTACATACGCAATTCAAACTATTACTCGAGCCGGTGACAACATTGTAAGTACCAATCAACTTTATGGTGGAACCTATAATTGTTTTACCCATAGCTTTCCAAAGCAAGGCATTACCGTGAGAATGGTTGATGGAGCTGATTATGAAGGTATTGAAGCTGCAATCGATGAAAAGACCAAAGCGCTCTACTGTGAATCAATTGGTAACCCCCTAGGCAATATTATTGACCTTGAGAGGTTTGCAGCTATAGCCAATAAGCATGGCATCCCGCTGATTGTGGATAACACCGTTGCAACCCCCTATTTGTGCAGGCCCATTGATTTCGGCGCAACCATTGTAATTCACTCGCTAACAAAATACATCGATGGCCATGGAGCTACAATCGGAGGAATTATTGTTGATTCTGGCAAATTTGATTGGAAAAAAGATCCTAAGAAATTTCCCATGCTGAACGAGCCAGATCCATCCTATCATGGGGTCGTTTATACCGAAAAATTTGGTCCTGCAGCCTTTATTGCTTGCTGTCGTGTGGTGCCGCTAAGAGAGACAGGAGCCTGCCTATCCCCAAATAATGCATACATAACGATGCTTGGACTTGAATCACTTGGTGTAAGGATGCAAAGACATTGCGAGAATGCACTTGCGCTTGCAAATTACTTAGAAAAACATGACCGGGTGGAATGGGTAAATTATGCTGCCCTCCCAAATGATAAATATCATGACGTCTGCAAAAAAATTACCAGAGGCCAGGCATCAGGAATCATAAGCTTTGGGATTAAAGGCGGACGCGATGCGGGAGCAAAATTTATTGATGCATTGCAAATGATTTTGAGAGTCCTCAGCATGGGTGACGCCAAGTCCCTCGCCTGTCATCCAGCATCAACCCTACATAGACAATTAACACCAGAACAAAGAGTCTTGGCAGGCGTGAGTGATGATTTGATTAGAATATCTGTTGGAATCGAACACATTGACGACATCATTCAGGACGTTGAACAAGCAATTGAGGCTTCAAAAAGATAATGACTTTTAAGCAAGCGCTCAAAAAAACGATACCTGCTCTCTTGCTCTCCCCTTCTTTCGCATTGGCTTGGATTGATGTCTTCGAAGATGGCAAGATGTTCATGGACGATTTTGAGAATCATGTCATTGTAGACAGCTATTATAGATTCTCGCTTTATATAAACGGTGATGGTGAAATAAGGGGCGGTGGATCGATTAAATTTAATCAAGAATTAGATTGCGAAAACTCAAGAATACGAACTTACAGTAAGAGTTTATATGATCGTCCCAACTTAAATGGGATAGTGATAGCTCAAACGGGAACAGAGGAATGGCGAACCCCTAACCCTAGTTCTCAAATGGGTAAGCTTACCAAAAATTTATGTCAGCTAATCAAGCCCAAACAATAGTTCGGATTGTTAGTCGATTAATGTAAATCTTATTCCTTGTCTTTTAGCTCAATGCTCTTAAATTCAAGCGCAGTCATTACGGCACCGACAATAGCAAGAACAAAACAAAATAAGCCAACAAAGAACAGCAACTGGTCGTCCATATTACGCCTTCCTTGCTATTAATTTAAAGTAAATAGCAAAAGTTAATATTGAGGGAATCCAAGTTGCGGTAAATAGTGCTTCTTGTTTTGTGTCCGCACCTTGAAACCATAGATAAGCCGTGGTTACAAAAGCAACAGCTACTGAAACTAAAATACAAATATCTGAAGTTTTAATCATAATGAGATCCTTTCTTTTTTGTTAGTCTTCGTTCCAAAATGCCCATGAGCCAATTAATAAAAAAACAACTGCCAAAGAAGCGTGTGCTCTAACACTGGTCTCTTGAGAAATTTCTATTAAGAGTGGAACAATATTGAACATTCCCAGCACAAGCCATAAAACTGCTATAAATGCTAGGATGAGTGACACCTGTCCAATTTTCTTTTTCATTTAAACCTTAAAGTTAATTTATTTCAGCTAGATTACAAAGAATTAGTAAGCTATTAGTTTCGAGTATGATGGAGGATATATTTATGTCAAGTTATAATAAGATCTTTGAGTGGTAATTTGCCATGCAACTTATTGATGTATTAATCATACTGGGTCTTATCCTAGGATTTTTTATAATTGCCTTCACTATCGCGAAAGTCTCTGGATTACTTGATTTGATTGAGAGTTGGATTAACTCACACCTCAGATAAAACATCAAAGATACCTATAATTTTTTGAATGAAGGCACGAGAAGAAAAAAAGTTGCTGCCAAGATATTGTAAATTACCCATCCGTATTCCGATAGTTTAAAAACATAAAGTGGGTTATCTACCACCCAAA
>Ga0255765_1006890_pt1 | contig 10162 bp, 9 predicted proteins | sample 041ome_8_FD_179965 | JGI IMG/M metagenome (GOLD analysis project Ga0255765, IMG submission 179965) | Coastal salt marsh microbial communities from the Groves Creek Marsh, Skidaway Island, Georgia - 041407BS metaG (version 2) | ecosystem: Environmental > Aquatic > Marine > Intertidal zone > Salt... | reverse complement strand
GGATAGGTAAACAGCTGAGTAACCTAGGTCAATTGGATTCCAAATACCAAATTGTTTTGCAGCACCACTTTTGACGTGAGATTGCATTTCACTTGGAAGACCTAAACCAGTTACAAAAACCTTACCAACAAGACCTTGGTCTTCAACAGCCTTCGCTGCTGCAACAATACCAACAGATGTCGGAGCTATAATTCCTTTTAGGTTAGGATACTTTTTGAATAGACCTAAAGCTTCTTGGTAGCTCTTATCAAATAAGTCATCACCATAAACGGTATCAACCCACTTCATCTTTGAGTATTCAGGCTTTGCAAATTCTTTTTTCATTTCTTCAATCCAAGCATTTTGGTTAGTTGCTTGACTGGTTGCACTTAGAATTGCGAATTCACCTTCATCACCCATGGAGTTTTTCATCCACTTGATGTTTGATGAACCAATAAGAGCTGTGTTGGAAGGGTCTAAGTTCATTACTCTTCCCTCCTCAGCAATACCTGAGTCCCAAGAAATCACAGTGATTCCTCTGTCCATTGCTTTTTTACCAATTGAAGCAAGAGCGTCTCTGTCATTTGCAGAAATAGCAATCGCGTCTACTTTTTGAGCAATCAAAGAGTTAATTACTTCAATTTGTGCCTCTGCAGTTGTTGTTGCAGGACCAGTGTAGATAACTTCAATCCCACCAATTTCAGAAGCAGCCTCTTGGCCACCCTCAGCAGCAGCTTCAAAGAAGCCAATACCTAAACCTTTAACCACTAATGCTATTCTCATATCAGCTGCATTGGCGTTAAAAGCAAATAGAATCGATGAAATAACAACTAAAAATAGTTTTTTCATATCTTATTCCTCCTAATAAATAATATGTGAATTAAGTATCACTCGAAAAAAGACTTAAATCAATTAATTTAGAATAAAACTGATAATTCAATTTGAAAGTAATTGAAACATTTTGATAGATTTTGATGCTTTTTATAAGAATATTAGGAAAAATTTATTTTTTTTTATTGTAGCCAATTTGCCAATCAATTAAGAATGATGAGATGAGATTTCAAAAGAACGTCGTGAATAGTTGGAGGCCTCAGTACAATAAGCTCTCTCAATTAAATCAGTTAATTAAAAGATCAAACCTTCTTGGAGAAGATTTAAAAGTTACAAATTTTGGTGGAGGAAACACATCATCAAAAATCATTCAAAAAGATCCCATTACAAAAAAAAATGAAACCATATTATATGTCAAAGGTTCTGGAGGAGATTTAGGATCAATTAAAGAAGATGGTTTTGCGAGTCTTTATTTAGATAAATTGAATGGACTAAAAAATGTATATCGAGGATTTAACTTTGAGGATGAAATGGTTGGATACTATCCAATGTGTACCTTTAATAATAATCCTCGAGCCGCAAGTATTGACACACCTCTTCATGCGTATGTGCCCTACCCTGAAGTAGACCATACCCACCCTGACTCCATCATAGCGCTTGCTACTATGAAGAATGGTCGAGACGTTGTTAAAAAAGTTTATCAAGGAAAACTAGGATGGCTTGATTGGCAAAGACCTGGTTTTGATTTGGGTCTAAAGATGGAAAAACTAATTCAAGCTAATCCTACCATCATTGGCATAGTTCTTGGTCACCACGGTCTCTTTACTTGGGGACAAGATAGTCAATCTTGTTATTCTAGCTCCATTGCCTTAATCAAAAAAGCACAGACTTATTTAAATGACTCCATAAAAAAGTACTCCTTTGGAAAACCGCAGTTTAAGAAGAAATCGATTCCTGATTTTGAGTCAAAGCTGATTTCCACAATCAGAGGTCATCTTTCCAAAGAAAATTCAAAAATATTGCACATTGATCAATCTGAAGTCACTCTTGAATTTATCAATTCGTCTAATTTAAAAAAAGTAGCTAGTGTTGGTACTTCTTGCCCCGATCATTTTTTAAGAACCAAACGACTACCGCTGGTCTTGCCGTCCTTAACAGAACTTGAAAAAAATGAGAAAAAAATAAGTGAAATTATTGAAAAAAACCTTGATAAATATAAGGAAGCTTACACCAAATACTACAATAGAAATAAAAGCAAGGGCTCCCCTAATCTAAGAGATCCTTATCCAGTCATTGTGCTCATTCCAGAGTACGGGATGATGTCATTTGCCAAAAACAAACCTACCGCTCGAGTGGCTAGTGAATTTTTCTGTAATGCCATCAATGTTATGAAGGGCGCAGAAGGAATAAGCAGCTATACAGGTTTGACTGAAAGAGAAGCGTTTAGAATTGAATATTGGGATCTTGAAGAAGCAAAGTTAAAAAGAATGCCTCCAGAAAAAGAATTAGCTGGTAAGGTAGCACTCATTACAGGTGCTGCAGGTGGCATTGGTTCTGCAACTGCTCTGAAGTTTTTAAAAGAAGGTTGTTGTGTGGTTTTGACTGATATCGATAAAAAAGCTCTTCAAAGCAAACATGAAGAGTTTAGTGCTCAATTTGGTAAAGATGTCGTCCGATCATATTTAATGGATGTAACCAATGAACAAGATGTAAAAAAAGCAGTATCTGAAAGCACTAAAGAGTTAGGAGGAATAGATATTCTTGTCGCTAATGCAGGATTTGCCTCAGCTGCACTTTTTGAAAAAACCTCTACAAAATTGTGGGATAAAAATATGGACATCCTTTCTAAGGGTTGTTTTATTGTGAGCCGAGAAGTATACCAAAATATGATTTCTCAAAATAAAGGAGGCTCCATTATTTTTGTATCTAGCAAGAATAGTCTCAATGCCTCTAAAGGGGCATCAGCTTATGCGGTTGCAAAAAGTTCAATTTTACATTTATCCCGTTCCATAGCTCTTGAAGGAGCACAATATAAAATTCGATCAAACGTGGTAAACCCAGATGCCGTAATTCAAAATTCTAAAATTTGGGATGGAGAATGGAAAAAACAAAGAGCTGAAGGAAATAAAATAAGCATCAATAACATTGAGGAGTTTTATAAAAATAGAAGCCTTCTCAAGGAGAGTATTCTTCCAGAAGATATCGCGGAAGGCATTTATTTCTTTGCTAGTTCAAAGTCCAAAAAATCCACAGGAAATATTATTAATGTCGATGGAGGAAATATCACCTCATTTACCAGATAATGAGTGATAATCAAAAACTAAATATCGTCCTCGATATTGGTAAAACAAACGTAAAATTATTATTTTTCAACAAAAACAATAAGGTTGTTAAATCCTTTCACACTAAACAACAATCCTCACGGCAATTTGGAATTAAAGTTTTAAATTCTGCTGAAATTTATAATTGGACTATGCAAAAAATAAAGTCCATGGAAAAAAAGTTTCAATTAGATAAATTTGTCTGTACTGCTCATGCCTGTTCAATAGCTTTAATTGATCATGAAGATCAAGAATTAGTCGCCTGTACTGATTATGAATTTCCTTATCATCAAGTCTCAAGGGGATATCAAAAATTAATTCCACAATTTAATGAAAGCTTTACACCTCAGTTAGAAAATGGACTTAATATTGGCTTACAACTTTATTATTTAAAGAAAAAAAATCCTGCATTAATAAAAAAAACAAAATATTTTCTTAACTATCCTCAATATATAGCATGGAAAATGACCAATCATTATACATCAGAAATTTCCTATTTAGGGTGCCATAGTCATCTATGGGATTTCAAAAAAAATAAACTCTCCTCCTTAGTAAAAAAATTGAATTTAGTAAGTAACTTTCCTTTAAATGAAAAAGCTTGGAAAGTGATTGGATCAAAAGAAGTGGGTAGTTCTAAATTAAAAATTATTAATGGAGTACACGATAGTAACGCATCCTATTTATATTTTAAAAATTCAAATATTAAAAATTTTACACTCGTCTCATCAGGGACTTGGTACATTATTTTTAATGAAAGAAATTCTCTTAGAAAACTTAATCCTAATCTAGATATGCTGGCTAATATTGATGTCTATGGAAAGGCCGTGCCCACCATGAGATTTATGGGTGGAAGAGAGTACGACTATCTTATGATGAAATTTAAATTGTCATCCAGTATTAAACCTATCACTAATTTCAAATTAGAGGATTATCTCATTTATCCTAGTTATGCTTCTGGAGGAGCTTTCAAAATAACCAATATCAATAAAAATAAGTTCAAAAACCTCTCCAAAAGACAGGTCTATTATTTAGTGTGTCTTTACATTGCTTTTATGTTGAACTTTTGTCTCAATAAAATGAATTCAAATAATACGATTATTCTTGATGGACCCATTACTAAAAACCCTACAATTATGAAATTACTATCTTCTCTTCGAACAAAACAAGTTGTTCTTAAAAACAAAAAAGAAATTGGAACAAGCTTAGGGGCTACAAATTTGTTTGATATCAAAAGAAAAAATAAATTGGATACTGTGATTATTAAGAAAATTCACTCAAATTCACTTCAAAACATATTTCAATTATGGGAAGCAAATCTTTATAAAAAAGAATTGTTTAGTTATCCTTAAATTTTTATTTAAAATGAGAATATGTTTAACAGCATAAACAACTGTCATAATTTTAAAGATTTTAGAAATTTAGCTAAGAGCAGACTTCCCTCTCCTATATTTCATTACATAGATGGTGCTGCAGATGATGAAGTTACATATAGACGTAACACAGAAGCCTATGATCAATGTGATTTAGTTCCTAATGTTCTAACGGGTATTGATAAAGTTGATATGTCAACAACTGTAATGGGTCAAAAATTAGAGTTGCCCATTTATTGTGCTCCTACAGCTCTTCAAAGATTATTTCATCCTGATGGGGAGATCGGAGTAGGAAAAGCAGCAGAAAAGTTTGGTACAATGTTTGGTGTCTCTTCTCTTGGAACTGCAAGTATTGAAGAGATAGCAAACTTAATTTCTACCCCAAAATTATTTCAACTTTATGTTCATAAAGATCAGGGCTTAAATGATTATTTAATAGATCAATGTAAAGAACATAACTTCGATACGATGGCTGTAACAGTTGACTCCTCAGTTGGCGGTAATCGTGAAAGAGATTTGTATACCGGATTTACTATTCCGCTGAATTTGTCATTAAAAAGCATTATTAGTTTTGCTACTCATCCAGCTTGGGCTTTCAATTATTTTACCAAACCAAAATGGGAATTAAGCAATCTCAATAAACACGTAACTGAGGGGACAAACCTCATGACTAGTATCGGAGATTATTTTACTAAAATGTTAGATAACTCTCTTTCTTGGAAAAAGATTGAAGAAATAAATAAAAAGTGGGGAAAACCGTTTGCTATCAAAGGGATTATGTCAGTCGAAGATGCCAAAAAAGCTGTTGATGTTGGGGCATCTGCAATCATGATTTCTAATCATGGAGGAAGGCAATTGGATGGATCTAGGTCTCCTTTTGATCAATTGGAAGAAGTGGTTAACGCTGTGGGAGATAAGATTGATGTCATCTGTGAAGGTGGTATTAAAAGAGGCACTCATATATTAAAAGCTTTATCCTTAGGAGCGAAGGCATGTTCTGGTGGGAGAATGTATTTATATGCACTAGCCGCTGGAGGCCAAAAGGGAGTAGAAAAAGCTCTTGGGAATTTAAAAAAAGAGATTGAACGAGATATGATTTTGATGGGAGTCTCCAATATAAGTGAGCTATCAAAGAAGAACCTTCGATTTAGAGTCTGATTTCATTTTAATATAGTGTTAAAATAAAAAATCATGTTACATCCAATTGATAGACAAAAAGTTATATTAGACAAATTAAAGAAAGATTCTGTCACCTCTATTAATCATTTAATTGAACAAACTCAATTTAATGAGTCAACTATAAGGAGAGATTTAAAATCATTAGAAAAAGAAAAAAAAATTCTCATAGTCCGTGGGGGCGTGATTTCCAATAACAATGAAGACAAAGAAGAACTTTTCATCAAAAATTTAAATGAAAAACAAAGAATAGCTCAGTTTGCTGCAAGCTTAATTAAAGAAAATGATAGTATCATTATTAATGGGGGTACCACATGCTCGCTTATTCCAGATTTTATCATTCCAAAAAATATTAAAGTCTTAACTAATTCATTCAGTGTTGCGACTAAACTCATTAATAAAAACATTAATGATGTGACTATACCCGGGGGAAGAATTTATGAGCACAACAGTCTAATTTTAAGTCCTTTTAATTTTGAGACTATAAAACACTTTCATGCTTCAAAATTATTTCTTAGCTGTATTTCTATCAGCGAGATGGGGCTTTTAGAGGATGATGAAAATCTTGTAAAATTTGTAACAGGGTTAATTAGCATTTCAGATGAGATAATTTTATTAGTTGATAACTCTAAGTTTTATCAAAATGAGGGTTCGTTTATTATTTGTCCTTTAGACTCAATTGACACTATTATTACTGAAAAAATGTCTACTAAAGTTCAAAACTTTCAAAAAAAGTTTCTAAAAGCAATAACCATAGCTAATTAATTTTTGGTTAATTCCTTAATGAGAATATTTAAATCAGCAATAAATTGAGTTCGATCAATGTCAGTATTGAGGAGAGAAATGCATTGATTATTAATGAAGTCATTTTCAAGAAAACTAAAAACATTCTCCTCGCCCCTCCAAGTATCACTAAATTCTTTAGCTCCTGAAAAAAAACTATCTAATGACTCCTCTGAGCAATCATTCCAAAAAGCTGGGCAGTAGTTATCTCCTTGGGTAAACAGGCTTATATAAGTATCTAAAAGTAATATTTCAAAATTAGGATAATTGACTTCTATAAACTGGCTAAGGTCTGTGTTTTGATCATCGAAAATAAACTGCCTTGTAGAAGTGTTATAATACAAATTAAAATTGAGAGACTCGGACTGAGGAAATTTTTCAGTAAAGAAATGTATAATTTCATCGCGAACCTCTTCGTCCTCAATGGGATCTAAAACCCAGTAAACTTCTTCAAAATATCCAATACAATAATCTTCAAAAAAAGCATCCGCTTTGATTGGCAAGCTCCATAAGAGTATTAGGATAAAATTGATGATGTATTTCATGATGAAAGATATCTGTTAATGCTATAAACGGAATTTATTTCCCTGCCATAACAAATAAGATCAGTGATTAACTTTCCTGTCGTAGGCCCTAAGGTCCAACCGAGATGATTATGACCAAAAGCATAAAAAATATTTTTAAATTTCGGTGATTTGCCTAAAACTGGCAGGCAGTCTGGAAGAGTTGGGCGATAACCAAGCCAAGGATTTTGATAATCTTGAAGTGAGGGCAGCAGTCGTTTAGCGTCTCGTGCAATATAGTCTATACGGGCTTGGGAGATATTAGAATGCAAGCCTCCCAGCTCCACGGTTCCAACAGCTCGAAGTCGATTGTGTAAGGGTGTTAAGTACATACCCGACTCTACCAAGCTGGTAGGATGACTTAAAAGTTGTTGTTTTTCAATAAATTCTATGTGGTAGCCTCTTTCTGTTTCCAATGGAATGAACTGACCTTCAATCTGCTTTACCAATGATTTTGAGAATGCCCCTGTACATACAACTACGTGATCATAATCACTATGATTGATTTGAGTTGATCCTTGACTGGGATGAATGACTGAAACTTCTTCTTTTTGAAATTGACCACCTCGACTAAGAAAGCTTTGATACAATTTTTCTAAGATCAGATCGGGATCAAGGGTGTGATGTGCTTTTGGAAAATGCCATCCTCCTTGAATTTGACTTGATAGATTAGGCTCCAACTCTCTGATTTCTTCTCCAGATAGTTTGATTTGTTCTACTCCTGACTCCGATCGAATATTAATTTGCGAGGAATTAGGTTGTTGGCGAGGATCAATCCAGACATACAAAACTCCTCGATGAGTTAATAAGTTTTGAGCCCCTACTTCTTTTAATAATTCTTGATAATTGGGGAGTGCGCTGTTGAGAAGAGAGGAAGTATGCGCTGCTGTTTTTTTCATTGAAGTGGTATTGCAGTTTTTTAAAAATTGAATTAGCCATGGAGTTAATTTTCCTATTTTACTCCATTGAATAGCTATGGGTGAGGTCTTTGAGAAAAGATATCTTGGCAGTTGTCCCCATACTTGGGGTTGATTAATACCTGGAACACCATAATTGGCAATCATACTCGCATGTCCCCGAGAAGTACCTGAACCAGGTTCTTGTTTATCAATTAAAGTTACTTGGCATCCAGCTTTTTGAAGATAGTAAGCAGAGCACAGTCCAATAATGCCTGCTCCTATTACTGCTATCTTGTTTTGCTTCACAAACAAAATTTTACATCACCATAAATGAGATACTATAAGAATAATTATTGAGATTTTCGAAAATCCCAAGGAAACAGGAATTGCATACTCCACATTCCATTGCCTTTACTTTGGGCATATTCCTCATCAGCAATAAATTTATCGGAGTGCTTACGGTAAGCGAAAGCGTATCCTTCTCGAACTAAATAGCTACTTAGGGACTCTTTTCCCACAAAACACTCAGCTAAAGTTCTTCCGTATTGATCTTTGCTTTCTCTAATACAGCTAACTTCTTGATCAGCTATTTTTTCGATTAAAAGATTTTTAGAAAACTCTCCACAGTTAAACTCTATCTCTTGATAAATACAGTTTTGTTTCATCTCTGGAGCATCAATACCACTAAAACGAATTCGCTCTTCTCCTATGCGAATAGTATCTCCATCTGTGACAGTCAATTTATCTGCGTGAACAGAGTAAGTAAGAAATAAAGTAAAAAGAATTGATAGAGAAAGCTTAATTAGTGGCACGCAATATTATATTTCTTCAACCGCCAGTAATTATAAGGCCAAGGAGTAATAAATCCCACAAAAAGCATAATCGGAACTACCCACCAAGTCAGCATGGCTCCTCCTGTTAAAAGAACATCCGTGATATTCATGGCGGCTTCCATTGAAATCATAGAGATAAAACTCATACCAAGCGCGGTTTTAAGTGCCTGTTGAAAATTAAATTGCTGACGCATCAAAATGATGGTTTCTAAAGCGATACTGGTTAAAAGACCATTAATAATGGCTAATGTCATAATTCCCATGGTGGGCCAAGGTATTTGGGTCATTTGAAAAAATAAAATAGTTCCAAAATCTCCAATCGAACATCCGATCAAACACCACTTGGTATTATGGGCACTTCTCTTCCAAGTATGCTTACACTTCCAATGAAAATTTGATGTTGCTGTTGTCATTTAAGTTAACAATAAATTAAATCAATGTCCTCCGGTAAAGATTTTCTGACACAGCCAAAAAATAGAATTAAAATCAGCACTCGATCCATAAGCTGCTTCATATAACTGTCTGGCTTCATCTATACGTCCAGTAATATGGTTATAGTAGTAATAAGTAGCAAATAAGTTAATTAGTATAACTACTATGATCAAAATAATCATGGGTCCTGATTTTAATTTATCCATGTATAGCATCCACAGCAGTTTTTTGCTTATTCCACATCTCTGCATACTTTCCGTTATGACTTAGAAGTTCATCATGTGTTCCTCGCTCTGTAATCTGTCCTTGCTCCAGAACTAAAATTTCATCAGCATCGGCAGCTGTTGAGAGGCGATGAGCAATCACTAAGGTTGTTCGATTTTGAGAGATAGTTTGTAGGTTTTTTTGAATTTCTTTTTCTGTTGTGCTATCTAAGGCGGAGGTGGCTTCATCGAAGAAGAAGATCGAAGGGTTTTTTAAGATAGCTCTGGCAATCGCTACTCGTTGCTTCTCCCCACCACTCAGCTTCAGACCTCTTTCTCCTACAATGGTTTGATATCCGTCTGGTAGGTTCATAACAAAGTTATGAATGTCCGCACTCTTGGCAGCTTCATAAATTTGCTCTTCTGATGCCTCGGGGTTTCCATAAGAAATATTGTAATAAATCGTATCGTTAAAAAGCACTGTATCTTGAGGGACAACACCGATCATTTTTCTTAATGATTGCTGGGAGATATCTTTGATATTTTGATTATTCACAAAAACAGTCCCTTCTTTGGGATCATAAAATCTAAATAAAAGCCTGCTAATCGTGGACTTTCCGGCACCCGTGGGCCCTACAAGCGCTACTTTTTTTCCATTAGGAACCTCAAAGGAGATGTTTTTGATGATGGTTCTTCTTGCATCATAATCAAAGCTGACATTTTCAAATCGAATAGAAGCCTCTTCTGTTTTCTGAAGGGCTATCTCACTATC
>Ga0255765_1006878_pt1 | contig 10171 bp, 3 predicted proteins | sample 041ome_8_FD_179965 | JGI IMG/M metagenome (GOLD analysis project Ga0255765, IMG submission 179965) | Coastal salt marsh microbial communities from the Groves Creek Marsh, Skidaway Island, Georgia - 041407BS metaG (version 2) | ecosystem: Environmental > Aquatic > Marine > Intertidal zone > Salt... | reverse complement strand
GTGTGGAACCATGTCACTGTAATACCAAGGGAAAGTTTCGTTTTTAACTTCATGTAACTTATTAAGAACAGCATCAACCCCAGCGGCAATGTTATTACGGTCAAACTCCAAGTTTGCAGACAGTTCGAGGAACTTATCTTTAAACTTTGAATATTCTCTATTAGCAAGTCTAATAGACTCAACAAAATTCATTGTTGGGTGATTCAAAAACAGATTACTGTATACTGCTGGAGAACTGTGCTGAAGTATGGTTCCACCGTTGTTTCTATAAACAATATCTCTAAGGTTGCTGTCACCTGGTACGCTGCCTACAATGTTAAGTGTATTATTCTTTAATCCAACAAGATGGTTGCGCATCTGCCCAAGTGTAAGCAACGACAAGTTCTTATTAAGACTGTTAACGTCAAGATTAGCAGGCACTGCATAGTTTGCGTTTTTAGATACAGTATTCTTATTAAAAATTGTAACAAAAATTGCATCATCCTGGGCAAGCAACTCTGCATTAACCAACACTGCATATTTGTCGACTACTTGTGTTGTAGCAAAGTTTCCGGGAGCCACAATCTTGTTATTGATATAAACTTTGATGTTAGGTTGATTTATGCTTGTGTCTGGTAAGAAGTCGATAGGGAACAAGTTGGTAGTACCATCATATGTGAATTCGTATGTTTGGTACTGTCTGCTAAAGTTTTTGTTGATTGTCCAAATGTTCTCACGTTGAACTGTGGTAGTGGTTATGTTTTTTTGTAAATATCCGCTGTTAACTTTTACACTCTGCACTGCACCAGTACTCAACAAGTAGGTAAACAGGTCGCTATCAAAATTGTTCGAAAACTGAATGTCACCTTGTGTGGCAAAGTTTTTGTAATCTAACGGAAAGCCCAGTACTGGATCGTTGACCGTCCCAGTGCCCCTGCTATAGGAAAATATCTTTGTTCCAGCGAATGAAGATTCTGAATAGGTTAACTTGTTTGAGAAACTAACACCGTTTGTGTCTATAACATCATACAACGGTTCCTGACCTACTGCTGTTTTTTGTTGTGAGCTGACCCACAGTGTTCCGTTATAATGCCACTGTTTACCACCGTTCTCTCCATACAACACAACAACAGTATTTCTATCAACAACGTCAGCATCTGTGGCTTCAACAAGATATGCTTTATAAACATTACCAGGTGATTCGACTGCTAATTCAATTGAAAAATCATAAATCTTGTTCCTGACATCATTATTAGTGTCACTGGCAAATATTACTCTGTCACCATCAGTTAAGGTTAAAGTGCCCACTGTGAAGGTTGTTGTGTCTACAGAAACTACACCGTTCACTTGTGTAAATGCGTTTGTTATTGTTGTGTCTAGTTGATCAACTGCTAGTTTTGCTACAGCTCCAAAGTTGAACAACTGGTAATTGCTGTCAAACTCAATAATTGGTCTTTGTGCTCTTTTGGTTTGATCCAATACCAGATCGTTTAAATTGTATTGTGCGACTTCTTTAAGCACATCTGTGTGTACCCAACGATTTGTTCTACTCCATGGATTCCGATCAATACTGGATCTGTTTATTGTGAAGTAGTTTGGAGTTGCAGGTTGTAAATAAACCTCAAGTCTTGCGCTTGACCCTGTGCCTCCAGTTACTGTAACTGGGTTGGTAGGTAAAACAGAATAGTCTCCTCGTTTAACAATATCAAAGGTGCTTAATGCTCCTGATGTTGGCGGATCAATAGTAACGGTTGGAATTGCTGGGAACCCATCTCCTGCGGCTGTTACTGTTATACTTGTAACAACGCCGGCTGTGATTGTTGCAGTAGCACTAGCATTTGTGCCTGCAGAATTTGTACTGACAGTAACGTCCGGAGCAGTTAAATATCCCGACCCACCGTTAACCACTTCAATTGAAGCAACGCCGGCTGTGGTTGAGTCTAAAGTTGCTGTTGCTGTTGCTGTGTTTGCTTCAATTGCGCTAACCACTGCTGTTGCCGCTGTGGTAAAAGTTCCACCTTCTAGAGTGATACGATCGCCCACGACATAGCCTGTTCCGCCGTTGATCACAAAACTGGTGTTGATATCTTCAATCGGAATCAATTCCGATTCAGCAGTCAATGATATGCTTGTTCCTACACCTTCTACATAATAGGTTTTATTTTGGTATGCTGTAGTAACTGATGCATCAAACTTGATCTTCATACCATTGGTAAACACTATACCATTTGGACTGGTGTAATTGGGTTTTCCTACAATCTCAATATCGGGATCAATTGTGTTGGCAATAGGATCAACTATACTGATAAACCCAACAGCGTCTGAGTCGAGTGAACTCTGATAGTACAGCACTGGCAAGGGTGCTGTGATTTGCGGTATTTGGTTATAGACATTCAACCGTTTAAAAAACTCTTTGCCGGCATTGGTTTGCCCGCTTACCACACGTACTTTGTTTTCGTCAGTAACTGTTGTTGCTTGTGTGAGCAGTATACGATCATCACCATTGGAGTCAGGCACAATCGTTATGTTATAGATGCTGGTTCTTTCTGCCAATGGTACTAAGTTGCTTTGATCAAAGTAAACAACTCCATCAACTGTTCGTGTGGTGTTTACCCAAAAAGCATCATCAATATACTGTGTGGTAACAAATATAATTTGTGTACCATTAAGATACTTAACTGGTCCATCGACGCCCCCGAGAGTGTCGATTAATTCTTGTGGTTTAGCACCTTGCACTTGATTGTATGCGAGTGCGGTAGCATAATCAGCATTTCCAGCAATAGGCATTGAAGTATATCTCACCTGAGCATCTTCAAGCGGAACAGTAAATGTAACTGTGCCTTGATCCTCACCATTGTTGGTAACGCCTAACACTGACCTTGTGGTTTGACTGGTTATGTCAGGATTGATACCATCTATTCCAGGTTTGCTTTGAATAAAAAACTGATTACCGGGCTCATTGATTACAAACTCGTACACTCCGCCGCGGGCTAATGTAATCTGTGGATTAGGAATATTTTCGTTGTCAGTAAACGTATATTCGTTTAACGTTGGGTTGTAAGACACTGTGTAAGTTTTTTCTGTAGGTACGTCTGTAGCAGATACTTGTACACTGTCCGGCCCTTGAGGTAACCAGTAGTACTGACTGAAATTTACAAACTTGTCAAGATCAATCTTGGGATTATATGAATAATATTCGTTATCAAATAAACGATTTTGATTGTTGTTGAAGCCACCATAGTAGCCTACTTTGCTTAGTGTGTCTTGATATGTGGTTGCAAAGTCTATATCACCGGTGGTTGCGTTTTGTATTATAACACTAGGTTCTAGTTGATAATCCTGTCTGTCAGTTGTTGGTTCTTGTATATAACTGTCTGATGATTTAAATGTAGGGGCTAATTTTCTACCAATGTATCCATCAATCTTTCGAAGATCGGGTTCACTAACCAATTGGTCAAGTGTAGCGTTTAGAAACTTTTTATTTGTATTAGTTTGAAAAACCTCAGGCAAAAACCGATGAGTCTTAAATACAGCCATTACATGTCCACCTATGTTCTATTAAGTTGCCCTGCTGTAATAGCAGAGATAATTTGTACATCACTTACTGTTGCGGCGCTAACAAAAATTTCGTTAGCTTCTGCGTTTATTTGATATAAATCACCAAACGAGTTGCTTGTTGCAGTCGGTACAATGATTATACTGCTAATGTCAGGTACCAATTGACTGTGCAAGTATGCGCTCAACTCGCTAAAATAAAATGTTTCACCAAAATCCCAGTTAGCAATATCAAAGTAACTGTTGATAGCAGAAATAACTCGACTCTTTATTTCATTATCGCTGATAGTAACTGCAGGATTTTTTACAACTTTAAACGTAGCTCGAAGAGCTGAATCAGCTTTGGCTCCAAACAACGGCTTAAAAGTTGCCGCATTGTAAATTAAACTATCACTGATTGTTTTGTAAGACTCGATGCTTCCAAAACTAACACTCAGCTCGGACCCAGTAGGCTTTACTGGTTCTGTTACAGTGTTACTTGTGTCTGTGACGTACGCAGAGTACTCTGTGCTGTAGTCAGCAGTAAGCAAGTACAAGTCTATTAGATTATTAGGACTTGGATCAATTCTTCTATTATTTGGTGCATTGTGTGTATATTGGAACATGATATCTTGTCTACCATTGCGAGCAATATAATTCGTTACTTGTGTTAGTGCTGTACCCGATGTCTCGTAGAATTTGTCTTCTGTGTAGGCATAAAAAATAGTCCCAGCTGTATACAAAGACAACTTGTCCAGGATAGCTGTTTCTGTTGCATAAAGAGAAACAATCATAGTTCTGTCAACTGGATCATATGTTAAAAAGTTGTTCTCATTGAGAGATTGCACAAAATAAACATACTTGGTTGCAGGATTAGTATCTGGGTCCACTAGTGTTTCAAACAGATCTGGATCGTCTGGTACGCCGTCCAGTTCATTGTCAGGAAATGTAACAAGTATTTTTCTATTGTCATCAAACCCATTAGACTGTATTACCTTGTTGTCTATTCTCCAGGTCTGACTATAGAACAAACTACTGGCACTATCGGGTAATGTGTTGTTACGTAATACCTTAATACCATCCTGTATGGTTGTTGCTGTTCTGCTGTCGTATACTTTTACATCAGGATCAAAATAAAATCTTGTTTCTTTTTCGCTCTGGAAAAAATATTTAATACCACGTGATTGTACAGTGTACTCGCCGTTAGCAAATGACAACTTTAAGAACCAACTGTTGTCTAATCCTGTTCCGGTTATACTTCCTGCATTGGTCAGACTGAAATCTCCTGTTCCAAGATTTGATTCATCAACAATTTGCCAGGACATTTCAGTGACATCGTACCTGAGTCCAAATGTTTTATAGCTGAGAATATTGTTTGCTATTTGTGTAATTAGTGTAGTTGGCCAACTGGATTTAAACACTGGAATAACCTGTGATACAATTGCAGTTGATGGTACAACAATACTGAGGATTGCATTACCAATCCCTGGAGTTGGGTAAGAAATTATACTAGCCCATATGGTTGTTCTTTGATATTCTGTAACAGGTGTGCCTGTTTGCAATTGGTTCTGAGCGTCAAAGTACTGGCCACTCGGTGCAGTAAACTTTACCAATGCTCCCTGTGTTAGGTACGTGTAGTTATTTGAATTAAAAGTTCCTTCACTTCTACCACCAGAACTTAACAACTGGGTCCAAGTTGCTGTAGGCACTTGCCTGGTAGCTGTTTTGTAGTACAAGTGTTTTGCTTCTGTAGTTGATATTAAACTTTGCAGAGTGTTCTGCACAATAAAGTTAACTTCGCTACTGCTGGTAAATTGAAATACAGTATTGGTGCTTTGGTCTTCGTCGTAGATTATTCCATCCTGTGCAATAATATTTGTGCTGGAGTAGTTGCCAGTTGGATCAATAACGTCAAGGTATCTACTGATTCCTGAACTTGTTCTATTAACTGCTTTTGCTTTGACCACATTACTGAATGTTGTGTAAGGAAGAATATTATAGTCTTCGCCTGACACCATACGATTTTGTGTATAGTATTGCTGTGGTGCTTTTGTTCTTATATCTTCAAGTGTTTCTCTTGCATTAGCATTGGTTACTGTGTACTGTAATGCCGCACGTACTGTGAGTGTTTCGGGTCTTCCTGTTCTTCCTCTGTATGGAATATTAATAGTCACACTGCTCATTTCGTCAGGTGTGATCTTGTAGGTTAAGTTATTGGATACTCTATAGAAAAGTCTAAAGTTTCCAATTGGGATATTAGTAAAGGCACCATCACCAAACACTAAGTCAATCTGATCATCGGCTCTGGTAGCAACACTGTATAAATCTCTTTCGCTTGTTTCGTTAAAGATAACATTAACAGCATTAACGGCTGGTACTTGTGTCCATTCTGTGTCAACAACTCCGCTGGATAACAACTTGCTGAGCCAAATATCTGTGTTGTTGATATTGTTAAAGTTAACACTTACAGTCCGATTTGGTAAACTATCAGCAATAGAAAAATCTAGTTTTTTCAGTTCACCTTGTTTAAAGTAAAAGAAGTAACCAGTGTCGTTTGATCCATTGCCTTGATTATCGTTGCGATATAGTATATTAAACAGTCCGTTAGGATTAGGTGAGTTTTCGTATACAAATTCTTTGTCTGCTGTGGTAGCACTAACCACCTCAAAAGGCGTGGTGATACCAGCTACACTGGCTGTGTATGACTGCGTAGGAATTATACTGTTTGCCAATTTGACTGTATACTCGCTTGTAGCGATACCGTTTATATCTTTACTACCACCTGGTTTGCCTATAGACTGTTGATCTACCAATGTTGCATTCAGTATCGCGGTAAACTGTTCTAGCCAGTTTTCATTTGTATTGTCGTTCCAGGTAACCAAGGTATTGCTGAGATTATTGCCTAATCCATCAAACACTGTTTCCGATGTTTGAATACTTTCAAACTTTAGGAATCCTGATGCAGGTATGTTCCGCTTTGGATTATAGCTAACAAGCCTGGCCAACTTGAGAATGCTGTCTCTGCGTTCTGCTGTGTCTAGGAAGTTTTCTCTAGCGTTTAGATCTGTTCTGAATGCTAAACTTTGTCCAAGGAATGCAATTAGATCAATAAGTGCAACGTACTCGCTTGACTCTGTAAAGTCATTGAAGTCTTCGGGATAGTAAGTACGCAAGTACTCAATCATGCTTTTACGGATGGTTTCAAAGTCGAAACTTTGAAAATCAGCTTCCCTGAAAGTTTGATAGATTTTGGTCCAATCTTCCTGAACCAATAAGTTAGTTTGTCGTGTAGTAGTAGCCATATCTCATCAAATACCTGTTATTAGGTATTTATGGCATTTAAAAACGGCTTATATTATAAAACGCTTAGATTGTTTGTATTGGAGTTGAACGCTAGACTAAGTCTATCTGTGAAATTTCCAGGAAGGAATGTTAGATCAATCTGCACCTGTAACCCATGTTCAAATTCGTCCATGAGCACACTGTCCACACGCAGCCTTGGATCTGAACCTGCTATAACTCGTACATCTTCTACTATTACAGCTTTGGTATCTTCTGTGAGTGGCTCATACAGCATTTTCCAGATAATACTACCAAATGCTGGGTTCATCAGTTTTTGTCCCTTTTCTATACTGAAATGATTTATTAAGTCGCGCTTAACAAGTTCATAATCAGTCAGACGGAACTTTTTAACTTGATTTACTGTGCTAAAACCTTTGTATCTTGCTACCATAACTGTATTTACTCTTTTTTATGTCTACCGATTACTGGTTTTTACTGCATATTTGCCAGCATTAAAAAACAGTGAGCCCGGCCTGCCTTGACTGTCTACTATTAAGTCTGCTTGGACTTTCCATTCTTTTACTTTAGATGCTATCAACGAAGTGTAAACTGATGTAATACTATTGTTTAATGCTGTAATATTTGCACCAGCTGAACCAATGGCTGTTACCTGGGCAATTCCGTTTATGTTTGAAAACAATGCACGTTGAACAATTTGTGTGGTTCTTAGAGCAGAGTTATTTAGATCTTCGACTGTGGCGTACAGCTTCCTTTCACTTAGTGGGGTTGCTGAAGTTAAGGTAAAATCGCCAGCAATGTCAGCAATGCCACTGTCGACGTAATGTTGGTATGCTGTGTCAGCACTGCCCAAGTAACTTAGTGTGTTTGCTAATTGTATAGCAAGATTTGATGTACGTGCAATGATGTAACTTAGGTCTGTGTTGCGCAATCTTGATACTGTGCCTGTTGCAATGTTACTGGTAATTGCTTTGCCTAATCTAAAGGTGCTGTTGTTGGTTGTATCTGTCATGGTGTGTATTTCATAGATACCATTATATGTTCCAGCACCAGACACCTGTACCGGTAGTCCTTGCACAAACAGTGTTCTTAATCCTGTTGGAGACACGTCACTTAGTGATTGATTTGCGCTACCAATACTGCTAACAGGATATTGTGCCGAACTGGTAACAGTTCCTGTGTCTACTGTAACAGCAATGTTTGCATTGCCTTCTTGTTGGTCACTGTAATCAAATTCATATAAGTTTATTACATTACCAACAGTTTTTACTCCGTTAAGTGAAGTAAGTAGCACATTAGCTAGGTTGGATTTACCTAAATCTGTATCCACATTAACAGTTCTTCCTGAACCAAAACTGTGCGTAGCAGGGTACGTGTTTATAAACGCAACATTACTTACTCGGGAAACTTTAGCGGTAATATACACTTCATCAGGTATAGTAAAACTGGTACGATAGGTGGATATATGATCTTGGAACTGATATGCCACAGCAAGGATACCGCAAATAACATCACCGGTATCGCCTACTTCTATTACTCCTGCATCAATACATGCTTTGTACTGTTCAGTTAAATATCTTTCCATTATGCTGTCTTGCACTGCTTGGTTACTTAGAAAAGTTGCAATCGAATCTATACCATCTTTGTTTGTCCACACTTCACCATTCTCAATGATATAGCCATAGTTGATTAGAGTCTTGATATGCACAGCGTACCTGCCAAATCTAGGGCCTAAGCTGTAAGCAAGATCGTTTCCTGTTTCCATGAATGCAATCTGCGTCATCAATGCTTTAACACTGCTTCTACGCAATCCCGGGATGCCAGGTTTTATACTTTCTATTGCAACGCCAAGGGCGGCGCTGGGCAAGTTTAATATGCTCCTTTGTGCCAATTGATTGGTCCTTGGAGTTTGTTTGGCTACAATTATGCCTTGATCTGGAATAGCCATTATATGTCCTGTTGTTTTTTACTAGGCGTCGAAGTGCCGTTGTTCTTTTGCAGAGGTCCGGTTTCCCTTGACCATGGTTCGTGCGTTGGGGTAAAGGTTGCTATACTGTCAAGTGTGCTGGCTGGGTCAATTATCCATCGTTTAGTTCCTGCATCAAACTTAACATCTTGTTTTTTGTACTGTTCCAATGGTGCTACACGATTAGGAACGTCAACGGCTTTGCCTGACGTGTTCAAATGTACCTGTGTGCCAGTTAACCATAGTTCTCCTTGGCCAACTGTCCATCCACTAGTTGTGCCTGACTTGATCTTTATTTGACCGCCTACTCTCAAGTCATACCTACCAGCATCCATCAAATGCTCGTTAGCAACACGTTCACGCTTTTGTTGTGTTTGTACTTCTATGTTCTTTTCTGCAAAACAGTTGATACTGTCTCCTGCTTGTATATTTACATTTGCATCAGCATGCAGGTTAATATCCAACTCACTACGTACACTTACAGTTTTAGCACTGTATACATTTACTGCACCATTTGGAGTCAGTTCAACATATGCTGTTCCGTCTTTGTTGGTTATATAGATGATGTTTTCTGTGTCATGCATCAATATGGTATGCCCGCCAGCGGTGCGCAACCTTACTAGATCGTTATCGCCATACACATCACCGTCATCCATAACCAGTGTGTGTCCACCCGATCGTCCTTGCGGATTGTTAATCTGACTATTTTGAATAGTAATGTCTGGGTTATTTAAAAGCTCGTCGATTGCTTGCTTTGACTCGGCGGTTTTTGCAATGTCGGGATATGGTCTTCCTGGTGTACTTAAACCAAACACCCTGCTGGGTGATTCTCGTTGGCTACTACTTGTAATAGTTCCGCGGACAGGATCTGTTTCTAAGCCTTGCTGTAATACCACTTCGGCTTGTATCTGATGGGCTATTCTGTCCAAATTCAACATGTTTCCATCTTGTTGTTTCTCTTCAGAGTTTAAATTAACCTCACTGGTAGGCAAGTAAACGTCTCCGTCCTTTAATCCCCTGCCTTCAAGCCCGCTACCTTCGAATATTGTTTTATCATTTTTTAGTCTACTAATGCCCGGCAACATGTGTCTTGAATCGGCATTGGGGACACACGCAAACCAATATCCTCTACTGATATCACCTGCTACAAACGTAACTAATACTTGATTGTCTAAATCGGGAGGAACTGCCCAGAACCCGTAAGTTTGCTGTTCATATGAAAAGAACTCGTCAGGTGACGGTATGCCTTTAGTTGACCCGCCAAACGGACTTGCATAGGTTACTGTAATCGGTACATTGGGACCATCAACTAGTCCGGCTAAATCCGGAATGTAGACTTCTAGTCTACCCAGTCTCGCAGGGTCTACATTATTTTTAACGATTCCTATATAA
>Ga0255765_1006846_pt1 | contig 10202 bp, 6 predicted proteins | sample 041ome_8_FD_179965 | JGI IMG/M metagenome (GOLD analysis project Ga0255765, IMG submission 179965) | Coastal salt marsh microbial communities from the Groves Creek Marsh, Skidaway Island, Georgia - 041407BS metaG (version 2) | ecosystem: Environmental > Aquatic > Marine > Intertidal zone > Salt... | reverse complement strand
CTTTTGTACCGCGCTGTTTCTGTATATATCATATGAGATATCAATTCTTTCCCTCTCCCCGAGGAGGAGGCGGAGGCGGAGGAGGAGGAAGAGAAGAGGACGACGATGTGAATAATGCATCATCATCATCGGTTGTTAAAAAACCTTCCAATGCTTCCTCTGATTCGTCTTCTTCTTCCGAAAACACGTCGCCGGGTCGGTCGTCGACGTCCTCGAACACCGCGACGACGACGACGACGACTTCGGGGATGTTGATGAAAGGAGGAGGAGTTCATCAACAACAGCCAGCGCAACAAGGAGTGAGGAGATGGCCGCCGGAAAACGCGCACACCGCGCTGAGACTTTTGTTGGAAACGAGATGGGTGGCGAAATTGTTCCCCGAGGAAGAGGAGGATGAAGACGACAAAGAAGGCTTTAACGATGAAGACGAAGGAAAGAGAACGACGACGAGCGGCATCAGCGGCAGCGAGGGCGATTCAGACGACGACGACGCGAAGAAATTGAAAAAGAAGACGAACAAGGACGAGAAGAAAGAAGACTCGATTCGAAGACTGGAATCGCGATACCGAGGGATTAAAGTCGATTTACTCGACGCGCCGAGAGAGTGCGCGATGCGGACGTGTTTGGTGCACTGCGGCGCGCGAGAGGCGAAGTTGGAAGGCATCGACGGGAGAGAGGAGGAAGAGATGGGGGACGCAGAGACGATTCACGTTGGAGCGGGAGGAGGAGGAGGAGCGACGATTCAGACGACGACGGAGATTTTGAATAGCAATAAAGTCAACGAAGTCATCGACGACAGGTTTAAGATTAGGAGTAAAACGGCGAAAGTCGGGGTGGAAATCGTCAAGAAATGTTTGGATATGGACGAGGAGAGTCACGCGCAACACAATCAACTGCAAGCGAATAACGGTCAACCGCCGCCGGCGAGACACTTTGTAATGAGGATGTTGTTACCAACTGGGCAGTGCGGACAGTGCATCGGGAAAGGCGGGGCGAACATTAAGCGGTTGAGAGAAAAGGCGCCGAGGTGCGAGGTGAAAATACACGACGTCGGGCAGATTCCGCCGTGCGCGACCGCGGAAGATAGAGTGTTGGAGATGATTGGAGCGAGAGAGGATATTGAGATTGTCGCCGCGGAGTTGTTCGAGACTTTATCGTATTTCCATTTCGACAAGTCGGTTTTACCGTACTTTGTGTCTTTGGCGGTATGCAATAGATCGCAGCAACAAATATCCGCGGTCGTGGATCAGTACGGGAGGAATGTGGGAGGCGCGAATAGAGTACACACGCCGCCGAACATGGCAGCCGCCGTGAATGTCAGTTTCCCGCATCAACAGTTCCCAGGACAGTCGCAGCTCATGTCTATGGTTGTTCCCTCTCCCATGTTGGTACCGACAACGATCGTTTCACCGCCGTATAATCCCGTGATGGTCAACCACGCTGCCGCGGCGGCGGCGGCGTCGACTGGATCAATCGGGAATGGCGCGTTTCAAGATCCAGTTGCCGCCGCCGCGCAGGCGCAACAAGTCGCCGCCGCACAGATGATGCAACAGCAACAGCACCTTCATCATCAGCAGCAACAACAAATGCATCAGCATCAACAGCAAATGCAGCACCAAATGAACGCGCTCAGCTTTGCGCCTGATTTTCTCGGCGGCTTTGGCATGCCGTCGACCAACATCGAGAGTACGGGAGGAGGCAGTGGCTTCGGTGGCGCCTTTGCGCCTACGGCGCACGAAATGGCGACAAACGCAAACGCGCCAGTCGCGGCGTTCGGTCAAGCGCGAGCGATGAGATACAATCCAGTGGCCATTGGTCCGGCTGGAGTGCCGCTCGTACCAGTCGCAGCGGCTACCCTGTCGGGCGAGGTTCCAGTTTCCGGCGTTCCAGTTTCCGGCGCGATAAATCCAGCTATGGCGTCCATGTTTTCTGGCGGCGGATTTCCCGTCGTCAACCTTTCACATGGATTGGAGGTACCGGATATCGTCCAAACGACCACTCCGGCGGGGGCGACTATGCCAGTCATTCCAACGCAAATGCTCGCGCACAGCAAAGAAGACAAGGAGGATACGACGAACCGGTACGCGCAGTTTTTCACATCAACTAACAATAAACTGAACGTCTGGTCTGACAACGGCGATGTCGCGGCGCCAAACCCAGACCCTCTGAATATCATCAATTTTCTCCCCGGGGACGATTTATACGCGTTCGATGAAGATGCAAACGGGAACGTCAATTATGCGCAAGCGGTTCCAGTCGTCAACGACGAACAGGACGAGTTCACCGAGATGGCGAAAATTTCCATCCCAAAGACATCTCTTGGCATCGTCTTGGGCGAAGGTTCTGCGAATACGAGAGTTGTCGCGAGAATGTCCGATTGCTACATTTCCGTCGCGGTTGATCCGAATCCAAACGCCGAAGAAGCGACGATTTGCATGCTCGGTAAAACAGAAGACGCGGTTGAAAATGCAAAAGACGCTCTCGAAGCGCTCGCCTTGGGCGCAGAAAGCCATCCGCATTATTAAGAAAAGAGATGCGATTAAAAAAGGAGAAGAAGAAGAAGAAGAAGAAAAAGAAGAAGAATATCACTATCATTATTATTATTATCAAACAAACAATTGTTTCAAGTCAAAAGAGAAAAGCAGTCAAGTAAAAGTCAACGCAAAGTAGAGAATTGTGTAACATCAAATCAATATTATTTTAAAAACAGTACAAATCTATTAACAACAGCATCATTATCATCATACAAATCTCCTTTACACGCGAGATTTAGAGATGATTTATCTCACGTCCATCAACTCTATGTCAAACAACAATGTCTTATCGATCATCCCTTGATTTTCCAAGACGAAGCCGAGCGCTCTTTCTCCCGAAAAATTATTCGGTTTCGGTTTCATCTTCTTCCAATTCTTATTCTCCGGATACGCCAAACCGGAATTCGGCGGCACGATAATCCTTCGTATCCCTCCGACTTTCATTCCAACGATCGCCTCTCGAAACGCCGGCAACACGTCCAAATCGTCCGCTCGAAATCGGAAAAAATCTTTATCCTCGTTGAACGCGCCGCCTTTCGGGCCGTTTCTCGCTTCAAACGGTCTCCCGTAATACCCCAACGTGTACCCGTCCCAATCAACCACGGCTATTTTCGACTCATCTGTGTACTCTTTCCCTTCTTTCGAACCTGGTCTGACGTCTTTATACTGTAAACCAGACTGGGTTCGCGTAAAATCTGAGTATAAAACTTCCGACTTCCCGTAGTCTTTGTCTTTGATGCCTTCCATGAAGGTTTTGTTCCCGAACGGTTCCGACGACGATTGAGACGACGACGACAAAGAAGAAGAAGGCGGCGTCACCACGATCGTCTCCGCGACTTCCGAGACCGTCTCCTCCAACTCCTGCGCCGCAAAAACAGGCGCAGAAGCAGAAGAAGTAGAGAGCAAAATCATCGTCAAAGCCTCCCTTCTCGTCTGTTTCATCGCCGATGATTCATTCTTCTTCCTCCCGTGAGTATTCTCGCTTTTGCTCTTCCTCGCCGTCGACGCTTTCGCGCAGACGCGGCACGACGCAGCACTCGTCGTCGTGGCAACCGCGCGCATTATTACGTGTTATCGTGTGTTATTCTCGTACTAAAGTAATATAATGAAGATATGAATACATTTCGTATCTCTTTCCGTTCCTCACAACTGTCACATTTCATCTCGCTTTGAATTTGCGAATCAAAAGCATCGATGGAGAACGAAGCGCGGCGGCGTTTTCCTCCTCCGAGAAGCGAAGAAAAAGAAGCGTCGTCGAGAGATCGCGCCAACGGCAGCACCAATAATAACAACTTCTTCGAGCGGTTCCTGAAACTTTCGTCACTCCGGGAAAAACTGGAACTGGTGAAAGAAAAAGCGGAGAGGAAAAGGAAACAGAGAAGAGGATGGACGGAGAAGAAGGAGGAGCGTTTGTGTCCTCTGCCGAACGTGATTCGAGTCGAGAGCAACGCTGGTGCCTCCTCCACTTCCAACGCTTCCTCTTCTTCTCTCCCGGAAATATGGCGAGCGAGGAGGCAAAACTTGGAAAACTGCTTACAAGGAGAGTGTGTCAAGCGAGAGAAGTTGAGAGAAATCGTCGCGGATGGATTCGTACCGGACCAACCTTCCTCGGTGAGGTACGACGTGTGGTCGTATTTGCTTCGAGTTGTACCCGAGGCGCGTCGAGAACGAGAAGAGGAGAGAAGGAAGAAGCGGGAGACGTACGAGGCGTTCGCGGAGGAATTGGCGAGTTGCGTGCGAACGCCGGACGTGAGCGTGGAAATGACGTATAAATACGAGGACATAAAGTCGCCGACAAAGTCGAGAGCGACGAGAGTGGCGGTAGAGTTGAAAGTGAAGCAAGTAAACGAGGAGGATAAGGACATATTGGAGCAAATCGAGAGAGACGTGGAACGATTGCATCCGTCGTTGCATTTTTTCAACGACGAAATCGAGGCTGCTCCGAAACGAAAAGATATGACGGAAGCTTTGTTTGTATTTGCGAAATTGAATCCGGGTTTACGTTACGTCCAAGGCATGCACGAATTGCTCGCTCCGTTGTATTTTGTCTGCTTTAACCACCCGGATAAAAACGGCGTCGCGAAAGACGCCAAATCGGATTCGTTTTGGATGTTCGTCGAGTTGATTTCAGAGTTGAGAGACGCGTATTGTAAAGAGCTCGACAAAACGGACCAAGGAATCAATCATTTACTTTCCGAGCACGACAATTTGTTAAGGAATCGATGCCCAGCAGTCGCCACGAAAATGATCGACGAGTTGAACGTGAAACCTCAATTTTACGCGTTTCGATGGTGCGTGTTGATGTTCGCCGGCGAGTTTGACTTCCCGTCTGTTTTAAGAACGTTCGACTTTCTCGTCGCCTGGCCTAGAGGTAAACGCGACGCTCTCTTGCGTTTGTGTTCCGCCATGGTATGTAACGTACAAAAGGAGTTGTTGGACGAGAATTGCGACTTTGCCGTCGCCATGCGCACGTTACAAAACTATCCCGCGTGCGACGTGAATAAGATTATCAAAATAGCCTGCGCGTTCCCGTATTTAGCTGCTTCTTAAATAGTTAAGAAGAACAATCATCATCGATAGTAAATGTGATGATCCTATTTTTAGTGCTGCGTGTATAGAATACTACGACGAATTTATATTTGCGTTACGCGCTCTCTAAACAATAATATACCACTTGCTACTCAACATTCATCTCTCTCTCTCTCTTAAACTTTACACCGCCGACCTTGCTTCCCTCCTCGTCGCGTCGTGTAAAATATCCACGTCCACGCTTTCCTCCGGTGGTTGCACGTACCTCACCACGCTTCCTCGGACGAAGCAATCTCGCACTGATTTCATGTGTGGATATTTCTCCTCGTCTAAAACCGAAACGGATTCCAATTTAATGTTCAAGTACTGATCGACGGAGACTAACGTCCCTCGGATTTCGAGGTCGTTTTTTAACTCCACCGTGATTTGTTTTCCCACCAACGTTTTAAAGAACGAGTAGAATAACATTCTCAGTCCTCTCTCACTCTTTCTCCGCGTTCAATATTTGTACGGCTCAAGAGAAAAGCGCTCGTGTAGTCGCGTGGTATTCCTCTTCCTTTTCAGACTGAATTTTGAGGAAAAAAATTCTTTCCCTTGAGTTTGAGGAAAGCACACAAAAAAAACGTTTAGGGTTTAAACAAAGCAGCCAATTAAATTCTCACTGCAAAGGGGCAAAAGGGGGAAAGAATTTGCGCGTTTGTCTCACTCCGTGTGCGCGCAGAGGTCACGCACACGCGCGTAAGAAGAAGGTAAGAAGACAACTCCACACATCATGTTGGCACGCGTGCGAGAACTCATCGTTCCCTCGGCGCCGGAGTACGAGAAGAAGTCCTCCTCCTCTTTGATGCTCTCGTCGTCGTCGTCATCGAATGATGAAGTGATAGAACTGTCACTCGTCGTGTCCCCGGACGTGGAGGACGACGCGTGCAAAGTGCCTAAATTGACGAACGATTACGTCTCCGTCGCGCTGGATATGGCGTGCGAGAAAAGCGCTTCGACCGAGAACGACGACGACGACGAGTGCGAGAGAGTTTCGGATTCGTATTATTCGGAGAGGAGTTTGAGAGGGTCGTCGTTTTTAAGCGCGCTGAAACGAAGATTCGTGTGGACGATGGCAAAAATCGACGTGAAAACCGCTCGCGTGCGCCCGATGATACTCGCGAGCGGGAAACGAATTCTCTCTTCGATTGGTCGAGAACTCGCGAGGCAGTTTCCACCGATCGAGACGTACGTGATGGAGAACGTGTTGATGCGGAGAGCGATGGAGGAAGAGGAAATGGCGATTTTGAATCCAGACGCGAGACGCGCGTTCGAGGAGAGTTTGATGTTACAGAGCGGGAAAAGCGACACGGATAGGGAAGAAGAAGGAGAGGAGGAAAGGATGAAGGTAACGAAAGAAGTTGAAGAAGAGAGTATTTTGGAAGCGCCGATGGTGGTGGTGACGAGTAGGAAGAAAGTGCGGAATAAGAGGAGTTGGTTGAGAGGAAGTTCGATGGAGGAGGAGGAAGCGTCTTCTTCGTCTTCTTCTTCGGCACCGGTTTTGGCGGGCGACGCGGACATCGAGCCGCCGGCCACGCCGCCTCAAAAGGAAGAAGAGGGTAGTATTATTCAATTGCCACCTCAAAAAGAGCTCGCGGCGATTACGAAAGCGAAGCAAAGGTTGCGAGAGGAAGAAGAAAAAGCCAAACGAAACGCGGTGTTGAATAGTCAAAGTAGCAATAATAGTACACCGCTGAACTTTGCGCCAGGTTGGAAGAAAGACGTGGACTTTGGCGACGGAACGAACGCGGCGGTCATATTAGCCAGTAAAAGCGACGTGAAGAGTCGGAAAATCCGACAACCAATGAAACAACAAAGCAATAGAAAAATGACGGATATGTTCGGCGGTTCGATGATGAAAGGCACCCCTTCGCCGCCCGGAAAATTGAAAAAGAACAACAACAGGAACAACGCGAGCGGGAATAATAGTGGCGCGGGTAACAACAACAAGAAAAAGTTTTCGCCGCCGAAAAGCGCGAAGAAACGCAGGCAGTTCGAGGAGAGACGCTTGGCAAAGTTATTCGAGGAGGAGAAAGAAAACAAGTCTAGATTGGAGTACAGTTACTACTGCTCGGCTGGCGATACCGACATCTACGTCGAAGCCGTCGTAAAACCGATCAAAGGCAAAGCGTTGTAATTTTATTTATACATGAATAAAAAACTACTGTGTACCAACTCTACACTAAAAACTAGTAATCTTTCCTACTCGAGGTGGATAAGCGCCACTCCTCCAAAGGCGAGGCGGAAAGTCTTTGCACTCTTTTCCTTTGCCACACCACCCACGCTAACGCAACCGCCGGAGATAACAAGACAAACGTGTGGTAATGTCCGTCGTCCAAGTGGCATTTCCCACCCGCTGACACGCACATATCTCTTTCTTGTTTCGTGGAACACGCGGTGATCGACGACGACGACGACGACGCGCCGACACATCGTTTCTCCGAAACGAAATCGACGAAAAACAATACAAACGTCTCTGCGATTTTCGATCCAAGGTTAGATAACGTGTTCAAAAGCGTCATGTACGTTCCACCGATGCTCTCGTCGGAAACTTTGGAAAAGAAGGACATGACTCCAACAAACTGCACCGTCGATAACGCGCTCGAGACGCACATCCACGCTAAAACCAACCCGGAAAAGAACACGTTCGAGGACGCTTTTTCGTAATTCACGGGGGCGGTCCCTTGCGCGCCGTCGCTCGCTAGAACTTTAGTCCACGCGACAACCACCACGCTCGCAAACGCACACGCGATTCCTCTGTACACGAACGTATTTAACACAACTCGCAACGGTTTCGCTCCAGCCGTCCATTTCGCTGATATCATCGGCATCATTATGTTCAACGGCGCAATCACCGCGTTCATGCTCGCCAAAAACGTCTTCGGCACGCCCTTTTCTAACAATTTCAATTGCGTTAAACTCTCCGCCGGGGAGAATGCCACGTGTCTCGTCAACAAAATCAACGCCAACGATTGCACGTTTCGTAGCGACATCACTTTTATTCCTTGCCTGTACGTCTCCTTCACTCCGACGATTTCCTCCATCCTTCCCATATCTTCCCGCTTCAAAAACACCGCCAGCGAACTCAGGAAGAACATCGCCGACCAGAACATCACGAACCCTTTCAACTCGCAATACCCTCGAGCATTCAACACTAAAAACCCGGTAAAGCTCGCAAAAAAACCAAACGTCTGGCCCACCGCGTTGCACGTGCTCGCTAAACCGACGTTTTCCCTCTTCAACATCGTTATCGCCCACCCGTCGACGGCGACGTCCTGCGACGCGAGTAAAAAGTAAATGCTAAAAAACGTCATCGCCAACGGTTTCGCGTCCCCGAATTTCGCGCCATTCTCTATCATTCCTTCCAAATTCCCGCTCAACACGAACAACGCTCCGCCGACGAGGAGCTGCAACGGAATCAACCACGTTCTCCTTTGGCCGATTCGTTTCACGTATAACGCGTCGATCATCGGCGCCCACAAAATCTTCAACGAAAACGGCCACGACGCCAAGGAAAACACGCCTTGGTCGCCAAAACTGGCGCCTTTCTCCGTCAAGGAAAACGCCACGGTCGAGGATAAGCCCATCGGGACGCCTTGTAAGGTGTACAGGAGTAAGAGTAAACAGATGTTTAACCTGTCGCCGGTCAAATCCAACTTCTCTCGTTTTGGTTTTGAAGGTGTTTGTTTTCGGCCATTCGTCGTGTTCGCGTCGTACTTCTTTGTCTTTGTTGTCTTCTCCGACGAGAGCAACAGTCGCTGGCTCTGTCGGCGCGCTAAAGGTTGCGCGGAGGAGGACATGATGTGTGCGCGTTGTTTTATGGCGTTTCGTTTTGTGAGAAATGTGAAAGACATCAGGTCTAGGGTTTAGGGTTACAAGTACATCTGGAGTTCCTCTTCGAGTCGCGCGCTTCTTTTCTCCGCGTCCGCGGCAGCGAGTCTCGCTTCGTTCGCCAACTGCAACGCTTTGAGTTTCATCTTCTCTTCGTTTACGAGCGCTCGTTTCAACTGCGCGTTTTCGTGGAGAAGTTTTGCGTTGTTGTGTTGGAGGACGAAGGATTGGTCGTCGACGACTTCGGTATTCGTGGAAGTAGCGGTCTTCTGACGAGAGGACGATTTCTTCGTTTGCGTGCCTTTGACGAGCGCCGGGGAGATTGGAATTAACGGTTGTTGTTGTTGTTGTTGTTGTTGTTGTTTTCTTTCGTCGTCGTCGTCGCGGTAATCCTCGTCCAATCCGTTGAACGCGTCGCGCCGGCGAACCAACGTTTCTATTTTAGCGTTCGCGGCTTCCATTTTCCATTTGTACGCGTCTAATTCCGCGTGTACGACCGTTAAATCCGCTCGCGCGTTCGCGTACTTCTCCCTGAGCGTCTCTAAATCCAATTTACTCGCGTTTAACTCTTGTTCCAACTCTCTCTTCTCTCCTTCTAACTCGCGCGCGCGTTTTTTATCTCTTTCCTCGTCGCGTCGCAAACCTTCGTTTTCTCTCTCCATCCGTTTACACTCGGACGTTTGCGCGTCGTACGCTTCCGACAACGCGCTCGCGCGTTCCAAAATATCTCCCCTTTCTCTCTCTGCAACCGTTAATCTCTCCGAAACCATCGCGAATCGTTCCGCGATCCGATCCGCGTCCAGCTTATACTTTCCTGATTCCTCTTTCAACTCTGCATTTGTCTCCGATAAGCGCGCGTTTCGATCTCCCAACGCGCGTAAAATCGCTTCCAGAGATTTAATTCGAGAGGAGGACGCCCCTTCGTCGCGATAAAACGACGACGACGTTTTTGGGTCCTCCTCATTCGTCGCCGCGGTGGTAAACACCTCCCTCGCTTTCGTACACGCGTCATCAGGAGACCGTTCGTCGTTTCCCCTAAAAGTGTGACTCAAATGATTTTGCATTTTCTTTTCCTCCTTCTTCCGCTTTACCTCTCGCCTCTCTCGCGTAAAAAAGCACCTTCGCCGTCTTCTTCAAAGTCGTCCTCTCGCAATAACACGACTACCACCACTCGTCGTCATCAAAAATCTGTGTTGTAAAACTCTTTCTTCGTCTTCTCTCGCGATGATGATGCAAAGAGAGAGAGAGAGAGAGAATGCTCTTTTTGTA
>Ga0255765_1006841_pt1 | contig 10210 bp, 6 predicted proteins | sample 041ome_8_FD_179965 | JGI IMG/M metagenome (GOLD analysis project Ga0255765, IMG submission 179965) | Coastal salt marsh microbial communities from the Groves Creek Marsh, Skidaway Island, Georgia - 041407BS metaG (version 2) | ecosystem: Environmental > Aquatic > Marine > Intertidal zone > Salt... | reverse complement strand
AATGAACCTGATTTACGGGCCAGAGGTGCAAATTATTGACTCGCATTTCCCAATTTGGACCGCCTTTGACGGCTTTGTGACGATCCCGACAGTGAAAATTGTATCGTTGGTTCTGGCGGCCGCATTCGCGCTGTCGATCATCTTTTTCATGAAAAAGTCGCGTATGGGGCAAGCCATTCGGGCCACTGCACAAGATCCACGTGCAGCGCGTGTCCTTGGTATCAACACCGATAATGTATATGCCTTTACCTACTCATTAAACGCGGCTATCTGCGGCGTTGCGGGTGTTTTGGTATCGATGATTTGGGTGTTGCAGCCGTTTTACGGAATTGTGTATTCCTTGCGCACATTCGCTATCGTGACCGCCGCCGGTCTTGGTAACTTGCCAGCTGTTATTGGCATGAGCTTTGGTCTTGGTTGGGTTGAGCAATATGCGGGCATCATTGCTGGCGCCGAATGGCAGGTAGCTGCTGCGGTGCTTATGCTTATTGCGGTTCTTATGTGGCGGCAAATTCAAATGCGGCGTCAGCGGCAGGTGGTAAGATAATGTCTAGAAATCAAATTTTACTCTATTTGGCTATTGCGATTAGCGGTGTGTTGGGGCCGATTTTATTCCCTGCTTATGTACAGCAAATGGCCGTCCTGTGGGTTATGGTGCTGATGGCGTCAACCTGGGATATTACCGGTGGCCAGATGGGTTATAACTCGCTTGGCAATATCACCTTCTTTGGGGTTGGCATGTATGTGTCGGCCGTTATTCAGGTGTCGATGTTTTATGACATCGGCCTTTACACCGCGTCATACGGCGCTATCAAGCCAGTCTTTACCGATGCGCAATATTTCCAAGGTCTGTTTATGGGGATTTTCGCGGCTGGATTGGTCTGTGTTGGGCTATCGTTGCTGCTCGGCACTGTAGTCTTCGGCTTGCGTGGTCCATATTTTGCAATTGGCACCTTGGGTGTGGCGATTGCGGCTGGCCAGATTGCGGGCACCATCGATACCATTGGTGGTGGGGCAGGCATTTCAATGCCATTTTTCCCATGGGACATCCACTACAGATCGTATTTCTTCTATGTTATCTGTTTTGTTTTAGCGATTGCCGCGCATGTTATCATCCGCTGGATGTTTTCAACACAATTCGGTTTGGCGGCCAACGCTATTCGTGATGACGAAGACAAAGCCGAAGCCATGGGCATTCCGACATTACGGTACAAGCAATGTGGATGGGCTTTGGCAGCCTTCTTTATGGGCTGTATCGGCGCTGTGTTTGAGCCGATTGAAGTGGCATTTCCGGCACCTACTTTTGGTATCTTCATGGTGGCCATGGCGCTGTTGGGCGGTAAGGGCACGTTGTGGGGTCCGGTGCTTGGTGCGGTGTTGTTCCATGTTGTTAAGGAAACCACATGGACCTACCTCTTGGGGTGGCAGTGGGTGGCTCTTGGCCTGATATTGATCATCAATATTGTGTATTTCCAGCAGGGCATTATGGGCTGGTTGCAAACCCGCTATCCAGAGCGGTTCGGCATCACTGTCGACCCGTCTTCAACAGCTGCAAAAGAGGAGGCGTAAATGGCTGATTCAATTATTACTGTCGATAACGTCTCGAAATCTTATGGTGGCGTGAAAGCGAATGTCGATATTTCGATGCGCGTAGAGCGTGGCTCTATCACCGGCATTATCGGGCCAAATGGATGTGGTAAAACAACATTGTTTAACTCAATCGTTGGCTATCACCCGATTGACAACGGTTCGATAAAGTTTGACGGCACGGAAATTTCTAAGTTACGTGTCGGCGATATTGCCCGCCTCGGCATGTTACGTACATTCCAGCAGACCCGTATTTACGGGAAAATGGACTGTGTCGATAATATGCAGATTTCGGTATCACATCGCCCTGGTTCAAAAGCCACTATGTTTGCAAGCCGTAAAGGTGAAATTCGTGAACGTGCTGAACATCTGCTCGAATTTGTTGGGCTGTATTCAAAGCGTAACCTGATTTCTGGCGATTTGTCCTTTGGTCAGCAAAAGCTGTTGGAATTTGCAATGGCGTTGATGAACGAGCCAAAAGTTCTGCTTCTTGACGAGCCAACCGCAGGTATTAACCCAACTTTAATTAACGGGTTGATTGATCGGTTGCGCCGCGCCAATGAAGAATTGGGCATTACCTTGTGCGTTATCGAGCATAACATGCGTGTGATCATGAACTTGGCCTCGCATATTTACTGCTTATCTAATGGTAAGATGCTGGCTGATGGCGAACCTGAAACACTACAGAATGACCCACGCGTCATTGATGCGTATCTTGGAGGACACTGATGGCTAAAGAACCCGTAAAGAAAGCTGCGGCAAAAAAGGCATCAGCCAAAAAAGCGCCAGCCAAAAAGCCAGCCGCTAAAACAGCACCAGCTAAAAAAGCATCGGTGAAAAAGGCTCCGGCGAAAAAAGCAGCTGGTAAAAATGTCAGCGGTTATGGCAGTGGTAGTGTCGATGTGGTGATGTCTGTTGATCAGGTGGCGCGTGAGGCGGCATCTATCGCAGCCAACGCCCCAACGATTAAAGAACTTGAAAAGCTGGCCCATAACGACCCGTATTTGACGATCAATGATTTGCGGGCTGGTTATGGCAAAATGGAAATCCTGCACGAGTTTAGCTTGCGCATTGGTCGTGGCCAGTCCCTGTGTTTGATTGGTCCAAACGGTGCCGGTAAATCAACCGTGCTGCACTCAATCTTCGGATTTACCAATATTTTCTCGGGGTCGATTATTGTCGATGGTCTTGACGTTACGTCGCTGACACCATCACAAAAACTGGCACAGGCAGGTATTGCGTACATCTTGCAAGACAAGTCAGTATTTCCGCAGATGACGGTTGAAGAAAACCTGCTCATGGGCGGGTTTTTGAAAGACCGCCCTGCTGAAGCCAAAGCCGCTGCCGAAATGGTGTTTGATAAATACAGCCGTTTGGCAGATCGCCGCGATAAACCAGCCGGCGTATTGTCAGGGGGCGAACGCCGCCTTCTGGAAATCTCGCGTGCCTTGGTGATGCAGCCACAAGTTCTGCTTGTTGATGAGCCATCAATTGGTCTGGAGCCACGCTTTATCGATATGGTCTTTGAAATTCTTGAAGATCTACAGAAAAAAGATGGAAAAACCATCATCATGGTCGAGCAGAATGCGAAAAAGGGTCTGGCCTTTGCCGATATTGGCTATGTGCTTGTCTCGGGTGAAACCGCGATCGCTGACTCAGGCGATGATTTGCTCGAAAATCCAGATGTTGGCCGCCTGTTCCTTGGTGGCTAATACGCCGGCATAAAGCGCAGCAAAATTTTGGGCATGCTCTTTAAAAGGGGCATGCCCTTTTCTTTGCCCTGTGGCAGTGTGTCTGTGCCTACGTCCCAGTGATTACGGCCTTGATAGACGCCTGCTGGCAGACTACGATTTTGGCGTATAATCAAGATACGCCCCACGCGGGTAGGGTGACCGGGAGACAGGCTGATGCAACAGCATTATCAAGAACTTTCCAAAAATGCGGCAAACTACATCCCGTTATCGCCGCTTAGTTTTTTGGCGCGCACCGCCGATATTTTTGGCGACCGCACCGCCATTATTTATGAAGACAGACACTATAGCTGGGCGCAGACCTATGGCCGCTGCCGGGCGCTTGCCGGGGCGCTTGTGGGGCGAGGCCTAAGGCGCGGCGATACGGTGTCGATCATCGCCGCCAATACCCCGGAAATGTTTGAGGCACATTTTGGTGTGCCAATGGCGGGCTGTGTTTTGAACACCATCAATACCCGCCTCGAAGCCGAGACCATCGCCTATATCCTGGCTGATAGTGACAGCAAATTATTAATCGCCGACACCGCCTTTCATGACACTGTGACCGCCGCCTTAAAAATGCTTGATCAAAATATTGAGGTCATTGATATCCGTGACACCGCTATGGGGGAAATGCCCCATATTGGAGCTGGTGATTATGAGGGTTTTATAGGTGAGGGCAGTGCTGATTTTGCGTGGCAGCTACCAGAAGATGAATGGCAGGCGCTGACGCTCAGCTATACTTCGGGCACCTCGGGCCGCCCAAAAGGCGTGGTTTATCATCATCGCGGTTCATATTTGATGAGCTTTGGCACGGTTGCGGCATGGCAGCTTGGCCAGCATCCGACCTATCTCTACACAGTGCCGATGTTTCATTGTAACGGTTGGGGGCACGCCTGGACAATGGCGTTGATGGCGGCAAAAATTGTGCTGACCCGCACCATTACCGCGTCGGCGATTTTTGATCTTGTAGGCACGCATGGGGTGACCCATTTTGGGGGCGCCCCGATTGTTTTGGGGATGTTGGTGAATGCGCCGGAAACCCAGCGGCCAGACCTTGGCGGGCGGGTGGTAAAGGTGATGACCGCTGGCGCACCGCCGCCGCCAAGCATCTTGGAAAAATTAACCGCTATTGGTTTTGAGGTTATGCAGGTCTATGGGCTGACCGAAACCTATGGTCATGTCACGCAATGCGTATGGCGCGAGGAGTGGGACCAATTGCCATTTTCGGAAAAGGCCGAACTGCAAAGCTGGCAAGGCGTTACATTTCCGATGAATGAGGAAGTTGCGGTCATTGATAATGAAACCGGCAGGCTGGTGCCGCGCGATGGCGAAACCCAGGGCGAGGTGGTGATTCGCGGTAACACGATCATGAAAGGCTATTATAAAAACCCACAGGCAAATAAAGACGCCATCCGTGATGGCTGGTTCTATTCAGGTGATGCCGCGGTGTGGCACGCCAATGGCTATGTGCAGATCAAAGATCGCTTAAAAGATGTGATCATTTCAGGCGGTGAAAATATTTCATCAGTCGAGGTAGAAGGATACCTCTATCGTCACCCTATGATTGCCGCCGCTGCAGTGGTCGCCAAACCAGATGAAAAATGGGGTGAGGTGCCGTGCGCCTTTGTCGAACTAAAGCCCGATAGCGACTTAACCGCCGATGAGTTGTCATCATGGTGCCGCGGCCAAATGGCCGGGTTTAAACGCCCAAAATATTTTGTGTTTGGTGAATTGCCGAAAACAGCGACTGGCAAAATTCAGAAATTCCTTTTGCGCGAGCACGCGCGTACCGCCGCCGATTAAGAGCGACGTTTCAGGCGCCCTTGACCACCTTGTGCTGGCCGATTGCCGCGGGCGGGCCTGGCGTCGCTGCCAGCCCGATCAGGCTTGCTAGCTGCGCGGCGATTTTGCGGCTTGGCCGGCTTGCCAGAAAATCCTAGGCCAGATGCAGATTTGCCGCCACGCGGTTTGTCGCCTGCCGGCCGGTCAGCGGCGTCACGTTTCGGCTTGCCGGCTGACGCATTGTCAAAGTTGGGGCGGCTATTAAATTGTGGCCGCTTGCCAAATAATTGCTTGGCCGATGGTGCCACTTTTGCGGCGGGCCGTGCGGGCCGCGCCGCACCGGCGTTGGGGGCTGGCTTGCCGCCTTTGGATTTTCTGGCCTGATGCCGCGGTTGATCGCTGGCAAAACTGTCATTACGGTTTTCATCACGGCGCGGCTTTCTGAAGGCGCCGCTATCATTTCTGCCAAAGCTGTTATCGTTTTTGGCATGGTCGCGCTGTTCACGAACGGGTTTGCGTGGTCGCTGCTCACCGGAATTTGCCTGCCAAGGCTCACCCCGCCGGGAATCGCCGCGACGGGAGTCTTCCTGCCGCGCGTCCGGACGTCGCGTATCTGGACGGCCCGCATCTGTACGGCGCGCGCCAGCACCGCGCGCGTCGCTATGGTCGCGACGCGGACGATCTGATTTTTGGCGGCTATCGCCTGACCGCTCGGCACGGCCCCTGGCGGGTCCGGCTGCCCGGCCGCCCGTTCTTGCAGGACGGCGGCGCTGGCGTGATGGCGCTGCACCAGATTTGAAATCGCCAAGCGGCAATGGTGTGCCATCACTTTCAAAAAGCTCTATCCGGCCACCAACGGTTGAAATAATTGCACTGAGCCTATGGCGCTCATCCGGCGCACAAAAGGAAATGGCCACCCCGCCCAAGCCGGCGCGGCCGGTCCGGCCAATCCGGTGCACATAGGCCTCTGGTGTATCGGTAAGATCAAAATTAACGACATGGCTAAGGGCGGCCACATCAATACCGCGGGCAGCCACATCAGTTGCGATCAATGCTTGCAAATCACCGCCGCGGAAATTGCGCAGCACCTTTTGCCGCAAGGTTTGCCGCATGTCACCATGCAACGCATCTACAGCAAAGCCACGTACCGCCATGAATTTGGCCAGCGCATCTGCGCGCCGTTTGGTGCGCACGAAAATAAGGGTCTGTCCGGTTGTTTCTTCATTCAGAATGTCACAAAGTCGGTCACGCTTTTCGCCTTCGGCCATCAAGGTCACACGCTGGGTTACCTTATCTGCGGTGATTCCAGTCTGTGGAGCTTTAACGCGAACCGGGTCTTTTAGGAATTGTTGGCCAAGCGCCTCAATTTCTGGCGGCATGGTGGCTGAAAATAGCATGGTTTGGCGGACCGGCGGCAAGCTAGCCGCAATACGTTTGATCGCCGGGTAAAACCCGAGATCAAGCATGTGGTCGGCTTCATCCAAAACAAAATGGGTGATACCGCTTGGGTCAAAGGCGCCGCGTTCCATAAGGTCCTGCAAGCGGCCCGGGGTCGCAACAACGATATCAACACCGCGCCGTAGGCCGCGGATTTGCGCGTCATAGCGTGCCCCCCCAAATACCGCGATATGCCGTAAATTTAGGTCAGCTGCTAGTTTTTGCACATTTTGTGAGATTTGATTGGCAAGCTCTCGGGTGGGTGCCAGGATCAACGCTTTTGGTGGTTGCCCAGCCCGCACCGCAGCGCTATAGCCAAGCTGCGTCATCAAAGGCAGCAAAAACGCAGCGGTTTTGCCAGTGCCTGTTTGGGCCAGCCCAATAAGGTCGTTGCCTTCAAGAAGTACCGGAATCGACATAGCCTGAATGGGCGTTGGCTCGACCAAACCCTCGCGGGCAAGTGTTATGAGCATATTTTCCGGCAAACCAAGATTGGTGAAACCGGCGTTGCTGGCAGTGTCTGCGACAGCAGAAGAGTCTGATGTAGAATGTGACATGAATAAATTTTCTAGCGCATTGCTTTTCGCTGGGCAGCATCGCCCCATAGCGCGCCGCGTTTATGACGGGTTTATGCGCCTTAGCGGGCAACTTGTCAATCTATCCCGCACTTATGGTGTTCGGCGTGCTAAATAGGAGATGGTTGATACTGATGCAACAACGCTGGCCAATATATGCTAAATCAGGCATATATCATAAAAGTGGTCCCGTAGCTCATCAGGATAGAGCGACAGATTCCTAATCTGTAGGTAGGGGGTTCGAGTCCCTCCGGGATCACCAAATTATAGACTATGCTTAGGCAATAAAGGGGTGTCGCTTATCTCTCTTTTTGTTGTGAATTTTTGTCAGTTTCAGAATATGCTTCAAATGCCTTAGCCGCCTGTTGCCAGCTGAGGCTTGTGTAAACAGGTTAGGTGACAGGTTCACTTCATTGCCAATAGAGACTGGTTTTTTGGGCTTAAGCGGTTTCAACTCCTGTGAGTTTCCATGATGGACAAAATCAAATATAGACGTGCCAAGCTAGATGACCTGTCGGCGCTTTGTGTGATCGAGGCGGCGAGCTTTACTTCCGATTTGCTCTCAAAAGGGGCGTTTAGACGCGCAATCACCGCTAAAAGCCAGTGGCTGTGGGTTGCAGCCTCTACTGCGGATGTGCCAATTGGCTATTTGCTGTTGCATTATCGTGATAGGGCGGCCAATGCACGGGTCTACTCACTTGCTGTTATTGATGCTTGGCGTGGTAAAGGCATCGCATCGCACCTGTTGCGGTTGGCCATTGCCAGAGCCAAAGACCTAGGGCGCACGCGGTTGACCCTAGAGGCACGGCAGAACAATGCAAGCCTGTTCACCCTCTATATGCGCCATGGTTTTACGCCGTTGCGCAGCTTGCCTAGATATTATCAAGATGGCGGTGATGCAGTGCAGATGCATCTTGCCCTCACTTCAGGTCAAACAGCGTCGCAAAATACAGGCATAATTCGCAGTGCGGTGCGCTATCTAGTGGTGGTTCCCCGTGTCCAAGATCTTGGTTTTTTGAGCGAGTCACTATCTAAACGAAGATCGGTAGCATTGATTACTGCGCAGCAATATTTGTCAGAGACATTCAGTCAGGACAATAAGCTCACTGTGATAAATCTTTGCCCTAGCGAGGAATATCTGTCGTCAGGCTATTATGTCTCGCTGGTGGCGGAGGCCAGGGGTAGCCAGCCGCATCCGCTGATAGAAACGCTATCAAATTTACAGATGAAGCGATCATATGAAGATCATCTGGCTGAGCTCAATCGGTTGCTGCCTGAGCATCAAATAATGGTTGAAGAATTTGGTCACAGCGGTGCAAAACCATTGTCACTGGAATTTTATTTTGGAAAAACTGATCAGATTTGGGCACGCAAATTGGCCAAGCGATGTTACCAGCTCTTTCCAGTGCCCATTGTCGAAATCATGATAATGAATGATGGTGATAGATGGAAAATTGATTACGTATGGCCGCTCTCGGTTTCTGCGCTTGACGTAAAGGACCGGCCACGATTCAGCGAGGCGCTGAATGATGCGATTGGCCTTTCTGCGCCGTCAATACGCAATGAAAAGCGGTCACATTTTGACCTAGCCATTTTGGTCGACCCTGATGAGGCGCTGCCGCCATCAAATGCAAGCGCCCTTGATTTGATGGTAAAGGCTGCGCGGCGACATGATATGGATGCCGAGCTGATTGTGAAGTCAGATCTTAAACGGCTTGCATCATTTGATGGTTTGTTCATTCGGGCTACCACGTCGATAGACCATTTCACCTATCAGTTTGCACGCAAAGCCAAAAGCATAGCGATTCCGGTCATTGATGATCCGCAATCTATTTTGCGATGTTCAAATAAGGTTTTTCTATCAGAGGCATTGGTGCGCGCTGGCTTTGCCACACCAAATACAAAATTGATCACCAGATCAAATCTGCATGCGGTGTTGCAAGAGGTTGCCTTTCCGCAGGTGTTGAAAATCCCAGATGGGTCATTTTCCCGCGGCGTCATTAGAGTGAATGACGAAGCCGAATTTATGGACAAAGCCAAGCAGATGCTGAAAGAGAGCTTTGTGATAATCGCCCAAGAATATCTGCCGACTGCTTTTGATTGGCGGGTTGGTGTTATTAATGGTGAGCCATTATTTGCCTGTAAATATTTTATGGCGCGGGGGCATTGGCAGATCTACGACCATGTTCAAAATAAGAAAGTTGTTTCAGGTGGTTTTGAAACTGTTGCAATTGAAGATGTGCCGCCATTTGTTATTGAGGCTGCGGTCGGCGCTGGCCTAACTATTGGCAATGGCCTTTATGGGGTCGATCTAAAGCAAATTGACCGGCGTGCGATTGTTATTGAGGTAAATGACAATCCGAATATTGATGCTGGCATTGAAGATAAGGTTTATGGCCGCGCTGTTTATGACCGCCTAATGCAGAGGTTTTTGTCGCAGATCCTGGCATCAAAGGGCTTTGCCGCCTAACCAGTTTTGGGGGCTGGCCGGTGGGTGGTGCCGGGATGGTCTTGGAATGCTGCTTGTTTGTTTTCTCGGCTATTGGAAAAAATGCGCCTCAACACTAGCGCAGATATGGTGATAAATCGGCAGGTGCATTTCTTGAATATGCGCAACGTTGTTTGACGGAACAGCGATCAGAATGTCACAAAGCGCCGCAAGCTTGCCGCCGGTGCTGCCGGTCAGGCCGACAACAAGAATATCTTTGGCGCGGGCTGCCTTGGCGGCAAGAAGGATGTTTTCAGAATTGCCAGACGTTGAAATGGCCAGCAAAACATCCCCCGGCCGGCCAATGCCCCATATCTGTTGGGCGAAAATAAGACGCCCGTCAAGGTCATTAGCGGTTGCGGTTATCAGCGCAGAATGGCTAACCAGCGACAAGGTGGGCAGCCCATATTGCAGGTTGTTGCCTAGCAAATCTGCATCATCACCTGCGACCGCGGCAAGGCGGGCTTTATCGGCGTCAGATAGGTGGCGCGGCAGGCAAAATCCTTTCATCATTTCGCCGACAATATGTTCGGCATCAGCGGCGCTGCCCCCATTGCCGCAAACCAACAGCGTGCCATCGCGTTCATAACAGGTGATTAATGCGGCGA
>Ga0255765_1006840_pt1 | contig 10210 bp, 10 predicted proteins | sample 041ome_8_FD_179965 | JGI IMG/M metagenome (GOLD analysis project Ga0255765, IMG submission 179965) | Coastal salt marsh microbial communities from the Groves Creek Marsh, Skidaway Island, Georgia - 041407BS metaG (version 2) | ecosystem: Environmental > Aquatic > Marine > Intertidal zone > Salt... | reverse complement strand
AGAAAACAGAAGAAGAACGGAAAGAAAAAGAAAGGTTTATCCCGGCTTTTTTCTCTCTCTCTATTGAAAAAATGGAAAACCAAAAAAAATTCTCACCTTGCAAGTTTTGAAACGAGCTCCCGTTGGACTTCTTCATGACGACGACCGCCTTCCTCCGCGTTCCTGTTTTACTCCCCGCTCTCTCTGCGCGTTCTTTTGTTTTTTTGCGGCGGGGGGGTCGAGGCGTGCGCGCGCTGCGCTTGTCTTCTCTCGAATGAAATGCAGAGAAAGAGAGAGAGAGGAAGGAGGTTTTCGGTTAGGGAAATACGATAGACAAAAAAGAGAGAGAGAGAGAGAGAGAAAAATTTTTATTTTCGCACGCGAGAAGAAAAGGAGAGCAGCTTTTTGGGACCTTCGTTGGTCCGAATCTCTTACTCCGCGACGAGAGCCTCTTCGCTCTCTCGAGGGAGGTTTCCCTTCGCTTTCGACTACTGCTGTAAAAATCGTCTTGTGAGGAAAAATTTCAAAAAGAAAAAAGCACCGCAGAACTCGGCACGCACACACACAGCACCAGCGCGCGCGAGAAAGAGAGAGAGAGAGAGAGAGAGAGAGAGAGAGAAAGAGAAAAATGAAGCTGAGCGAATACCAGCGCGTGAAATCCACCTTCACTTCGCTCCCCATGAACAGTCCACCGCCGATGCACCTCCTCCTCTCTCAGTTCCCTTCGCTCTCTTTGGACGCGTTGTTTAGCATCTACGGGCAAGAGTTTTCCCGAAAGTTGCGACAGACGCACGGGAAATTCGTCCGATCGATCGAATCGCTCGAAAAGAGGTACTTGAACGGCGAAGATATATTTGATATCGCGATGAACGTGGATTTTCCAGCCTGTCAGCTGCTGCGGTTGATCATCGAGAGCGTTTTGAAAGTGAATCACAAGTCGGTCGGGAAGATGTTGAAGCGTCCGTACGACTCGAACACTTTTCCGAGCGAAGTGCCGGAAGATTCGAGAGCGATGACGTCGGGGTTAAACAGCAACAAAGGGAAGAAATTGATCGAACGATTGAAAGTGGACTGTGAACGCGTCGTCGCGTGGGACTGCGGAGCGTCTCCGGCGACGGAACGGTCGCGAAGAGAAGCCGGGTTGGAGTACGAGAAGATATTGGAAGAGCGTTTGAGAGACATCGGCGCGGAGTTCGAAACGGAGACAGATTTGAGAGCGGAAGGCGCGAGTCGGACGCCAGACGTGCGATTGAAAGTACCAATCAGTGTTCGCGGGAGAACCATTCATTGGATCGACAGTAAGGCGTCGTTTTGTGATCCGCAAGTGCACGAGGAGAGTGGGTCGAAGCAGTTTCGAGCGTACGTGAATCGATTCGGGAGCGGAATGGTTATTTATTGGCACGGTGTCGTCGAGGAGTTGAGAGAGGTCGACCCCAACGTCTTGTTAGTAGAAGACTTTCCAGAGAGGAAAGATATAGTGATGTTAGAGAGGTTCGAGGAAGACGGGGATGAGGATGATTAGAGGGGGCGATTTAGTTCTCGCGCCGCGCGAGAGAGATAACTTTTTTAGTTTACAGTTACTAGTTTTTAGTGTATAAAAGAAAAAACCCATCGAGCGCACGCTCGAATAGATAGATGCGCTTCTTTGCAGATAACAACGAAATTCAACCGCCAAACGTAGCTCCGTCGTACCCGCAATTCACTCTCTCCATGTCCACAAACTCCACGTACACGCGATTCGAAGGAATCATGAAGTCGGTTTCAAGCACGGCACTCAACTTCTCCATTATCTTTTTGTTGTTTTCCAAATTAATCCCCCCGATACTCTTCAGCGTCCCCAACGCGCACGGTTGCTCTTCCCCTCCCCAAACCATCGCCACGTCGTCGTGAACGGCCACGCAAACGTACGTCTCCGGTTTATTCAGCGTCTCCGCGATGTGTTTGGACATTAATTTCATGAAATCGCTCTTATGCGGTAATTGCATTTCACAACTCACGTGTAATACTAAAGACGGGTCCCCGGGCATCAGGCACAAATCCTCTCTTCTCCCGACCGACGCGGCCGTCCTTCGGTGGTTCGAGCGCGAAGAGAGAGACGCCGAAGCGAGTGGTCGGTGGTGATGATGATGACGAAAAACCGTTGATTGCATTTTTGTGGGTAAAAAAAGTCACGAAATTTTCCCAATTCGTTCAAAGTCCAATTCTCGCGATTATAAGAACACGCGCTTTCTCTCTCTCTCTCTCTCTTCCTTTTTCTACTTCGAAAGAAGAAAGCGACGACAAAAAAAGTGAGAGGAGGCGCCTCGAATGAGCGGGTACCCACCTCCCCCTTCTTCGTACGGTGGCGCGCCGCCTCAGCAGCAGCAGCAGCAGCAGCAGCAAAACTTTTACGGTGCGTGACCGGGGAAGAAAATCTCGATTTTTGAAGAGGCATCTCGTCTCGTCTCTCTCTGCTCTTTCTCGATCGGGTTCGAGCACTCGATCTTCTTCGCGACCGAAAATATATGTACGAACGGCTCGCTGACAAAGCATCTCTTCCTTCGTTCCTCCGTTTTGATCCCCTTTCCGGGTGAATAAATAAACAGGCGCTCCCCCACCTCCGATGATGGGGCAGCAATTTCAACCAAACGGGTATAATACCAATCCTCCCGGCGCGGGTGGAGGCTATCAACAACAGCAGCAACAACAGTACAGTCAACCGGGACCTCCTCCTCCGGCGATGATGTCAGCACCTCCGCCTTTATCGCCTCCTGCCGCGATGATGGGAGGAGGAGGAGGAGGGCAGCGACAGCAGCAACCGCCGCCGATGGCGAGCGCGCCCGCTCCCGCTCCCGCTCCTCCTCCTCAGTCTTCCTTTTCAGGTTCATCCGCGCCGGCACCGCCGACAGCGGCGATGTCGAGGATGTCAATGGCGCCTCCATCGACGTCGGCGATGGCGCCGTCCTCGTCCACCTATCCACCGCAGCAGCAGCAGCAGCAACAACAATATCAGCAACAGCATCAACAACAACAACAACAACAACAACAACAACCGGGACCTCCGCCGCCGCAGGGAAGTAGCAGTAGCATGTATCCAACGAGCGCACCTCAAATGGGAACGTATGGAGGAGGTGCGTCGTATCCAGGAGCAGGCATGATGCCCGGAATGGGTGGCCAACAGGGAGGATACCCGCCTGACGCGGACGCACGGTCGATCGACGTTCAAAATCTTGATCAGAAAACGTTACCGAGACCGGGCGAGGATCAGGCGAGACCAAACTCGAATTTATCGTGCGATCCAAAGTATTTAAGGTTGACAGTTGGTGCGTTGCCTCAATCTGTCGGGTTAAAGCAACGATTTGCGTTACCCGTTGGATGCATCGTTCGACCGATGGTTCCAGGAGATTCTGTGCCCACGGCGCAGTTCGGGTCGTCTGGAATTGTACGTTGTCGAAGGTGTCGGACGTATATCAATCCCTTCGTTCAGTTCATCGAAGGAGGGAGAAGGTACAGATGTAACGTGTGCTCGTTACCAAATGATGTCCCCGTGGACTATTTCTGCGCGTTAGATGAAAACGGAGTGAGAAGGGACGTGGCAGAAAGACCAGAATTGAGATCTGGGACGGTTGAATTTTTAGCTTCTGCGGAGTACATGGTGCGACCGCCCATGCCACCCGCGTATTTTTTTGCCTTTGATGTCAGTCAAACAGCCGTTAGATCTGGTTTTTTAAAATCCGCAATTGATACTGTTCGCGACTGTTTAGATTCCATGCAATCGAAATCCGATCGCACGAGAATCGGATTCATCACGTACGATCGGTCCATTCATTTTTACGGCTTGCGATCCACCTCGATGGCGCCGTCGATGATGGTGGTTGGAGAATTAAACGACCCGTTCCCGCCGGTGCCGGATGATTTGCTCGTGAATTTACAAGAATGTCGCACGGTAGTAGAAGCGACGCTAGATGTCATCGCAAATTCGTTCTTGGAGACGGATATTCAGGAGTCCGCGATGGGACCGGCGATACAGGCGGCATATTCAGCCATCTCGCAGATTGGCGGCAAGCTGATTATTTTCCAATCGACGTTGCCATCCATCGGCGCTGGAAGACTTATAAGCCGAGACGACGCGAAGGGCTACGAAGCTAATTCGAGAGAGTATGAACTTAGAAATCCAGCGGATAATTTTTACAAGTCCATGGCGGCAGAATGTTCTCGACAGCAAGTGTGCGTCGACGTATTTTGCACATCTACGCCGTACGCGGACATCGCGTCGATGTGCGTGTTGCCGAAATATACCGGTGGGGACGTTCGATATTACCCTCATTTTTCTTTAGCGAAAGACGAGGTGAAATTCAAAACGGAATTGACGAGAAATTTGACTCGAGATGTCGCGTGGGAATCTGTCTGTCGCGTTCGGTGCTCTAAAGGATTTCGCGTGTGTGCGTTCAACGGGCACTTTTTCATTCGTTCGCTCGATTTACTCGCCTTACCAGCCACAAACGCGGACCAAACGCACGCGGTTTATCTCGCACACGATGAAGTCGTACCGAATATGCAAGCATGTTATATTCAGTGCGCGTTATTGTACACTTCGGCGGATGGTGAACGCCGGATTCGAGTGCACACGATGCAAGTTCCGGTGGTGAACGACATGACGGACTTGTTTCGTGCGGTTGACTCGGGCGCTATGGCATGCTTTTTGACGCGTCTGAGCGCCGAAAGAACAAACTCGGCGAGATTGCAAGACGCCAGAGACGCTTTGACGAGCAAGCTCGTGGACGCACTGAAGGAATATAAGCTTTTAGGCGGCGCTCGACACAACTTTGGATTCAACTCCTTGGCGTTTCCGGAATCTATGAAACTTTTACCGCTCTTTGCAATGTGCGCGACAAAGACTCCGGCGTTGAAAGGCGCGCCGAGAGACGTTTCCGTCGATAACCGAGTCGAGTCTTCGTTTGATATCATGAGTTGCTCCGCGGAAGAGTGCTTGCGCATGATGTATCCGGCGTGTTACGCTTTACACGGTGGGAGCGAAGATGCCGGCATCCCGGAAAACGATTCCATCGAGGCATTGATGAAGATGAAAATGCCCCCTAGAACTGCATTAGCTGGCGAGCGCATCGACGCTAGAGGTATTTATTTAATCGATGACGGGCGTAAATTACTCGTTTGGATCGGTGGTCAATGCGAACAAAGGATGATTACGAGCATATTCGGCGATCAAGGATGCCCGGATCCCTTTGTCGACGCATATTTGCCAACCATTAGCGGGAACAAAGTGAACGAAAAAGTTAGAAACACGGTAAGAAGAATACGGAGTAGGAACCAAGCACGGTACCAAGCGTTGACGGTGGTCAGACAAGGCACGCCGCAAGAGGCTTTACTGTTCAACCATTTAGTAGAAGATCGCGCGAGCGGTGGCGGCATGGGATACGGCGACTTTCTCGCGCAGTTGCATCGATTAGTCCAACAAGCCGCAAATGCGGGTAGATAAATTTCATTCAGATGAGCTAATTACATCTCTCTCTACACAAGAAAAGAGTTCATTATTACAAACCACTTTTCCCTCTACTAAACCACGTAAAAGCACCACCACTACCACCTTGGCTTCTCAAATACTCCTGCTCTTCGCTATCTCTGAGTTGAATCACCACTTCGCCCAACTCTGGTATCTCTTCCAAAACGCGCTCTCTCGCGCCTTGCATCTTCCCGATAACCTCCTCTGCGGTTATACCTTTTCTCAAAAACGCGAGGTAGAAATCCACGCTTAATTTCCTCCCGTTCATTCTAGCTCTCAATCCGCTCAAATGCGTGTCCTCCCCGCACTCGTTCCTCACAATCTCTCTCACTCTATCTTCAACTTCCTCTGAACAGTTCGTGTCCGCCAAAGTCTTCACGGCTTCCCATCCAACTTCAATCCCAACCTTCCCTAACAAAGCGCACACAAATATCGCAGCTAATTTATCCATGATTGGGTAGCCGTATACCGCACCAACTACCCCAACTAATGCCGCGACCGATCCTAACGCATCAGACCTGTGATGCCAGGCGTTCGCGACCAACACTTGCGACTGCAACCGTTTTCCAATTCTCATCGTGAACTGAAACGTCGCCTCTTTCGCCAACACGGACGCGATTGCCACCGATATTGCCTCCACCGACACTAATCCATCTTCTTTCTCCTCTTGGCCATCCGCTCTCCCTCTTCCAGTCAAATTCATGAACTCAATCTCGTATTCGCTCACCAACTTTTCGCAGACGTACCAAAACATTCCGCCTGCGCTGAAGACTAAACATACGCTCACCCAAACCGCGGCTATGCTCTCTAACTTGCCGTAACCGTAAGGAAACTTCTCATCCGCCGGCTTCGCCGCGATTCTCGCCGCCACTAACGTCACAAAATCCGTAAACACGTCCATCATCGAATGCACCGCGTCTGCCAACAACGCTTGACTGTTCCACAAGATACCCGCGATAAACTTCACGAACACCAACACAATATTCACGACGGTACCGACGATCGTGGTCCACACCACCGCCCGATAATACTCCGCATCGGAAACTTCCGGTCCGTGATCGCCGAGCAAAGCGTCCGGTGGTATGCAATACTGCTCTAAACACGTTTGTTTCCGGCGTATCGCTTGTTTGTGGTTCGCCTCGAATTGCTGAGAAGCGTGTCCAATCCGGATTAAGTCATTCCCCGATGGGGTGTGTTCGAACGTCGCGGACGCGAAGTCGTGGCCGGAGGTGATTTTCGTCGATCGAGGCGACGTGAGCGGGGAGCGAAGGACTTGGTGCGTCGGCATTTCTTCTTCTTCTTCTTCTTCTTCTTCGCGTGCGCTCGTACGCGACCTCCGCGTCGTGTTCAGGAGGAGACCACAACCTGCACACTATCCAAGGAAAAATTTATGTGGCGACCAACTTTTTCAGCACAGAGCGAGAGCCAAAAACACCTCTGCGAAGAAGAAGACCTCGCCAGGATTATAGGGGGGGGAGGGGAGCGACCGAGAGCACGGGAGGAAGTGTGCCCTGGTTTTTCGTATGTGATAGCTTCCGGAGGTCTTGGGGCTCTTTGCCTCTTTTTACTTTTTTTCCAAAAAAAATAAAAAACTGCGCTTTTGCGCCCTCGAAAACACATTTCGCCTCCTCAGTTTTAGTACTCTCGAACGTAGCATACATACACTCCAACAGTCATTATGGTAAGTTTAAAATATCGAGTCGTTTTCGCGCGGAGGAAGTAATTCGCGACGCGATGCGCGCGATGGCGGGAAGCGTTCGCGTTCGCGCACGGTATCGCGCGCGCGGCGGGGTTCGCGATTTGGGCGCCAAATTTTTTTTCCGGTTTTCTTCTCCTTTTTAGCCCTCGAATGAGAGAAGATTAGAGTGCGAACGCGTCCCGCGTGGACTGTTGCGATGATTCAGGAAGTCGTTCTTCGCGCATTTCGCGCGCGATGAATGATTTTGGATGCATTCGCGAGCAGTTTGGGGCGCGCGGGAGACGTTGCGCGTGAGAGTAGGAACGTTTTCGCGCTCGAAATTTTACACCGCGTTTTGGTTTTTCGTAGTCCTAATAAATACTAATAGGAAAAGTGCGCGCGAGAAACACAGTTGCTGACCCGATTTCTTTTCTTTCCCTCTTTCAATAATGACACAGTCTACGAACAAAACGATCGTCGTCGTCGACGCTAAGGGCCACATGCTCGGCCGTCTCGCCTCCACCGTTGCCAAGCAGCTCTTGCAAGGCCAACACGTTGTCGTCGTGAGAACCGAAGGGATCTGCCTTTCCGGCGGCATGGTTCGACGCAAACAAAGGTGGGACTACTACAAAGTGAAGAGAATGAATACGAACCCGAAGAAAGGTCCGTATCACTTCACTCAACCGTCGAGAATGTTCTGGAGAGTCGTGAGAGGTATGTTGCCGCACAAAACCACGAGAGGGAAGGCTGCCTTTGAAAGATTAAAGTGCTTCGAAGGTATCCCGGCGCCGTACGACAAGGTGAAGAGAGCGGTTGTCCCGGAGGCGTTGAAGATTGCGAGATTGAACGAAGGGAGACGATTCTGCGTGCTCGGCGATTTGTGCGCGCAAATTGGATGGAAGCACAGCGAGACGGTTAAGGTTTTGGAAGCGAAGAGAGCAGAAGCCGGTAAGGATTATTGGGAGAAGAAGAAGGCGGCGACGGCTAAGTTTGAGGCGGCCAAGAAGGCGGCGAACGGGCAATTGGGTGACTTGCAAGAGTTAATTGAACGCACTGGCTATTAAATATTGCAGTGTATTAGGTTCACAATCGATTAACAATCAAATCATCTCAGCAAATCGTTGTTTTTAGCACATTAATTTAATAGACACTTATTATAAAACATATATAACAAAAATCTAATAAACACACTCTTCTTCGCGAAAGTCAGTAATTCTAATAACTCTTTTTTTTAATACCTGTAGTCGCGCACGGTTTTGAAAAAGTGCGCGACATTTTCTTCCGGCGTGCCTACCATAACCCCGTGTCCTAAGTTCATGACGTGTTTTTTGTTCCCCGCACCTTTAATGGTCTCCTCAATGGCTTGCGTGATGTGCTCTTTACTCGAAAACAAACTCACCGGGTCCATGTTCCCTTGCACCGCTTGTTCCATCCCCAATCTCGCTCTCGCGTCGGCAATATCCACCGTTCCGTCCAAGGAAATTACGTCCGCGCCAGTCGTTTGTAACCGTTCCAAAAACCCACCGGCACCGCTGCAGTATAAAATCAACGGCGTGTCCGGATGCGTTTGCTTCACCTCTTTGACCACTCTGGTCAAGTACGGCAAGCAAAATCTGGAGAAATCTTTCGGCAACCACTCGCTCGCCCACGAGTCAAAGATTTGCACGACCTGCGCGCCGCTGTCGATTTGGTATCTCGTGTACGTGATCACCGCATCGGTCAGCTTTTCCATTAACGCGTGGTAAATTGCCGGTTCATCGAATGCCATTTTTTTGATAACTTTATAGTGCGAACTCGTCCCGCCTTCGACGATGTACGTCGCCAACGTAAATGGCGCCCCAACAAAACCAAGCAACGTCGCGTCCGTACCTTTCAACTCGTTTCTCAAAACTTTTAAACTTTCTCCGGTAAAGTTCACGCTCTTCTCCGGTTCCAACGGCGTGACCGCGTTCACGCCCGCCATGTCGCGAATCGGATTGAAAATAATCGGTCCGGTACCTTTTACGATGTCAAACGGAATATTCATCCCAGCTAACGGTGTTAAAATATCCGAGAACACGATGACCCCGTCCGGTTTAAACGCCTCGTACGGCTGCAACGAAATCTCCACGCACAAATCCACCGTCTCCGAACGCTCTCGAAACGTCGTGTGCTTCTTGCACAAATCTTGGTACACTTTCATGTACCTTCCAGCCTGTCGCATCATCCAGATTGGCGGTCGTTCGCACTGCTCCCCTTTAATCGTCCTAACCATGAGTGGATCATCTTGCGACGACGACGCTTCGACCGTCGTCGACGTCCTTCTCTTCGTCGTCGTCGTCGTCGTCGTCGTCTTCTTCTCGCTCAAAAGTTGTCGTCGGTTCGACGAAAAGCATCGAAACGATTGCGCGGTGGTGGTGTACGAAGTGCTCAATCCCATCATCATCGCCGATTTTATTTTACGCGCGTATCAAAATCAAAAGGTTTCGCACTAAACGTGCGTGTGAATATTCTTTTACTCTTTCTGCGCGCTTGTGCGGAGGCAAACGAAGGAAAAGAGAGAGAGAGCGCGTTTGACGTTTTTGGATAAAAATATCGAATTGAAGCGTATCTAAGGGAGTTTTCGGGTGTTTAGGGTGCCAACAAAGTTTTGAAAAACTTCAACACGCAACAAGAGGAAGAAGAACTTTAGTAAAACACACGCTCTTAAGCGCGCGCGCACCGAAGATCGAGAAAGAAAAAGAGAGAGAGAGATTTTCTTTTCTTTCGATTTGGGGATCTAACACGACAAACACATGTCCTTTGCCGCGTCTTTCTGCGGAGTTGTTGGCGTTTCTTCTTCTTCTACAACTAGTTTTGGAGCGAATTCCAATTATTCGAATCGTGGACAAAGTAGTAATTCCTCGCGCGCGATGACGTCTTCTTCGTCCTCTTCGTTGTTGTTCGCCCGAAACTGCTCGCGAGCGTTGCAGCAGATGTTGTGTTCGACGTCTGGTCGCGGGATGAGCGCGCCGATGATGATGCCGAGTGGATCTTTTGGCATCGGGAAGAATAGTAGATGCGTCGTTACAGCA
>Ga0255765_1006838_pt1 | contig 10214 bp, 10 predicted proteins | sample 041ome_8_FD_179965 | JGI IMG/M metagenome (GOLD analysis project Ga0255765, IMG submission 179965) | Coastal salt marsh microbial communities from the Groves Creek Marsh, Skidaway Island, Georgia - 041407BS metaG (version 2) | ecosystem: Environmental > Aquatic > Marine > Intertidal zone > Salt... | reverse complement strand
CGTTCATCCAAAAAAAGAAAATACTTATGCTTTTTTAATGCAAAAAAGAGGATTTCAAGGAATTTGGCTGGTTGATGTATTTTCAGATTGTTCAGAAATTATACCCATACTTGATGGATTTGCAGATATTGGGTTTAATAACGCCTCTATTATCGATGTACAATGGCATCCAGTAAAATCAACCCTTTTATTAAGTGTAGACAATAAAGACGGGGTGCGTGTTGTAGAATATGATATTGAAACTGGTCAAGCTATTATAGTTCTAGATACAGACTTTGCAGCTTATGAAGCTTCATACTCAGCAGATGGCGCATTAATAAGTTTTGTTGATGAGCAAAACCAAAAAAATATTATTGCTGTAATAGACTCTACTAGAAAGTTTTCTAATCCCGTCGAGTTATCGACGATGAATTCATTAGATATTAAAAAAAGTTCAACGAATCCTTTATTAGGTTCTGAACTTTTAAATAGCTCCACTAATTGGACTATAAAGAAGTATGCCAAGGATCACTCTTGGTGGTCTCCTAGAGTAGTGCTTCCACAAATCATTGATCAATCTTCTTTTGAGTCCGATGATTTTTCTGCGTTAGAAGTAGGTTTATTTATGCAATCTACTGACGTATTACAAGAACAAGGATATCGTTTTTCTGGGACGTATTACAAGAATAACCTATGGTATCAATTAAATTATACAACCAAAAAATTTTGGCCTGGTTTAGACTTTACCCATTATAGACAACCCAACTACTTTATTTTTTCTCCCGATGGTGGATCTTATATAGATTTAATATCTGATGAAAGAGGATGGTCTATCGGTATTCCTTTTAGTTACCGTTTTCGATCTTTAACTCGTTTTTCTTCGTTACATATTACCCCGACATTATACTATGAGAGATTACGATATATAGATGGTACAGGTAGTGTGTTGTCAGACTATGTTACTCAAACCAAGTATGGTTTTTCTTCCTTTCTTCAACTACGTGTTCAGCAATTAACTCGTGATATACAACCTAGAAGCGGATTTATTACTTCTATAAGTAGCCAAAAAACACTTCAAGCATCCAAAGGTGATTTTTCTTTAAATAACATTCGTTATACCTATAGTTTAAATGATAAATATGCCGTTTATGCCGAACAAAAAGTGTACATACCCATATGGAAAAAAAAGAATATCTCCACTTTAGTTAACGCAGCAGTACTAAAACAAAGTGAAAATTTATTATTTAGCACAAATAACATTAGGAGTACTGGTTTTTCTACTCCTGTTTTTCCAAACAGCTCATATATAGGGCGTTTTACAACTGAAACAATTATACCTATTTGGTATATAGATCAGGGATTTTTCACCGTACCGAGTTCACTAAAAGCTGTTTATGTTAAGCTTTTTACACACCGTATGTATGATTTAGCAAACAACACTAATGCCGGTTATCCAACCAGAACTAGTTTTGGAGGGGAACTGAATGTACTATTTAAGGTATCAAATATTAATTTTTCAGCTGGAATAGGATGGTATTATGACGTATTAGAAAAAAAATATGACTTTTTTATTGGTTCTTTTTAACTCTACCTATTTCATACCCTTTTTCACCAAACTTTTCAGCTGTCTCCAAAACCTTATTTACTACACTTTTATCTACAATTGCAATAAGACCAATACCAAGGTTAAAAGTTGCTCTCATATCTTCTTCAGGTACGTTGCCTAAATCTTGGATAAGTGAATAAATAGAGGGTCGCTCCCATGAATCCCATTTAACATCTAAACCGAGTCCATTTGGTACTATTCTTTTTGTGTTACCTATTATTCCCCCACCTGTGATGTGAGAAAAACCTTGCACAAGCTTAATTTTTTTTAGTTCTGTAATAAGACCTAGATACGATTTATGAACTTTTAAAAGTTCTTCTGAAAGAGTGGTACCTAATTCGGTTATATAATCATCAATTTTATAGGTTGAAAATAATACGTTTCGCGCCAAAGAATACCCATTGGTATGTAGACCAGAACTTTTAAAACCGATTAAAATGGAATCTTCTTTTATTTGATCACCGTTAATAATTTCATTTTCATCCACTATTCCAACAATAGTACCGGCTAAGTCAAACTCACCTGGTTTGTAAATATCAGGCATTTCAGCTGTTTCACCACCAATTAATGCTACATTATTCTCTTTACAAGCCGTCGCAAAACCTTTTATTACTTCTACACCTGTCTTCTGTTCTAACTTACCTGTTGAAAAGTAATCAAGAAAAAATAATGGGGTAGCTCCACAAACAGCAATATCATTTATACAATGATTTACAAGATCTTGACCAACCGTGTCATATTTTTGAGCCTTATATGCTACGATGAGTTTTGTTCCTACACCATCAACAGAACTAACAAAAACTGGATTTTTAATTGTGGTCAGATTTGGTTTAAAAAAACCACCAAAGCCACCAATATTACTCAAAACCTCAACCCCATGTGTATCTTTTACAAGATCTTTAATCGAATGGACTAACTCTTCTCCGGCTTTTATATCAACACCTGAGTCTTTATATGTAAAGGTCTTTTTTTCCATGTATTTCAAATCAGTTTTTTTTCAGTTCCTAAATATAGCATCTTTCAAAATCTTCTTAGAAAGGGATTTTCAGTTTTTTTCCACAGGGTCTTATTAATAATGATTAGATGTATATATATAGTAGTATATAGTAGGCAGTGTGGACATGTTGATAATACATTTATACATACTTACTTGATCAATGAGGATAGATTGTTAATAAAAAAGTGGAGAACTTTCAATTAAATAAAGTTCATTAAGCTTCTTAAATGAGTATTTTTCATAAACCACAATACTCTTGACTAAACTTGTACACTTTAGTACCTGTTTTGTACATATATACCTTCATAAAAAACTAACACAAAATTTAAACGGTATAAGTAGTGGATAAGTAAAATAAAGTGTGGAAAGGAGTGGATAAATATAATTACTTTGAATTATCCATTACTTATGAGAAAGATATCCACACCCCTATCCACAAAGTGAAAGACAATGAAAGCTCTAATACAGCGCGTCACAGATGCAAAAGTTCATATAAACGGAATAACAAAAGGCTCTATTAATAAAGGCTTGGTTATTTTTATAGGTTTTGCTGATAATGATACGTTTGAAAAGATTGAATGGGTTGTTCAAAAAATTGCAAAGCTACGCATCTTTTCAGATCAAGAAGGAAAAATGAATAATTCAGTAGAAGACATCCAAGGAGAGTTATTAATTATATCCCAGTTCACATTATATGCCTCTGTAAAAAAAGGAACGAGGCCTAGTTTTATTGAAGCAGCGGAACCTGTATTAGCAGAGAATCTATATAACTACTTTATAGATTATGCCCGTAAACAAACTACATTAAACATAGAAACGGGAAGTTTTGGTGCTGATATGAAGGTTGAATTAACCAATGATGGACCAGTAACAATTATAGTGGAAAAAGAGTAATTGGGAATGAAAAAAGTTCAACTCGTTTTAGGTAGCGGCGGTGCTAGAGGGATAGCACATATAGCTATAATTGAAGGGTTAGTTAATGATGGTATAGAAATAGAGGCTGTTTATGGATGTTCTATGGGTGCGGTTATAGGTGGTATTTTTGCTGCGGGTCATTTGGAAGAATATAAAGAATGGTTGCTTGGCCTGAGTAAAAATGATGTTTTTGATTTAATGGATTTTACCTTAACAAAAGAAGGTTTTATTAAAGGTGATAAAATATTTGATAAGCATCGAGAAATGACGGGCGAGTTGTTAATTGAAGAGTTTAATATTCCTTTTACCGCTGTGGCTTTGGATATTAAATCAGGGAAAGAGATTTACTTTACCAAGGGTGAGTTATACCAAGCATTACGTGGCTCCGTTGCTATTCCCGGATTTATTATCCCTCATAGAACCGAAAGCTATGTACTTATTGATGGCGGCGTGACCAACCCATTACCATTAAACCTAGCCGTTCAAAAAAAAGAGAGCGTCGTTTTAGCCATTGATTTAAGTGGACCAGAAGACCCATTATTTATACTAAAAGAAGGACATAATGAGGAAAAACCCCTTATTCCACATTGGTTTGAGCGAATTATTCCAAGTTATTTACAACAAACGAGTAAAGAAAAGCAAGATTATAAGATAGAGGAGGAGCAAACCCTCTCTTTGTTACAATTAATGGAAACTACATTCATATTGTCACAAAACAAGCTAAATGAGTTAATTATTGACAAATATGAACCTGAATTATTAATTCGATTACCCAGAAAAATGGCTCAAACTTTAGATTTTTTTAGAGCAAAAGAAATATACGGCTTAGGCATTAAGGCATATAAGAAACACAGAAAACAGATTTTAGAAAAAATCGAATCTAATTAAATCACTTTTTTAATTCGTTCAAATACAGATTCAACCGAACCTGTACCATCAATAATGTTAACCAATCCTTGTTTTTCGTAATAATCTAAAACAGGTTTTGTTTCGTTTTTATAAACGGTCAATCTGTTTTTAATACCCTCTACTGTATCGTCAGAACGACCCTGTCCACGAGAAAGGATTCTATTTATTAGTTCTTCCTCAGGAACCATTAACGATATAAGAGCATTAACAGCGGCGCTTTTATTGGCCAGCATTTGATCGAAAGATTCAGCTTGGGCCACTGTGCGCGGAAAACCATCAAAAACACATCCTGCAAGATAAATATCTTTAGTAGTTTCTTCTTGAACAAGGTCTACCACGACATCATCAGAAACAAGTTCCCCCGCGTCTAATATAGATTTTACTTTAATTCCGAGAGGAGTTTCGTTTTGTATTGCAGATCGAAACATGTTTCCGGTAGACAAGTGGGCTAAACCGAAGTGGTTAACTATATATTCGGCTTGCGTACCCTTTCCTGCTCCTGGTGGGCCAAATAAAATAATATTCATGAGTGAGAGCTATGAATGTTAATAAAGAAAGGTTTCAACCCGAAACGAGTTGAAACCAAGTAGAATAAAAGAGGTGTTATTTAGACTCTTTTTCTTTAATACGAGCAGCTTTACCTCGTAATTCACGTAAATAAAAGAGCTTTGAACGCCTAACTTTTCCGTGCTTTTTCACTTCTATTTTTGCAATAAAAGGAGAATTCATTGGGAAAATACGTTCGACACCAATACTTCCGCTCATTTTACGAACGGTGAAAGTTTTGTTTGGCCCGCTACCGCGTTCCGATAATACAACACCTTCATACTGCTGAATTCGTTCTTTTTCACCCTCACGTACACGATAATGCACATTAACGGTATCACCTGCAGTGAAAGCTGGCATATCGTCATTGATTAGGCTTTGTTCAACTAGTTTTAGTTTGTCCATAATAGTACCAATGGTATTAAATAATAGGTTTGAACCTATTGTTAAGTTAATAATCTTTTTAGTCGTCTTTTAATAAATCTTTTCGTCTAGACTTTGTCTTTTCAATTGATTGCTCATCTTGCCACGCTTTTATTTTTTTTGGATCGCCCGATCTAAGAACATCTGGAACAAGCCACCCATTAAAATCAGCGGGGCGTGTATAGACCGGCGCTTCAAGCAACCCATCTTGAAAAGAATCGTTAAGCGCACTACCCGCATCACCTATAGCTCCAGGTAACAGTCGGACAATAGCATCGACAATCATCATTGCGGGCAACTCACCCCCTGAGAGAACAACATCACCGATGCTATACTCTTTTGTTATGAGGTGCTCTCGGATTCGCTGGTCAATTCCTTTGTAATGACCACAAAGAAGGATAATATTTTTTTTAAGGCTTAAGGTGTTTGCTTCTTTTTGAGTAAAAGCGATACCATCTGGCGCTGTAAATATTACCTCGTCATACGAGCGTTGTTCACAAAGGTGTTTTATACAATCAAAAATAGGCTGGGGACTTAGTACCATCCCTGGATCACCCCCGTACGGGTAGTCATCTATTTTTAAATGCTTATCATTTGTAAAGCTTCGCAAGTCGTGAATATGAATATCCACGAGGCTTTTATCTTTAGCTCGTTTAACAATACTGTGGTCTAAAGGGCCGCTTAATAATGCGGGGACGGCCGAAATAATGTCGAAGCGTATCATAAATCTAAGAGGTTATCTACGTTCGAGAATTGAATCGTTTGTTCAGTGGTATTTATCCCTACTAGGTAGGGCTCAACTAAGGGTATGAGTAGAGACCCTTTAGTAGTAGCTACCTTAACCAAGGGTTGAACACTTGGTATATCAGTAGGAATAACGGTACCAATTAACTCACCGTTTTCGTCTAAGGCAGTAAAACCATCATAATTATTGTTTTTTTCTGGAGCACTATGCGTCCAGTCATCATATAGATGAGTATCAATAAATAAACGATGATGTTGGATAGCCTCGGCTTGCGACCGATTAGCAATTTGATCAAAAGTGACAAAGAACAAAATGGAGTTCCGTTTATTTTCAGTTCGGATAGACAGAACTCTCAATGGATATAAATCACCTCTATTATTTTTTAGAAAAACGACTAAGTTTTCCTGATTGTGAATAACAGAGGGGTCTGGAAGCTCCCAAACAACCTTAACCTCCCCTTGAAGGCCATGGGCGCGGTCAATATGACCAATGCTCATAAATCCAGAAGGGCTTGGGTTGCTCATGGGATTAACTCAAAGGTTAACTACGCTTCTTTTTTTGCTTCCCAAGCAGCCAAAACTGTTTTGCGCTCTTCACCATCAGCTACAAAGCCCTCAAGGTCTTCTAAGGAGGTTGCTGCTATATGATCAGCCGCATCCTTGGCCGTCATATCGGCGGAGCTTTTTACGGATGGCTCTTCTGTTTCAGCGTTGGTTTCTTCAGGTTGTTCAACAGGAGTTGCCTCTTCAGCGGTCGTTGATTCTACTTCCTCAGAAGCCACCTCTGTTTTTTCTTCGGTCTCGGCTTCTGCATTAGGACCTGCTGTTTCTTCCGTTTCAACCGCATCATCTTCGGAAGAAGTCTCTTCGGTGATTACTTCAGCCTTCGCCTCTACCTCTACTTCTGGCGCAGATTCTTCTGACACTTCATTTTCGGTAGCTTCAGCAACCTCTGTTTCAGCAGCTTTTTCGGCTTCTTGTGCCATTTCAGCAGCAGCAGCGCTAGCTTTTTGCTCTATTTGCTTCTTTACTTCTTTCTCTTCAGCAATTAGTGTAGCACGAACTTGTTCTTTTCGAGTGACTTCTGTTTTTGCTTTTGCTTCACGAGCCACTTTCCACTCTTCAAGTGCTGCAGTAATTTCTTCTTCACTTTTGCCCCACATTTGTAGGTGACGCTTGTAAAGAAAGCCTTCATGACGCAGAATTTTTTCAACCGCATCGGTTGGCTTAGCGCCATTGTCTAACCAATAGCTAATGCGCTCTTCGTTAATGGTGGTTTCTTTTTTTTCAGTTACCCCATCATAACGGCCAACTTGCTCTATTATTCGACCATCGCGTGGTGAACGGCTGTCAGCAACTACGATATGATAAATAGGACGCCGAATACGTCCCTTACGTTGTAGTCTAATTTTAATCAATGATTTATCCTCAGTTGAGTTGTTGTTTAATGCTTGTTATCGCCCAAGAGACATATTTTTGAGTCCCTGAAGCGCACGTCCTGTTTTTCCCATTTTTGACATGGTTTTCATCATTTTCTTCATCTGGTCGAACTGCTTTATAAGATCATTTATTTCTTTAACAGTTCTACCGGAACCCTTAGCAATACGTCTACGGCGAGAGCCATTTAATATTTCAGGATTCCGCCGCTCCTCCGGCGTCATAGAATAGATAATGGACTCAACGGGCTTAAAAGCATCATCATTGATTTCTGCATCTTCTATTGCTTTGCTGGCGCCGGGGATCATTTTGACGAGATCACCTAAGTCTCCCATCTTTTTCACTTTTTGAATTTGATCGAGAAAATCTTCCAAGTCGAATTTATCGGAGCGAATTTTCTTTTGAAGCTGTTGTGCTTCCTTTTCATCAAATTCCCGTTGAGCGCGCTCAACTAACGATACAACATCTCCCATACCCAAAATTCTTTGGGCCATTCGATCAGGGAAGAAGGGGCTTAAAGCATCTAACTTTTCACCCGTACCCACAAACTTGATGGGTTTGTTGACGACCGATTTAATAGAGAGCGCAGCTCCCCCTCGGGTGTCCCCATCTAATTTTGTAAGCACTACTCCATCGTAGTTAATTCGCTCATTGAACTCTTTTGCAGTATTGACCGCATCTTGCCCTGTCATTGAATCCACAACGAAGAGGATTTCTGAGGGGTTAATTTGGGCTTTTATTTCTGCAACTTCGTTCATCATCTCTTCATCCACGTGTAAACGCCCAGCGGTATCAATAATAACAGTGTCCATAGCTAAACTACGGGCCATTGATACGGCTTCTTTAGCGACTCGAACGGCATCTTTTTGCTCAATCGAGTACACGGGAACATCCACTTGTGATCCAAGTGTTTTTAACTGGTTTACGGCAGCAGGGCGATAAACATCGGCGGCAGCAAGAAGCGGATTCCTTTTATGCTCCTGCTTAAGGTATCTGGCTAATTTACCTGCAAAGGTAGTTTTACCAGAACCTTGTAATCCAGCTATGAGAATGACGGTTGGAGGGGTGTCGGCAAAGTTTATTATAGATGGATTTCCACCAAATGTTTCAACTAGTTCGTCATACACAATTTTGGTGAATTGCTGGCCAGGATTAACACTGGTCAACACATCCGATCCCAAGACCTTGTCTTTTACCTCCGCGGTAAACGTTCGGGCAACCTCATAGTTGACATCAGCATCCAACAATGCCCGGCGTATCTCACGCACAGTCTCAGCGATGTTCACCTCGGTGATACGCGCTTCGCCTTTCAGACTCTGAAAAGCTTTATCTAAGTTGGATGATAATTGTTCAAACATGGTTTACAGGAAGTCCCGTTTGTTTTAGAGCCTAAAAAAATACGGTATTAAAATGGGCTTATCAACATTAATGTGGATAATTATTAAAAAAGATAGGGCTGTCTTTTGCCGTTCTTTTTTAGCCAAAACAGTGGTATTTTAAGCACCATAATCATTAATAGAATCTATTATACATGAGCAAAGAAGGATACGGGCTGTTAAAAGGAAAGAAAGGAATTATTTTTGGGGCGCTTGATGATCGCAGTATTGCGTGGAGGATAGCTCTTGCGTGTAAAAGAGAAGGGGCTGAGTTTGTGCTGTCAAATGCACCTATAGCGCTAAGATTAGGCACATTAAACGCTCTTTCTGAAGAAACAGGAGCACCAATTATCCCGTGTGACGTAACCAGTGATGACGAAATTGAGTCGCTTGTTCACCAGACGAAAGAACATTTTGGTGGTGGAGTGGACTTTGTATTACATGCCATTGGGATGTCTCCCAATATTCGAAAGAAAAAGGAATATACCGACCTTAATTATAAGTGGTTTCAGCAGTCTCTTGATATATCAGCCATATCACTACACCGAATTTTACACCACATAGACGCCAAAGAGGGCTTGAATGATGGGGCTTCTGTAGTTGCGTTATCGTACATTGGTGCGCAGCGAATTTTTAGTAAGTATTCCGACATGAACGATGCTAAAGCTCTATTGGAAAGCATTGCGCGGAACTATGGTAGCCGGCTAGCAAAAAACGGGATTAGAGTAAATACGGTTTCTCAAGCGCCTACAAAAACCTCTGCGGGCTCGGGTATTAAAAACTTTGATGGCATGTACACATTCGCTGAAAAATTGTCACCACTTGGAAACCCAACAGCAGATGAGTGCGCAGATTATTGTGTAACCTTGTTTTCTGACCTAACTCGAAAAGTGACCATGCAGAATTTATATCATGATGGCGGCTTTGTTACCTCGGGTTTTTCAGAAGAACTCTTGGATGATTTAGCCCGCTTGTACACCGAAGATAAATAGTATGTCAAACCTAATCCTTGGAATCGACCCCGGCTCCCGCGTGATGGGGTATGCGGTGTTGTCTGAGGACCAGGGTAAACTGACAGCTCTTCGTTGCGATGTTATACGATTGGCTCACATCGAAAACCACACGGACCGGTTGAACGTTATTTTTGAAAAAGTCACCGCCTTAATAGGCTCTATAAACCCGAATAGTTGCGCTATTGAAACACCTATCTATGGGGTTGATCCTCAAGCGATGCTAAAGCTAGGGCGAGCTCAGGCGGCGGCTATCTTGGCCATGAAGCAGC
>Ga0255765_1006835_pt1 | contig 10215 bp, 8 predicted proteins | sample 041ome_8_FD_179965 | JGI IMG/M metagenome (GOLD analysis project Ga0255765, IMG submission 179965) | Coastal salt marsh microbial communities from the Groves Creek Marsh, Skidaway Island, Georgia - 041407BS metaG (version 2) | ecosystem: Environmental > Aquatic > Marine > Intertidal zone > Salt... | reverse complement strand
TTCTTTTGCAAGGCCGCCCGCACACCAGAAAATTTGCTGAAATGAAGATAATGCCCGCGCTGCTGCGGCATCATTTGTTGCTTTGGAATCATTTATAATTCGTAATTGATTTCCAGCTATATCACAGCTTGCAACCAGTTCTAACCGGTGCGGCAATCCCTTAAAACTCAAAATAGCCATTTTGATATGTTCTTCTTTTATACCAACATATCTGCATATAGTCGCCGCAACCGCTGCGTTTTCAGCATTATGGGACCCAGATAACGCAAAGTTTTGATGTATCCCATCAGGGGTGTCATCTTTGCTTATTAAATGAAGTTGGCTCTCATACTGTGCGGGGAGTAGTGGTAGCAGGTTTGAGCCATTCCCAAGAATAATTAACCCATCTGGCTTTACGTTTCGTACAGCTTCTGCCTTGGCAGCTGCGTAATTTGCCATTGAGCCATGCCTGTCAAGATGGTCAGGAGATAAGTTAAGGATTGCAGATATATCTGGATTTAGGGAGGGTGTGATTTCTAATTGGTATGAGGATAATTCAACCACCCTATAACCATCTGCGCCAGGGCTATTTAATTCTGCCATTGACGTGCCAAGGTTGCCCCCAACAGCAACAGCTTTTCCAGAACAACTTAGTATATGAGCGGTAAGCGCTGTTGTTGTAGATTTCCCGTTAGTGCCTGTTATTACAATCCATTTAGATGCAGGCTGAAGTCTAATCACAAGCTCTATATCGCTTATGATAGGCACTTTAAATTTAGCACAAAGCGGCGATGCAGGATGTGGCTCTGGCAGATAAGTTGGAATGCCAGGGCTAAAAACAACTGCATCAAGCTCATACCAAGGCCAGTCTGAATAATGTGCATATAAATCACTAAATTCCTCTGGAACTTTTTCTGCATTATCATCAAAAACATACGTCGTGATATGATTGCTGACAGCCAGTCTTAATGCCGCCAATCCTGATCTGCCTAAACCAAGAATCGCAATTTTCTGCAGCCTTTGTTTATTTGCGGGTTTAGATTTGTGCAACATTCCTAAATCCTCTACCGCAACTTTAACGTTGAAAGACTAATTAGAGCGAGAACAACAGAAATAATCCAAAATCTGATTACAATCGTTGATTCAGCCCAGCCTTTCTTTTCGAAATGATGATGAAGAGGCGCCATCAGGAAGATACGTTTGCCAAAGAGCCGAAAGGACGCAACTTGCAATATAACGGAGACTGTTTCCAGTACGAATAAGCCTCCTGCAATTGCCAGCACAAATTCATGGCGGGTAGCAACCGAGATAGCGCCAAGTGCGCCGCCTAATGCAAGGGAGCCTGTATCCCCCATAAATACTTTGGCAGGTGGGGCATTAAACCATAAAAATCCAAGGCTGGCCCCGATAAGGGCGCCGCATAGCGTAGCAAGATCGCCCACGCCAGGAATGTAGCTAATCTGCAAATAGGAGGCAAAATTAATATTTCCAGAAAGATAAGCAAATAGAACAAAACATGAAGCAACAATCATCACAGGAACAATTGCCAGCCCATCAAGCCCGTCTGTTAAATTCACAGCATGTGAGGCGCCGACAATTACAAAGCTTGTAAATAAGATGTAGAATAACCCAAGGGGAAGAAGCTGTTCCTTGAAAAAGGGAACAGCAACGCTGTATCTCAGCTCTTCTGGTGAGAGTTCGACAAAGAACATGCTAACAAATATGCAGATAATTAATTGAAGAAGAAGTTTGCGCTTGCCGCTCAAACCTTTGCTTGTATTTTTGCTTAATTTCATCCAGTCATCGGCCAATCCGATAGACCCAAAGCTAACAATGACGGCTAAAACAGGCCAGAGATAAGGATTTCCAACTGGAACCCAAAGAAGGGCGGAAATCACAAAGCTTGATAGAATAAGAAGCCCGCCCATCGTTGGGGTGCCCTTTTTGGCAAAATGTGTATCAGGCCCGTCATCCCTTATAGGTTGACCTTCTGCCTGACGTGATTTTAGCCAAGTTATAAAAGGCGTGCCAAGAATAAGCGAGAAAAGAAGAGCTGTTAGAACAGCCCCGCCCGTTCTAAAGGTAATGTAGTTAAAAAGATTAAATATTTGGTACTGATCGCTCAAAGGTACAAGGATATCAGATAGCATTTGCGATCTCCTTATTAGACAACGATTTTAAGTGTTGCATAAGCAAATATGCGCCAGAGCCATGAGAGCCTTTGACAAGTATTACATCAGCCTCATAAATAAGCGATTCTATGGCTGGTTTAGCTTCTTCAACATTTTCAAATGTATGAACTGCTGTAATAGGTTCCAGGGCTTTTTTTATTTTCTTCAGGGCAGGGCCAACTAGAATTATGCTCGAAGGGTGCGCCTGAATGATGTCAGGGACTAACTCGGCATGCATCTCGTCGCTAAATTCACCAAGCTCAAGCATATCTGTGAGGATAAACATTTTATTCACTTCTGGCCGGCTGGCAACATCCAAAATAGCAGCTCTCATTGAAGAAGGGGACGCATTATACGCATCGTCAATTAGAACAGTTGCATGGGAATTAATGGTAAGAGGTATCGCAGCCCCTCTACCATCTAGTTCGGTTTGGTTCTGCAGACTTGCACACGCTTTTTCGATATCAAGGCCCATAAAATGACAGGCGGCAATTACACTAAGCGCGTTAATTGCCCAATGTTCTGCCCGCATTGCGATGCCGAGCTGGTAGGTATTTTTTCCAATTCTAAATGAAATATGCTGTTTTATCTGGCTGTCATGCGCATCATCCACTATGCGTGAGAGAAGCCGAACTGTGCTAGTGCTATTTTTTCCAAAGCTAATGATGGTTCCAATTTTTGCGTTAATAGCCGCTTTTTCCAATATAGAATATTGGTAATCGTCCCGCGGTAGAATAATACAGCCATCAAGGCTCATCCCAGCGCATATTTTAGCTTTCTCGTGAGCAACTGCTTGAAGTGAATGCAGGTGACCTATGTGAGATTCAGCGATTTTTGTAATAATCGCGATGTTTGGCCTGACTAGTTGGCTAAGAGGGGCAATCTCCCCTTCATGGTTCATTCCTATTTCTGTGACTAGATATGAGAGCAGGGACGGCATTGATAATAGTGTAAGCGGCACGCCCAGATAATTATTGTAATTACCTCGATTTGCGTGCGTGTCCCCAAATTGGCTCAAGCATGTGGCGAGCATCTCCTTGGTTCCGGTTTTTCCAACAGATCCTGTAACCGCAATTTTTATTGCATTTGTTTCTTGTGCGAATGTGCCTGCTAATCGATGCATTGCATCTAAGGGGGAGGCCACAATTAATTGAGGTACTTGTGCGATATTTACAGGCCGCTCGACAATCGCAGCTGCAGGCGGCTTTAACATTGTTATAAAATCATGCCCGTCAAGATTATGGCCTTTTAGCGCAAAGAATAACTCATTATTATTGATTTCAAGGCTATTGATTTTGGCGTTTGTAAATTTAGTAGAAGGCACTTGGTCAAGATGCCAATGTCCGCCGCATATGAGGGCCAAATCCCAAGGAGACAATAATTCCATCATTGGCAATCTCCTGTGGTCTGGCTGGTCTCATTCAGGCGCTTTACAATGTTTTTGGCAACAACGGCGTCACTGAAGGGAAGCGTTTCTGAACCTATTAATTGAAGACTTTCATGCCCCTTGCCTGCAATCAGAAGAATGTCGGATCCTTGCAATCTTTGGATTGCAAATTCAATGGCTTCATCTCGGTTGCCTATTTCAATTGCATCAGGGCAACCGATCATAATTTCGGCTCTGATAGCACTGGGAGATTCGTTTCGAGGATTATCATCTGTTATAGTGATTTTATCTGCTAATCGGTGGGCTACTTTGCCCATTAAAATGCGTTTGCCTTTATCACGCTGGCCGCCGCAACCAAAAACCAAATGGACTTGTTTTTCGGTCTGTTTCTTCAGCGATAGAAGTACCTGTTCTAGAGCGTCTGGTGTATGTGCGTAATCTATTACGATTAGAGCATTCTTTGGATGGCCATAGATAGGCTGCATGCGCCCATCAATCGCAGACAGGAACGAAAGCGACCGAAGGGCAATTTCAACTGGTAGTCCAGATAGATAGGCAGATACGCCAGCCGCAAGCGCATTACTGGCCTGAAAAGCACCTGTTAAGCCCAGAGGGCACGTATATTTTTTACCTTTAAAAAGAACGTTTAACTCTAATCCATAGTCAGTTGGCTTGATAGATTCAATGCAAAAATCGGCTTGCGAAGCCTCTCCAAAAGTGACGATTGATACTGGCTGTTTTCTGACATTTTCCAGTAATTTTTTTCCATATGGATCATCAATGTTAATAACTGCATGACCACCATCTGCAAGATAGTCTAAAAATAATTTCTGTTTAGATTCGAAATAAGCATCCATGTTTGAATGATAATCAAGATGGTCTCTGCTCAAGTTGGTAAAAACTGCAACTTGAACCTTGAGGCCATTCATTCTTTGTTGTTCTAAACCATGACTGGAGGCTTCAATCGCAAGATAGGAAATATTTTGTTTAGAAAAACTATTTAAAGAAGAGAAAAAACACTCTGACGAAGGTGTGGTAAGATCAGAAGAAGGCACTTTAAGCACTGTGGAGGAGCGTGCGCCAAGCGTGCCAAAAGATACCGCATTCCATGTATTGCGCTCCCAAAGTTGTCGCAGGAACTCTACTGTTGACGTTTTGCCGTTAGTGCCAGTAACAGCGACTGTAAAGTTAGGTCTTGATGGCCAGAATTTAGAACAAGCAATTGCAAAGCAACCTCTGACATTATCTGCGCGGAGTAAGGCAATACCCTCTGGAATAACCAAGTCTCTGCCTTCTGCTAGAATAGCAACTGCGCCATTTTTTATCGCACCATCTATGTAGTTATGTCCGTCAGATAAATTGCCAGAAATAGCAGCGAATAAAGAGCCTTTTTTAACATTACGAGAGTCACTTGTTAGATGTGTGATAACTAAGTCATCATTGCCTTTATCAAGCTTCACTGTATCTGTAAAATCGAATAATCTAGAAAGATGCATACACGGTCTCCTTGCCATCTAGCATAATCGGTGGCAGAAGATTCTGGCTATTTTCCGGCTTTGTTATGTCAACGGGATGAACGCCTAAAATTGGTGCAATTTGATTCACAACCTCTTTTATTGCGGGTGCAACCACCCATCCTGCCGTTGCGTAATTATAAGAATGCTTTTGTCCAATCGGCTCATCTACCATCATCATAATCAGATAAGCAGGGTCATTTGCTGGAAATGTTGCAACAAATGACACCCGGTTAGCCTTCCGATTAAATCCCTTGTTCTCCACTTTTTCAGCAGTGCCGGTTTTCCCGCCAACAAGGTAGCCAGGCGCATCTGCAAAATTGCCAGTGCCAATTTTATTGCTGACAACAAGACGCATCATAGAACGCACCGCCATGGATGTTTCTTTTGAAAAGATTCTTAATTTTTCAACGGGCTCATTTGCGTTTCGCCTTAAAAGAGTAGGGGCGATATAATGACCATCCCCGCCCGCAGCAGCAATTGCAGCAGCTGCCTGCACCATGCTTACGGATAAGCCATAACCGAAAGACACTGTCATTGTAGTGATATGTGACCAGTTTTGCGGCACTAATGGAACGCCGTTCTCCAAGATTTCAAGAGGAGAAGCTGATAGAAGTCCGAGTTGCTTCATATAATTTTTTTGTGTTTCAGAGCCGATTAGCTGGCTTATATGGGCAGAGCCTATGTTAGAAGATCTCACTAATATTTCGGCTAGCCCAATCGAGCCTTTAATAGGGAGATAGTCATCGATAAGCTGGCCTGCAACGCGAATGGGTTTTGATACGTCAATTGTGGCTTGCATATCAATTGCGCCTGTTTCCAGGGCAATGGCAGTATTGAGAACTTTAAAAATAGACCCCATCTCATACACGCCTTTAGTAACCTGATTAAAGCGCGCAGTGTCTGTGGATGTCATAATATGGTTTGGATCAAAATCAGGAAGAGAGGTTGCTGCCATAATCTCTCCAGTCTTGACGTCCAGAATTAATGCAGCGCCGCCTAATGCTTCAAATGTTTTAATTTGAGTTTTTAGTGATTTCCGTAAAATTGTTTGTAAACCTGTATCGATTGATAAATATACATTCTCGCCAGAAGCTAATGTTTCATTCTGGCTTTTCTCGATACCAGCAATGCCGTTATTATCTCTGTCCACAGCGCCAATAATATGGGCAGCCTCTCTTCCTTGCGGATAAATCCGTATGGTTGCTGGCTTAACATAAATACCAGGCAGACCTAATTGTAGAATAGCTGAATGCCTTTTGGGCGTTAGTTTTCTGTCTAGCTCTGTAAATCGCCCTTTTTTAGTTAGGCGCTTTATAAGCGTTGGTTTGTCCAATTTTGGAACATAAGGTAGAAGCGCTGATGCAACTTCTTCTGGGTTAAAAATATGCTTTGGATCTGCATATAGGATATTGACAGGAACCGTACTGGCAAGGATGCGCCCTTTTTGATCTAAAATAGCGCCTCTGGCCTTGTCGTTAATAGTGGCATAGGAATGGCTAGATGTTTTTGGTTTGCTTAACGCAAGCGCGATAGATTGCGCGCCGATAAGCGTAAATATCAAAAGCATCGAGAAACCTGAAAATATTAGTCTATAGCCAGCTATTTTTCTGGATTTTGAAGGTTCTGGTCGGCTTGGCCATAATAAGCTGCGACAAGTATTTAGAAATTTAATATGCCACATTTTCAACTCCTGCATCTGCATTCAGGATTGATGTGGTCACAGAACGTCTCATCGGTATTGATGAGATAGGTAGAATACGTTCTGGTGTTATGGAGTTCATTCCGAGCAGAGAATGCGACAATCTAAGCAAACGCTCAGGGCGAGTCAGGAAAGTCCATTCTGCTTGAAGAACATAATTATGCTCTGTTTGTGATTTTATTTCCAACTCTATCTGTTTTAGTGTTCGGTATTGCTCATCAACAGTGAGTTTTGCAAAATATAAACCGGATCCGAGCACAGCAACGATGAGGCAGGATAAAAGTACAAATCGCATTAAACTCTCCCCATCATTATCGTGCGTGCATCACGTGCCTCTAGCACTGGAGAGGACGTTCGAATACCAACCCGCAATTTAGCAGAGCGGGCACGAGGGTTAGTTTCAATCTCGCTTATCTCTGGAAGGATAGGTTTACGAGGTAAAAGCCGAAATGTTGGCTCTGTATCTGGCTGAAACGGTTGATGACGCGATGGCTGGGCTGCATACCCTGCGCGCTGGCTAAAGAACCTCTTAATAATTCTGTCTTCCAATGAATGAAAACTTACAACTGCGAGTATACCGCCTTCTTGTAAAATTCTCTCTGAAGCAAGCAAAGCATCGCATAGCTCACCAATTTCGTTATTCACATAAATCCGCAATGCTTGAAATGTACGAGTGGCTGGGTCTGACTGGCCTTTCTTCGCGCGAGGTAATACAGAGCGAACAATCTGCGCAAGCTCAGATGTTCTAAGCAGGGGCGCTTCTTCGCGTTTGGCACTTATAGCGCGGGCAATCCTGCGTGATGCGCGCTCATCTCCATAGGTAAAAATTATTTCAGCAAGATCTTTTTCAGGCATCGAATTAACGACATCAGCTGCGCTCTCACCTGCTTTAGACATTCTCATATCCAGCGGGCCATCAGATTTAAAGGAAAAACCTCGCTCTGCTTCATCTAGCTGTGTTGAGCAAACGCCAAGATCAAACACAATTCCGTCTGGTCTGTTAAACTGAGTATTGGCTATTAGTCGTTCTATCTCAGAGAAAGAGCCCTCCAAAATAGTAAATTTTTCGCCAAAATTTTGCATCTGTGCCTGCGCGCGCGATATAGCATCTGGGTCTCGGTCTATCCCAGCAACACAACAATCAGCTTGATTTAGAATTTCGCGGCTATATCCGCCATTACCAAAGGTCGCATCAATAATATGGTCGCCATCTCTGGGTGCGAGGGCAGAGATAATTTGGGGCAACATAACCGGATGGTGAAGCGCGCCCATATTCATTAGGAATTTCCTTGTTTATGTGTTCCGGCAAAGGATAATTTAGGTACTTTGCCGTTCCGTGCATTATGGCGGGTTTCAGCATCGCGTGGTCGCCAGTGCGCTGGATTCCAAATTTCAAAAGAGCGCCCAATTCCTGAAAATAACGCCACTTCTTCAAGCTCTGCATATTGAATGAAATCATCTGAAAGCATTACTCTGCCTTCATTATCAAATTTCATCTCCTGCGCACTTGATAGCATTGTTTGCAGGGTAAGGGTGTCTTCAGACAAGACATCCATTTGGTCTATTGCATCGACAATCTGGCTTATACGCTCAATGCCGCATCCCTCAAGACAAGAACTCGTTAAGGATTTATAGAGATAAAGAGGTGTGCGATTACGCTCAAATATTGCGCGATATTTAGCAGGCACAGAAAGACGTCCCTTTCTGTCTATCTTGTTTTCAAAAGTGGATAAAAATAGATCCACCCAACGCCTCCTAAATCGTTTTATTTTCCCGATAACTGCTGTTAAATGAAATATGGGATACTATGGGATATCATGGGTTACTATGGTAGTCAATGGTATTTTACTGTAATTCCATGGAAAAAAGTGTTATTTTTCAATTGTTTGAATGTAAAATATAAGGAGTGCGATCTAAAATTCTGAATTTAAATGATAATTTTATTTTGTTTATGTTTTGTTCTTATTTTTATGCAGAAATTCAAGGGGAGCGGGATAAAATCAAGACCATTTCTAACTGCAAAAAAAGGGGGATTATTATCTATATAAGGGAGCTTATACTACCATTAGTTATACTGTTCAGAGAGCCTATAAGCCGGGTTCTGTTAGAAGAAATCTTCATTGATAGCTATTCATCTTAACCGTATTGTTACCAATAGGTTTTAGCGATCTACCCGGACAATCTGGCAGGACCGCCAGTGCGTTTAGACGCGTATGTCCCTATATGATCTTGCTTCGGATGGGGTTTACCCTGACCAGTTTTGTTACCAAAACTGCGGTGCGCTCTTACCGCACCATTTCACCCTTACCCTATCTTTTCAGCTAAGGCGGTTTAATTTCTGCGGCACTTTCCCTAAGGTCGCCCTCGCTGGAAGTTATCCAGCATCCTGATCCTGTGAAGCCCGGACTTTCCTCTCACCTTCCATTTAAAATGTTAGCCAAGCAGCTATCCAGCTCTCTGAACATATTTGTTGTGACGTGTTTCGTATTTAAAATCAAGATTGATTATAAAAACCGTGACGCATAGGCAAAAAATCCCCAATAACAAACCTCATATAAAGCGGTGGGATTATAACGCCTCGCCAAGTTCCTCTCGGCGTAATTCGAGTTCAAGCCAGCTTTGTTCTTTTTGTTCATGCTGCTCTCTTAAATCTTCAACTTCTGTTGCCAGTTTCTGATAAGTTTCTGGCTGCTCATGGAATAATGCCATATTAGATAATTTCTGCTCAATTGAAGATATCGTTACCTGCAATGCTTCGATTTCTTCAGGGAGTGTTTGCAATAGATATTTTTCCTTAAAGGTTAATCTGTCTTTGGTATTATTTTTTGGCTTATGAGCTATTTTTTTTACCTTCTTGGCTATTTTCTTACTTCCGTAAGATTTTCTTTTTTCCAGATAGTCTGAATATCCACCTGCATGAGTTTGAATCTTGCCATCTTCCTCGAATGCTAGAACAGAGGTAACAGTTCTATCAATGAAATCACGGTCGTGGCTTACAATCAAAATTGTTCCATCATAGTCAGCAACAACTTCTTGCAGAAGATCAATGGTTTCTAAATCAAGATCATTTGTTGGCTCATCGAGAACAAGAAAATTATGTGGCTGCGCAAAAATTTTGGCAAGAAGCAATCTGTTCTGCTCTCCTCCTGAGAGGCTATGGACACGTTGCGTCATCTTAAAGTCATCGAATAGAAAATCACGAAGGTAACTTGCCACATGCTTTGTTTTTCCCGCTACTTCTAATGTATCGCCGCCATCGGGACATAATACCTTCCAAGGAGTTGAGTCTTGCACAAGCTGTTCACGTTTCTGGTCAAAATAAGCTGGCAGCAGACCAATTCCAACTTTTACATATCCAGTATCTGGCTCTCTTTGTCCTAACAATGTGCGAACCAGCGTTGACTTACCAGCACCATTTGGGCCGACAATTCCTATTCTATCGCGTCTTTTTATAACAAGATT
>Ga0255765_1006816_pt1 | contig 10235 bp, 8 predicted proteins | sample 041ome_8_FD_179965 | JGI IMG/M metagenome (GOLD analysis project Ga0255765, IMG submission 179965) | Coastal salt marsh microbial communities from the Groves Creek Marsh, Skidaway Island, Georgia - 041407BS metaG (version 2) | ecosystem: Environmental > Aquatic > Marine > Intertidal zone > Salt... | reverse complement strand
AACCATGAAAACCTTGGCCAAGTCCGGTCCAGACACGGCAATCGAATAAAGAATGTTTTCGGTATAAGACGTCTCAATATCTAGAGATACAACCCGTAATTGTGGCGTATATTCCACAGGAACCAGGCGTGGATTACGGTATACCGGCACCGCTCCCTCGTTCTCTGCTAGACCCTCAACGGACATGGCGCCAGTGATAAATCGCTCCATTAAATATCGATCGGTGGGCCGAATGTCCGCCTCTAGCGGCTGTAAATTTTCTTGCCAAAGACGTGACCTGGCAATATTTAAATCCTTTTGCGAAGAAAAATAGCAGGCATGCACTGGGTTGTTTTGAAAATCAACCAGGGGGACTGCGGCATCGCGCCAACGGAGATTGTCCGCAAGAATTCGCTGCGCTGCAGGAATTCGCGTTAGCGGCAAAAAGAATACCGATTCTTGGTTTTCGATGACGACCTTGATCGGCCCCTTGTCTGTTGCCAACCAAAAGACAAGATCCTGGCCATCAGGTTTTTCGAGCCACTGCCGAGTCAGCACAAAACCCTTCAGCATGGGTGCTCCTGAAGCGCCTTGAGGCTTATGATTGTAGCTCGGCCGTCGGTCACAATAATTCAGTCCTTCACTGTTTGATGCTAATTCTAGACACGGTAGATTTGACCACGGTTGATTTGACCACGGTTGATTTGACTATGTCTTTTAAAAACGGTCTTTTAAAAACGGTCTTTTAAAAACGGGCTTTTAGAGACTGTCTTTTAACGACCGCCTTTTGACACTCAAGCGCAACGCTCACTATCGGTTGCGCTAGCCAACGCTTCTGCCAACGAACTACCACTAGGCCAGATCAGTATAATAACCATTGCCGACTACCATCCTGCAATTGGACAATCTCGGGCGTCACGCCAAATGCTGCTTTGATTCGATCCGTCGTTAGAACCTCTTCAGGCGAACCTGTTGCCACGACTTCTCCTTCTTTTAGCAGCAGCAAGCGATCTGCATATCTGGCCGCGAGATTAATATCATGCATGACCAGCAGTACCCCCGCCCCTTTCTTGGTTAGTTGGCCCAGAAGGTTCATGAATAATACTTGATGGGCTATATCCAGTGCGGCAGTAGGCTCATCAAATAAAAGATAACCACCAGGCAGACAATCCCATAATTGACACAGTACTCGAGCAATCTGGGTCCGCTGTTTTTCGCCACCCGACAAACTGGTGTAAACCCGCTCAAGCAGGACCTCAAGGCCTAATTGGGTGGCAATTTCTGCCCGCATTGGTGCATTTAAGCGCGCACTCCCACCATGAGGCATTCTGCCCATCTGAATGATTTCATCCACCTTAAAGGGAAATTCCAAACTGGTATTTTGTGGCAAAACTGCCAGACGTTTGGCGCGGCTCGCCAAAGTCATATCGCCATAAAAGTCTTCGTCGAGGCGAACAGATCCCGTAGTAGGTGTCGTCGTACCGGCAAGCAGACCCACGAGCGAGGACTTGCCTGCACCATTAGGACCTACCACTGCCAGCAACTCACCTGACTGGAGTTGCAAGCTGATATCCCTTAACAGAGTTTTGCCCGTATAGATCAGGCTACAGTGTTCGGCGCAAAGGGTCATAGTCCAAGCCTGTGTTTTTGGCTGACTAACAGGTAGATAAAAAATGGTCCACCTAACAGTGCCGTCAGTATCCCCACAGGTAATTCCGCAGGGGCAATGATCACGCGTCCCAATGTGTCTGCCAGTAGCACCAGTAAGGCGCCTAACAACGCCGAGGCTGGGATGACCGTGCGGTGGTTGGAGCTCATCGTCAAGCGTATCAAGTGCGGAACAACCAGCCCGATAAACGCAATGATGCCCACCAGAGCAACGCTGGTACCGGTTATCACCGCTGTGTACAGCACGATTCGAGTGCGCAGCCGCGGAACGTTTATACCCAGGTGCGTCGCTTCAATATCGCCGAGGGTTACCGCATTGAGCTTTTGGCTATCGAAAAACAGCAACAACACGACAATCGGAATCAGCAATGCCAGTCTGACACTCGCCCAGTCGGCGCCATTGAAACTGCCGAGCGCCCAGAAGGCGACAGACCTTAACTGCAAGTCGGATGACAGATAGGACAATAAACCCACTCCAGCCGCGGCGATGGCATTGACAGCGACCCCAGCCAACAACAGGCTTGCCATGGTGCCACTGCGCTGACCAACTTTTAGCACCAGCAGCGTAGTGACAAAGCCACCAACAAACGCACTGCCAGCCAAGCCCAGGAATCCCCAGGTCGAATTTTGTAGATTCAGTACCATAAAACCGGCGGCAAACAGCGCAGCACCACTGGATACGCCAATCAACGCTGGATCAGCCAGCGGGTTTCGAAAAATACCCTGTATCGCCGCACCGGCAGCAGCGATTCCAGCGCCAACTATTACGCTTAATAGGACCCGTGGCAGTCTGATTTGCAACAAGATGGTTTGTGCAAAATCCGGATTCGACGGCTGGTTAAACAGCGATAATACCTGCGCCATCGAGATCGAAGCACTGCCTAAAAACATCGCAGTGACTGAAGCGCCACAGAGCCCTACAATCATCATGACCCAGACCCCTGACCTGGTCACGTCAGTTCCTCCAACGAGACAGGTAGCTGCTCTGCCAGAGAAATATCTAGCGGACTCAACGCTGCACGGTAAGCCAAGACTTCAACACCAGACTGCACCGCTGAAGCCAAAGTTGACGCATAGGTCGGATCAATATGCAGAGCCGGACGAACAGAGTCGATCGCTGAATGCTGTACGCAGAATATCAAGACACCTCGGCCTCCCTGGTCGACGACTTGCATGAGCTCGCGTAAATGCCTGGTACCACGACGACTCACCGAGTCCGGAAAATAGCCAATATTGAGCTCGCCACGGGGCTCGCACAAGGTCACACTCTTCACCTCTACATAGCAGGGCGGTAGCGTCGAGTGATTGCTGAGCAAAAGATCGATTCGACTATTTTCCTGCCCATATTTGACCTCAGCATCGATCGCCCCATAGCCCTTTAGTGCCTTGATCTGCCCCAACTCGATCGCCGCCTTGACCAAGGCATTTGCACGATGGGTGTTGATACCGATGAAATGTCCCGCTTGAGTCTCATTAAGCTCCCAGGTATACGCATATTTGCGCTTCGGATTCGCAGCCGTCGAATACCAGACTCGATCGCCTGCGATGGCGCAGTTTTTCATCGAGCCCGTATTGGGGCAATGAATTGTGGTTACCGTTCCATCTGGCAACGTAATATCGGCGAGAAATCGTTTGTATCGCTTTATCAGCAGAGCAGAGGCGAGCGGGGGTGAAAACTTCATGCCAACCCATAGGCCGCAACGGCTCGACGTATGCGATCAACGCCCAACTCAAGCCTGTTAAGGCGCTGAGCATAGCTGAAGCGCACATGCTCATTTGCTCTGTAAAAACCGAAGTCGGTGCCGGGTGTCACGGCAACATAGTGATTCTCCAGCAGGTTGTCGCAGAAAGCCTCACTTTCAACGGCAAGACCGCTAGGTAGCGTCGCATAGATATAGAAGGCACCTTCCGGCATCCTTTCTATTCCAAAGCCGAGTTCCCGCAGCGCGGGAACTAAAAAATCACGACGCTGCTGAAACGCTTCGCGCTGGCGCTCCATAATATCCCGAGCTTCTGCACTGAATGCCGCTCTCGCAGCTTCCTGAGCAATGCTGGACGGGCAAATGAAAAGGTTTTGTGCGAGCTTTTCGACTTCAGCAACCGCTGAGTCCGGCACGATCAGCCAACCCAGGCGCCAGCCGGTCATGCCGAAATATTTCGAAAAGCTGTTGATCACGAAGGCTTCAGAATCAAACGCCAGAATGGTCGAAGGCTTATGGCTGCCGTAAGTCAGGCCATGATAAATTTCATCGACGACAAGGTGCCCTCCGCGCTGCCGAACGCTCGCCGCGACAGACTTGAGATTAGCCTCGTCGATAATCGCGCCCGTCGGATTTGCCGGAGAGGCCAACAAGACACCTCGAGTAGAGGCTTGCCAATGCCGCGCGACCGACTCAGCACTCAACTGATAGCTCTCAGCCGCGGAAACCGGCACCAAGTGACCCTCACCGCTGAAAGCCTTGAGAAAATGCCGATTACACGGATATCCGGGATCCGTCATCAGCAATCCCTCGTTAGGATTTAGCAGTAACGCGGTAACTAACAACAAAGCGCCGGAACTACCGGCCGTGATGAAGATTCTTGAGGGCGCGACGTCCACGCCATGTTCGTCGGCATAATGGCGACTCAGCAAAGCGCGAAGCTCAGGGATCCCCTGTGCTGGCGTGTACTTGGTTTTGCCAGCGCGCAACGCATCGATTCCCGCAGAAACAATAGAGGGCGGCGTCTCAAAGTCTGGCTCCCCCACTTCCATGTGAACCACCTCATGACCAGCAGCCTGAAGTTGATTTGCTCGGGCCAGTAATTTCATCACCTTGAATGACTGAATATCCTTCAATCGATGGGCATATTTTGGCCTTTGGTCAGCTGTCATTCGTTACCACCCATCCCTGGACCGAGCTCTCGGCCTGTACTTGATTGACTCTGGAGTATTACTTAAATTTGCTGTCGGGTCAGAGACTATCCCGATTATTTTCAGCATCGTGCTTTCATCGACCTGGATCAAAGCAAAACCATAATGATCGAATTGGCTATTGGAGAAACCGCTACATTCTGGTAACGTTCGCGCTCGATTTTGTTTAGGTTTTACGTGACATAGCATACTGGATAGAACTATGGCAGCCAAAACTAAAAATAGTACGAAAGCTAAGCCCGCAGCCCAAACCAAGGTTGTGAAGCCTGAGACGAAAGCGAAAGTTGCTAAGCCTAAAGCCCAGGCCAGCGCTTCGAAGCTGACTAAAAAATCACCAGCTAAAAGCCCTGCTGCCGCTAAGGCTGCCACTAAACCGGCTGCTAAACCCCCTGCTAAACCGGCTGCTAAACCGGCTGCTAAACCGGTAAAGAAAGCGCCGGTTGGCAAGAAACCAGCGGCCAAAGTCGCGACTAATCCGACCAAGAAACCCAAGGCAACTGCGACCGCAATAAGCAAGCAACCTGTGGCAAAAACATCTGCAAAAACATCTGCGAAAACCTCTGTCAAAGTGTCGGCGCAGGAAAAGAAAACTGTCGCCGCCAAGGTTGTAAAGACGACGCCGATTTCGGCCAAAACCAAGGCTAGCAACCAAAAACCCTTGGCCTCCAAACCCGTAAAAAAGGCGCCCGTGACCGCTGTGGTGACAAAGCCTAACGCCAAGGCAACCAAACCTGCCAAAGCTAGCGCCAAACTGAAAGCGGTCGAAAAACTAAATGTGGCGCAAGAATCGCCAGCAGACATTGCGACAAAAACATCATCTAAAGGCTCTCCAAAGGCAGCCCAACGAGAACCAAACGTGGCCAAGACCGTCTCTGACTCCAATGAAAAACCAGCCGTCAAGCAAAAAATAGCGGCTAAGACACCAGCCAAGGCTAACAAGAAAAAACCCGGCAGCCGTCGAATAGATGCCCAGCCTGCAGATTTCAAACCCTATACTCGCAAAAAAGATGAAGAGTATATGAACGCGGTACAGCGGGAACATTTCAAGCAGATTCTGCTCGACTGGAAATTGCAGTTGATGGAGGAAGTTGATCGCACTGTTAACCATATGAAAGATGTTGCTGCCAACGATCCGGATCCAGCAGATAGAGCGACCCAGGAAGAGGAGTTCAGCCTTGAGTTACGGACCCGCGATCGGGAACGCAAACTGATCAGAAAGATTGATGCTACTATCGACCTGATCGATCAGGACGACTACGGCTACTGCGAATCCTGCGGTATAGAAATCGGCATCCAGCGACTGGAAGCCAGGCCAACCGCGACTCAATGTATCGACTGCAAGACACTCGATGAAATCAAGGAACGTCAAATTCACGGCTAGACTGCGCCTGCCTGTGAAGCATGGCTGAGGGTCAGCACTACATAGGCCGGTTTGCGCCTTCGCCGACTGGACCACTGCACTTTGGATCGGTCGTTGTTGCGCTGGCTAGCTGGTTAGACGCGCGCCACCACAACGGCCGATGGCTGCTTCGAATTGAAGATATAGATCCGCCGCGCGAGGACCCGAAGGCTCCCGATCAGATCATGAGACAACTGGCGGCTTTAGGGCTGCACTGGGATGGCGCACCCTTGTTTCAAAGCCAGCGACTTGATGCCTACCAGGCGACGTTGGAGGATCTGAAAACTCGAAGTCTTGCCTATCCTTGCACCTGCAGCCGACGTGACCTGCCGCCGATTTATCCAGGCACCTGCCAGTCTCGGCGATTCGAGACCACTCTGACACCCTATGCGATTCGCCTGCGCATCCCTTCAACTACGATCAATTTAGCCGACCCGATTCAAGGGCCACAGGCCTGGCAACTACCCACCGAAATCGGAGACTTCATCATTAAACGCAGGGATGGCTGGTTTGCCTATCAACTGGCAGTCACAGTAGACGATGCGTTTCAGCAAATCAGTCATGTGGTTCGTGGTAGCGACCTGCTTGACTCAACACCCAAACAAATTGTTTTAGCGCAGCTCTTGCATCGCCCCAAGGTTAGCTACGCGCACATCCCGTTAATGGTTGACCAACATGGCCTCAAACTCAGCAAATCCACCGGCGCAGCAGCAACATCAATGGAAGCACCAACCGCCTGTATCAGGCAAGCCTTGAAGGTGCTCTGCCAACCGCTACATCCCGAGGTTGACGACCTGGAGACACTTCTGGGCGCTGCGACCGCTGCATGGTCGATGGAGCGGGTGCCAAAAAAACGAGAACTTGCAGCGCCACCAGACCAATATTAGCGAACGCTTTCGAGGCACCCGGCTCGCAGCGCATCCTCTACAGAACGTCAGCCACGAAATAAATTTGACTTCGATGAGTCATCATTGTTTAGTACCTATACAGATGTCAGGTTCTGCAGTGTGTTATATGAGCAGAAGAAATATTCTTATCGTCGAAAATGACCTGGTCCTACGTACATCCTTAAAGCAGTTTCTCGAAAAAAAATTATACAAAGTGGTAGAAGCTGGATCTTTAGCCGAGGCCTTGCAGAAAGATCTGGAGACTTTCGCGCTAATCATCACTGATTTACGCCTGCCCGGATCAGCGGGTACCGATATCATCAGACTCGCCAATAGCGTCCCAGTATTGGTTATGGCCAGCAATGCCACCATCAGCTCTGCCGTGCAAACCATGAAGCTTGGCGCAGCTGACTATATTGCCAAACCCTGCGACCACGAGGAACTCCTGAGATCCGTCGTCACGCTGATCGGGCCGACGGAAAACCCACCCCCGCTATTTCCAGAAATGCTGGGTGACTGTGATGCCATGCGCCAACTCTTTGATCGTATCTGCAAAGTCTCGCCAACCCAGTCAAGCGTATTAATTACAGGCGAGTCTGGCACGGGCAAGGAACTCGTGGCTCGCGCTATCCACGGGGCCAGTCCCCGTAGTCACCGACGCATGGTTTCGCTCAACTGTGCCGCGATTCCTGAGACGCTGATCGAGTCGGAGCTATTCGGTCACGAAAAGGGGGCTTTTACTGGTGCCATTAATAGTCGAATCGGGCTTGTTGAAGCTGCGAATGGAGGCACCTTGTTTCTCGACGAAATCGGCGAGCTGCCCCTGGAGGCCCAAGCCCGGTTGCTGCGGGTTCTGCAGGAAGGCGAAATTCGCAAAGTCGGGTCCATTGAAACCCGCAAGGTGGATGTTCGACTGATCGCTGCAACTCACCGCAACCTGGAAAGGTTGACAAAGAGCGGGCAGTTTCGTGAAGACCTCTATTATCGTTTGAATGTCATCAAACTTAACCTGCCACCCTTACGCGAGAGACCGAGTGATCTGAAGAGTCTGGCCGAGCACTTTCTCCAAGTGAACAGCCGAAAACTTGGTAAGTCGTGCTTGCGGTTTTCGCAAGACGCGTTGGCATTGATTCAAACCTATTCTTGGCCGGGTAATATTCGTGAATTAAAGAATGCCATCGAACGTAGCGTGACGATGTGTGAGGGGATACTGATTGATGCAGAATCACTGGCCATCGAAATTGAGACCCACCACCGCTCTGCGGACAGCCGTCATCGAGGGAACCACGATTCAATGGATAATGCTTCTCTGGCTGAGTATTTCACTCGCTTCGTCACAGATCATCAAGGTCACATGACGGAAACAGAGTTGGCCCAGAAACTCGGCATCAGCCGCAAAGCATTATGGCAAAGACGCCAAAAGTTCAGCATGCCGCGCGAGCGCTCTCGAAAAATCTGACCCGTTTAGGCTCTGCTCGTCGGCCGCCCTGCGGTGCTCAGGCGACTTATGGAGCGGCCGATAAAGCCACCCATTGTGATACTTAAGTTCACACTCGCGCACGCTAGTGTAACTATTCGACCCGCTTTTCGCGCACCCAAAACGATAAAGCTTTGTTATTCTTAAGATCATGTTGCTGGCACAATTCCTGCTGAACGTTACCCTAGCTGTGAAGCTAACGTGTCGATGTAACAACAATAGCAAACGGGCTTCGATACACTAAAAATAATAACGTGATAAAAAAAATAACAACTGCGAAGAATAATAAAAATCACTAACTTGCCATTGCAACCGGGGGCATGGATTTGTCCCCTGCTTTTTTCGCTGCACCAAATCCCTTTTCTGCATACTCTCCCGCCACACTCTCTGCTACTATGAGCGACTACTGCGACCTGCCCCGATGGACGTCGCCATCTTTTAAAATAGCTCATGAGAATGACTGAAACGCCCATAGACTTGTCGCCTGACCACATCAACGTCAATGCCTTGAAGGTAGTGAAACGACTGACCAGCGCTGGTTACCAAGCGTATCTGGTGGGTGGTTGTGTCCGTGATCTGCTACTGGGCAGTCATCCCAAAGACTTTGATGTCGCCACCGACGCCAGTCCGGAGGAGGTTCACGACTTATTTCGCAATTCGAGGTTGATTGGCCGGCGTTTCAAGATTGTCCATGTCAGGTTTGGACGAGAAATCATCGAGGTCGCTACTTTCAGAGCACCCCATAGTGCACTGGAGACAGAGCAGAATTTCTCTGATGGCGGCATGATCCTATCTGACAATATCTATGGCAGCTTCCATGAGGATGCTGAGCGCCGCGATTTCACCATGAATGCGCTCTATTACGACCCTGAGCAGGACACCATCCTCGACGAGGTCAACGGTCTTGAAGATCTTGGCAATCGCCAGATTCGCCTGATCGGTGAGCCTGATAGCCGCTATCGAGAAGACCCTGTGCGAATGCTCAGAGCCGTTAGATTCAAGGCTAAACTCGGGTTCGAGATAGACGCGAGCACAGCCGAGCCTCTTCACCGCTTGGGTCTGCTTTTAAGGGATATACCGCCGGCTCGCTTATTCGAGGAAGTGCTCAAGCTTTTCATGACCGGGCATGGTGAACAATCCTTCAAGGTCCTACGTGAGTACGATCTATTCGGCTGGTTATTTCCTGAAACAAACCGTTTGCTTGATAACGCGCACTGCGCCGAGTTGATTCGCCTGGCGCTGGCCAGCACCGATCGACGAATTGCCCAGGATATGCCTGTCACTCCCGCATTTATCTTCGCTGCGCTGCTCTGGCAGCCCTATCTCACACAGCGGGATCGCCTTGAGGCAGATGGCGAGAACAGTTATGTCGCCAGCTTTGAGGGTGCGAATCAAGTGGTATTGAGGCAATTGCTGGTGACCTCTATTCCCAAACGCTTTTCCGGCCCCATGCGGGATATCTGGAGCCTGCAAAATCGTTTGCCCATTAAAGTGGGCAAAAAACCGGAGACTCTTTTGCAGCATAAGCGCTTTCGCGCCGCCTATGATTTCCTGTTATTACGGGAAGAGTCAGGCGAGGAACTCGATGGACTTGGCGCCTGGTGGACAAAATTTCAGGAGACCGAAGAAAGAGATCGTGGCGATCTGCTGGAAAAGCCGCAGACGCCAACTAATCGCCCGCGACGACGGCGGAGAAAACCGGCGAATCAAGCCTCAAACGCCTAAAAAGATTGTACAATCTGCTCAACTCGTTGACGCATAATCGGGAGAAAGGCTTGCAGTTCGATACAAACCACCCTGACTTTCCCCACTATATTGCTGTCGAAGGTCCTATCGGCGTCGGCAAGACAACCTTCACCAAGCGCCTGGCCACCACTTTTAACTATGAAACGGTGCTCGAGAAGCCTGAGACCA
>Ga0255765_1006814_pt1 | contig 10237 bp, 8 predicted proteins | sample 041ome_8_FD_179965 | JGI IMG/M metagenome (GOLD analysis project Ga0255765, IMG submission 179965) | Coastal salt marsh microbial communities from the Groves Creek Marsh, Skidaway Island, Georgia - 041407BS metaG (version 2) | ecosystem: Environmental > Aquatic > Marine > Intertidal zone > Salt... | reverse complement strand
AAAGCAGCAGGTAGATTAGTTGAAGCATTAGTACAGATTGGTGTACCAGGAGCTATTGGTTTTAATGTTGCACGTAAGATGGCAACAAAAGCTTTACAAGCTAAAAAAGCTGATAAATATTTAGATCTTAAAAGACCAGATTTAATTAAAGGTGCAACTAAAGCAGATGAATTAAACAAGTCAGCTAAAAAATTAAGATTTGCAGCTGCAGTTAGCGGCGGTGCAGCGGGGGAAACGCTAGTAGCAAACGTTGAAGATATAGGAAGTATTGGAGATGTGTTAGGAGGACCAACAGATTTAGATGATGAAGCTTTAGCAGATCCATCAAAAGATGCTGGTAGAAAGTTATTAAACAGAGTTAAGTTTGGTGGAGAGTCTTTGTTTATTACACCTATTGTTTATGGTGTAGGTAGAGGTATTAAAGAAGCTGCCACCATGGGTAAGAATATTGAGTTTAGTAATTCAAAATTAAGTAGATTTTTTAATAGTATATTCAGTGCAGTAAGAGCAAGAGGTGCTAAACCACAAAAAATATTTGAAGAGAAGATGGCTGAAAAAGGAGCCACTATGGCTGACACTAATGAAGCTATGAAACTTGTTAAAGAAATAGATAAGCCATTAAATAAAATGTTTCCTACTGTAAAAACTATTTTTAATCAATCTACAGGTAAAGAAAAAGCAGAGGTACTTGAAACTATTAATGATGCTATGTTCTCTGGTGATTTAACTAAAGGTATTAAAGACGATATAGTAGTTGATCTTACAGAAAAATTAAAAGTAAAAGGATTAAAACAACCAGAGATTAATCAATTATTTGGTACATTAGGTAAAGCAAGAAATGCTTTCACTACTCTTATCTCAACAGCTACCAAGCTAGGTGGTGACATGTCAAATGTTACACCTTTAAAATCAATCATGGGCCAAAGAGTAAAAGATTATTTAGGTGGTACATACAGAGTCTTTGAAGACAAACCTGTATTACCATTTGTTAGATACACACCAACCAATGAAGCTTACAAAAATGCTAGAGATTTATTTGTAAGGTATGCAGCTAAAGCTGGTAAACCTTTTGAAAGTATTAACCAAGTAGATGAACAATTAAATAGATTAGTAGATACTGCACTTGCAGCTAAGAAACCAAACGAGTTACCATTTTTTAAATACACATCTAAGACTGCAGAAAATGATGATGGTTTAACTAAAAAATTTTTTAAACAAGTATTAGTAAAAGATGCTGAAGGCAAAATACTAACCGGTAAAAGAAGAGCTTCTGCATTAAGAGGTGCGGGTAGAAAAGGTGACATCATCGAACCAATTGGTAAAGGTAGTAAAATATTTAGAGAATTTTTTGGTGAAATGTCTGACCCTAGATTTTCATTGTACAATGGTATGACAAGACTATCTACTGTTGCTAGAAAAAATCAAATGTTTCAAAGATTAGATGATCAAGATTATTTTAGAAAACAAGCTGTAAAAGAAATAGAACAAGCTGGAGGAGCCGTTGCACCAGGGACCAAAGGGTTTTTCTTTGGAACTAGAAACGCAGCAGAGAATGCTTTACCTAATCAAGAAATTGTAAAGCTAGATGATTACGTAGCTAACGCATTTAAAGATGACTATGCTGTTAATCCTTTAGCTGGTAAATATACATCAAGAGCTATTGCAGATGGATTATCAGAGAGTGGTAAGATTTTAAAATTTTTATTTGAACCAAGAAAAGATGCAACAGGCGTCGAGAAACTAGCAACATGGGGCTATCGTAATTTAATTTTATTTCCAAAAGCTGCATCACAGGTAGCTAAAACAATTCTTGCACCCGTAACTCACTTTAGAAACATATTCTCTGCAACAGGATTCTCTGCAGCTAATGGTATCTTTTTTGAAAACCCTGCAGTGGTTGCTAAAGCTTTTAATGAAGCATTAAAAACAACAGACGTAGGTACAGGTATCAAGAAGTTTGCATCTAAATACACACCTTACAAATACAGTGAACAAGATTTTCAAGAAGCATATAGAAAGTTTTTAAGATTAGGTGTTGTTAACTCACAAACAAACGTAAACGATTTTAGAAATATATTAGGAGATATAGGTTATGGTGGTAATTTAAATTTAGAAAAACCATTAGAGTCTATGGGTAGAAAACTTTTAGGTTCAGCTGGACGTGGAGCTAAAGCTGTTATGAAAGGTGCTGAAGATTTATACACAGCTGAGGATGATATGTTTAAAATAGCCAACTATGCTGTTGAAAGATATAGATTAAAAAATGCATACACTAGAGCTGGTAGAGAATTTACAGAAGAGATGTTAGATAATGAAGCAGCGGACATTGTAAGAAACACAGTTCCAAACTATGCCTACGTATCAGACACTGTTAGAGCATTAAGACGTCTACCTCTTGGTACCTTTATGTCTTTCCCATCTGAGATATTAAGAACAACAACTAACATTGGTCAAAGAGCTATCAGAGAAATAAAAGATCCAGCATTAAGAAACATTGGTATTAAAAGATTACTTGGTATGACAACTGTATTAGCTGCAGCGCCTTATGGAATACAAAAAGGTTTTCAATCTTTATACGATGTTACCAACGAAGAACTTGAAGCTATTAAAAGATACTTACCTAAATGGTCAGAGAACTCAACTATCTTACCTATTAGAGATGAAGAAACAGGTGAACTAAAATACATCGATTTCAGTCATGGTAATGCATACGACATAGCTATTAGACCATTACAAACTTTATTAAATAATATTCAAAATGGAATTGAAGATGAAGAAGTTTTAATGCAAGGTTTATTAGAAGGTATGGCTAAGTCTGCCGGTGAGCTTGCATCACCATTTATATCTGAATCTATTTACACAGAAGCATTAACAGATTTAACATTAAGAAACGGAGTAACAGATGATGGTAGAGCATTATGGAATGACAATACTCCAGGTGGTGACAAAATTAAAATTGGTATTGATCATCTTGCACAATCAATGCTACCTTTTTCATACCCACAGTTAACAAGATTATACCAAGCAGCAGCTGATAAACCATCAGGTCGTGGTGAGTTTTTTGAATTACCTGACGAGCTTTTAGGTTTTGCTGGATACAGAGCTGTTAAACTAGATCCTGTTAGATCAATGGGATTTAAGATTGCTCAATATCAAAGAGGACTCAGAGAAGCTAGAGGTTTATTTACAGGTGGTGCAGACTCACTATTAGCTGGAGGACCTAAAACTCCTGTAGAAGTTATTGATAAATTTATTAAAGCAAACGAAGCAAGATTTAATGTACAAAAAAATATGTTAAAAAATCTTGAAGCTGCAGACATACTAGGTGCAGATGAAGATGAAATATTTAAAGAGTTTAGAGATAGACAATTGAGAGGAGACTACAGAGATTTAAGTAATGATAGATTTGATCCTTATTATCCATCAAGAAATATTAGAAAAGAATTTGAAGAAATTGCAGAAAGAATTGGAGAAGAAAATCCATTTGAAGAAGTAGAAGATATACTACTAGATATTAGAGATGATCTAAGAGATTTATCTTTTCAAGATCAATTTGATATTGATATTACAGATTACATAACAGATGATATGTTTTCTGATGCAGGTATAGTAACACCGCCTTTACCAGGTAATGTGATTTCAGCTATGCCTAACCCACAGGTAATACAAACAGCTCAAGCTAACATATCTAATGTGCCAAATAATGGGGGATTGACAGCCACTGAAATGGCATTATTATCTCCAGAAGAACAACAAATAAGGTTAAGACAACGTGGAATGATTTCATAATGATTGAACCAGAAACTCAAAGAGAACATATTATTTCGTTACAAGGACATATGACAGGTATGAAAAAAGATTTAAAACATCTTCATGAAGATGTAGAAAAATTGGGCGGCAAGATAGACAAGATCTATTGGGTAGTTTTGGCTACGGTGGGGGCTGTAGCTTTTCAGTTGTTAGATAAATACGTTTTTTAAATCCAAGCTTTTAAATCTTCACCCATAATTTGAGTGGCGATATTTACTTTATCACGTAATGCTTTGACAATTTTTGTGTCAACTGTTTCTTCAGTTATAATATCTATGTAAGTCATTGGATACTCTTGACCAATACGATCTATTCTAGCTTCTGATTGCAATCTTTTTTCAAGATCATAACCATTTGAAAAATAAACCATTGTGCTAGCAGCAGTTAATGTGATACCATAACCGCCGGTTTGAGTAGTACCTACAAAAAATCTACACTTGTCATCTTCTTGAAACTTCTTTATATTATTTTGCCTTTCTTCTTGTGGTGTTAAACCATAATAGTCTACAACAATATCATCACGTTCATATTTTTTTCTAATCGCTTTTAAAATTGTATCTACATCTTTCTGATAGTTAGACCATATAACTACTTTACCTTCTACTTCAGATAAAATATCCATAAGTTCTGTTATTCTGTGATTAGGTATATCTTGTATTGTTCCATCATCAGCAGTGAAATGACCACAAGTAATTTGATGAAGTCTCATTAACTGTACCATAACATTATTAGTAGTTAATGCTTTACCTTCCAACTCAGCCATTGCATATTTTTTCATAGCTTTGTAAACTTTTTCTTGTTGTGGTGTCATTGTAATTTGACGTTTCATAAAAGTTTTAGGAGGTAAATCTAAACAATCATCTTTTAGAACACGCATTGAAAACGGTTCAATTAGTTTAGATAATTCTCCAAGATTTCTGTGACCAACTACTACATTTACACTACGGTTTCCAAGATTAATAGATTTCATAACAGAGTATCTAGCTCTAAAATCATAATAAGAATCTGTTTTTAAGAGCCAGGAACCAAGAAACTCACATTGACTATATAAATCTAATGGTGAATTAGTTACAGGTGACCCGGTTAATATTCTCCTGTATTTAGCAAGGTGTTTTAATTTTAAAATATTTTTAGTTCTATTAGCAGTGGGTGTTTTAATACTTGTTGATTCATCTATAGCCATTAAAGCATTATGTGAACTTAAAAATCTACGTGCAAATTCTTTACCAAAATCATAAGAAAAAGCTTCTACATTCATAATTAATATATGAAACTCTGTGCCAGTTTGAAACAAAGTATTTAATTTTTTATTTTGTTCATGAGTCTTATCTGAAGATTTCCAAAGCACTATTTTTTTATTTATATAATCAGGTAAGTGTGTAGGTATTTGATCTTCATACCAATTTTTATATACACCTTTAGGGGCTATTAATAATAGTCCATTGATCTTACCTTGATTGTAAAGCATCGCTGCATTATCAATTAATACTTTAGATTTACCTGTACCCATCTCCATAAAATATGCAAAATATTCTCGTTCCCAAGAAACTTCTAAAGCTTTACGTTGATGAGCATATGGCTCAGTTTTAAATTTATAGTTTAACATTTACTTATCTTTCTAAAAAGGTATATAATACTTTGAAAGAAAAAAGTCAATGGATATAAAAGAATATAAAACTATGATGGATCAAGTGACCCACAGTGACCCAAAAGTATATTTAGTACAAGAAATACCTACAGATAGAGAAACAGGTCAACCTAAAATTGATATTACTCCAGCATTAAAATATGGCGAAATTAAGATTATGTTTCCACGTTTAAAACAAATGCAGTTTTCACCAGGACCAATGGTAATGGAAATAAAAAACTCATTAAAAAATTTTACAGCTAATGATTATTTATTATTGTATGGGGACCCTGCAATAATTGGTGTGGTGTGTGCAGTAGCTTCTGATATTACTAATGGTAAATTTAAATTATTAAAATATGATAGAAGACAATTTTCTTATTACGCAATCGAATTAAATATTTTTCAAAACTAGTTGACAATAAAAAATATATCTTTATATAGGATAGTGCAAATACAAATTTAAACTATTAAACTATTAAGGAGTAACATGACGATCAATCTAAGAGCTGATGCACCTAGTCAGGTGGAAATCACTAATCCAGAAAAACTAACAGACGAAATAAAAAAACTTCAAGACATACAACAAGAAATACAAAACCATAAAGATAAAATTAAAGACTTAGAAGATAGTGAAAGCTATTTATCTGAAGTAATAATTCCTGATATGATGCTTTCTATGAATCTTAAAACCATGAAATTAAAAGATGGTTCTGAGATAGAGATAGATAATAAATTTTTTGCCACTGCACTTGCACCAAAAAGAGCAGAGGCTTATCAATGGCTTCGAGAGAACGGACTAGGCAACATTGTGAAAAATGAAATCACAGTGAGGTTTGGAAAGGACGAAGATAACAAGGCGATGCAATATGCTACCCTTGCAAGAGGACAAGGCTATGAACCGGAACAAAAAGTTTCTGTTAATGCCGGAACCCTTAGAGTTGCTTTGAGGGATCTCCACGAACGTGGTGGTCAGATACCCTCAGAGTATTTCAGTACATTTGCTGGATATCGAACTAAGATAACTGGTAAATCTAAATCAACAGACTAATAGACTAACAAAGGAGAATCTATGGAAAGTCAAGTAGCAAAGAAAGCTAATGCAGGTGCATTAGCAACAATAAATCTCAGAGCAGACTCTGGTAAAGGAGCTGAAGAGATTAGTTCAGATGATGTGTCAACACCAATTCTGAAAATCTTACATCAGCTGTCACCTGAATGTAATGAGAGAGACGCCAAGCATGTAGAAGGAGCTAAACCTGGTATGATTTATGCATCAGGGTTTAGTAAACTTATAAGTGGAGAAGAGGGACTAGATATTATAGTTGCTCACGCACAAACTAGGTTTCCTGAATGGCAGGAGAGAGGCGATAGTGCTTCAGCTCCAGTAGGAACTCATTTAGAGATTCCAGCCGATGCTGTGGAAGAAAAAAATGGAAGATATAGATTACCAAATGGTAACTATGTTAGAAAACTGCATACTTCTATGTACTAGCAATGGTAGATGGTGAGTTAAAACCTGCAGTGGTCCCAATGAGATCTTCTAATTTATCTCCAGCGAGGGAATTAAATAACCTCATCAAGAATTTAAGATTCACAGATGATCAAGGTTCATTTAATCCTGCGAGTTATTCTGCTGTGTATAAGTTAAACACAATTGGAAGAACTGCGGGAAGTAAAAGCTGGCATGTCTACAAACCATCAAGAGTAAGAAATCTTGATATTGCTAATAAAGATGATGCATCTACCTATGAGATAGCCGCACAACTTCAGAAATCCGTTTCTAAAGGTGTAGCTAAACCTAAATATGATGCTGGTCAACAAAAGCAAGACATAGTATAATAAAGTGTTATAACAGAGGCGCTGAAGGGAGACTGGAGGCGCCTTAAATTTATGAAAGAATTTAGAAAATATTTTGGTGGACTAGAAAGAGACTTTGGTTTCTGTAATGTTAACAATGGTTATCATGATCCACAAACAAACAAATTAAAATTTGATCCAGGCGATTATGGCTGGTCTAAAAGAAATATATCTGATCAAGACTATCAAGATCATTTAGATGGTAAACGTGCAATAGGTATACAAGCATGTGATGATAATGGTATGGCTAGCTTTGGTGCAATCGATATTGATCCGTCTGATTATTCTAGTTTCGATATTCATCACTACCTAAAAGTAATTGAAGACAAAGATTTACCTGTCATTCCAATTAAATCAAAAAGTAATGGACTTCACATATATGTATTTACAGCAGAGAAAGTACCTGCAACTTTAATTAGAGAATTTTTACAAAACTTATTATTCTTATTTGGATTATCATCTAAGACAGAAATATTTCCAAAACAAACACAGTTAGGTATGAACCAAGATAATGTCAGAACTTCTGGATCATTTATTAACTTACCTTATTTTAAGAAAACAGAACGTAAAGCATTGTTACCTGATGGAAAAGAATTAGAGTTTGAAGATTTTTTAAATGTGGTCAAAGACAATCTACAAACAAAAGAATCATTAAAAGAAGTATCAAATAAAAAAGTAAAAGAGATATTAACCGGTGGTCCTGATGATTTATTAGATGGTCCTCCATGTTTACAGATGATATGCAAACAGGTTCAGGAATCAGGGAACAAATTAAAAGACGAGCGAGATAGATTTTTATTTAACTACATGGTGTTTGTTAAAAAGAAACATAAAGACGATTGGAAGAAAAAATTAATACAAGCCGCAAGAGATTTTATTCAGTATGATGACACCTGGGGTGACGCTAAAGTAAATGAAAAAATAAAAAGTTGGGACAAAGATACAGCTGGTCATACCTGTCATGATTTACCTATCTCTTCTTATTGTGCAAAAGGAACTTGCTTACGTAGAAAGTTTGGTATTGGAAGTCATAAAGAAAGCAGCTGGCCTCAGATATCAGGGTTAATTAAAATAGACTATAAACCTGACCCAGAATATTTTTTTAATGTAGAACTATCTGACAGTAAGGTAGTTCAAATACATGCTAAACACATAAAAAAGATAGCAGAAATGAAAGAGATGAGAGCGCTCATAGCAGACCAAACATCTATATTCCCTCCCATTATTAAGAATAATGAATATCAGCCTATCCTGGACGCTCTATGGGCCACTAAAGAGGATATTAAACCACCTGCAGGGACTAATCCAATTGAAATGTTAAAGAAATACTTAGAAGATTATGTCAATGGACCAGAAGCTACGACCTTTGCTTCTTTTAAAAGTGGAGCTGTACTAAAAGATGAAGAGTATTATTACTTTGACTACGATAAATTCTATGAAGAGATTAAAAGAAATGAGTGGACAAAAGACAGACCTAGAACTGCAACTTTGATAAAGAGTCATTTTAAAGCTGAGTTTGGATTTCAGAAAAGATTTCCAAAAGGAGAGAATGAAAAATCATTTCCACCGGTCAGGTGTATAAAAATGCCTGCAGATGATTTGATGAAAGAAGAAATACCAGAAGAAAAAATAACAATAGAAGATAAGGAGAATATAGTATGACGAAAAAAATACCTAGTGTATTTATATGTATGCCTACCTATGACACCATGCATGTATCAACATGTTTATCATTAATAAAGTTAATGGATACATTTACGAAAGCAAATATTAAATCAACAATAAGCACTTTCAAATGTCCTTACGTTGGTTATGGCAGAAATGTTTTAACAGCAATGTTTTTAGAATCAGGTTATGATTATCAACTGTTTGTAGACTCTGATGTAGAGTTTGATCCTAAAGTTGTAGGAAGAATGATTTTATCTAAAAAAGATATCATATGCACGCCGTATAGAAAAAAAACACAAGACAATAGTATAAAGTTTTCTGTGGCATTTCCTGATTCAACAGATATTCAAATAGATAAAAAAGGATTAACTGAACTTAGAGCAGGGCCAGCAGGTTTAACTTTAATAAGTAGAAAAGTTTATGAATCTTTAATGAAAAAACATTCTGATTTAAAAGTAAAACAAAAGGAGATTATATCTGAAGAAGCTAATAAATATTTTTATAATTTTTGGGATACTGTTTTTGATAAAAAATCTGGTTATTGGTGGGGAGAAGATATACATTTTTCTAATTTAGCTAGGAACGCAGGTTTTGCATTTTATGCTGTAGTAGATGGCGAGACAACACATCACGGTAATTTTGGATTTAAAGGTAAACTAACAGATATATTTAAAACACCTGATGAAAAAGCCAATTAAAATATATGGTCCACCAGGGACAGGTAAAACGTTTAGATTAATTCGTAGAGTTAACGCTTATGTAAGAACAGGTACACCTTATCACAAAATAGGTTACTTTGCTTTTACAAAAAAAGCTGCAAAAGAAGCCAGAGAAAGAATAGGTGTAGATGAAAAACAAGTTCCATACTTTCAAACACTTCATGCATTTTGTTTTCATTTATTAAACTTAAATGAAAGTGATATTATGCAACCACATCATTATGAAGCTTTAGGTAAGAAATTAAATATAAGAGTGAACTTTAATGATAAGTATAATGAAGAACAAACACACTTCTTAACTTGTAATAACCCTTACTTTCAAATGATACAAAGATCTATTAACAAAGATATACCTTTACGAGAAGAATTTAATCTTAATGAACATGACAGAAAAGATATAGATAGTTGGGACACGTTAAATCATATCCATATAAACTTACAAGAATACAAAACAAAAATGCATCTACTAGACTTTAATGATCTTGTTAAGAAAGTTGTAAACTCAAAAAAATTTCCTAAGTTAAAAGCTATCTTTATAGATGAAGCACAAGAC
>Ga0255765_1006788_pt1 | contig 10269 bp, 7 predicted proteins | sample 041ome_8_FD_179965 | JGI IMG/M metagenome (GOLD analysis project Ga0255765, IMG submission 179965) | Coastal salt marsh microbial communities from the Groves Creek Marsh, Skidaway Island, Georgia - 041407BS metaG (version 2) | ecosystem: Environmental > Aquatic > Marine > Intertidal zone > Salt... | reverse complement strand
ATCCTGTTGTTGCAATTTTAAATTTGAGCTCGCTGCGCGATGTTTTCTTTTCCTCTTCCAATCCTCTTCCAATCCTCTTCCAATCCTCTTCCAATCCTCTTCCAATCCTCTTCCAATCCTCTTCCAAATCCCATATCTCTCCTTCAACCATCTCCCTACTTCCTAAACAATTCCTAAAAGTCCTTACCCTGACCTTTTCCAATCTGGCTGCGTCCTCATGCAACCGCTTCCTCTTCCTCTTCCTCTTCCTCTTCCTCTTCCTCTTCCTCTTCCTCTTCCTCTTCCTCTTCCTCTTCCTCTTCCTCTTCCTCTTCCTCTTCCTCTTCCTCTTCCTCTTCCTCTTCCTCTTCCTCCACTTAAACGCCGTACTGCTCAGCTAATTTTCTCATCACACCAGGTTCGAGATCCCGTACAACCATCGCCCACTGGTCGGTCCCAACGTGATCCTTGAAGCCGCGCACAAGTTGACCCATGGTCGCGACGAGTTCATTGTTGCGGCACTGTCTCCACGACGCAACGGCCTCGACAAATGCGCTCAAACCACTCGTCGCGCCCGACGGATTCATCTGAATCAACTTGCAAAGCCCCATGAAGCCGTGTTCTTTTTCAACGCCATCGCGAAGTCGTCTCAGAGCAGAGCACCAAGACGTGATGAAATGCGCGAGACCACCTTGTAATTCTTCAGGACACGTCATCGAAAGTCGACCAAGACTTATGGCGGCATTTTCGCCAAGGGCTCTGTTCACCATTCGCATGTCGAGAATTTGAACCAAACATTGCGCCAGTGGCGCTACAAATGGACGCAATACGTCGCTTGACGTTCGAATGGCGATCTCGCCGGCGGCCCAGCTTGCGTTATTGCATACAGACATGTTCATGGATATGACCATCGCTGGCTGCAACTGCGCAACAATGAGCTCCATCAACTGTTGCAAAGACGGAGTCAAGTGCGCAGTACTCGAACGTGTGAGATCGCCCACGAGTGCGAATGCGCTACGTCTGACTCCTGGGGACTCATCCATGCACGAAGCGATGAGAATATCTCGAATAGGCGACTGCGCGACGAGCGGCTCGATGGCTTGTCCCATGCCTTCGCATAAACCAGAAAGCAAGTCCAAGGTACAAATGACGATGTCGATTGCGTACTCTTCGGCTGGCATCTCGCCGCGTTGCACTGCAGTGCGCTGCTGAAGCTGGTATGTCAAAGCGGAAATGCATTTTGCGAAAATCCCAGACGAGAACTCGGCCGATGCCTGCCCGAGGCCGACGATGATCGCCGTGAGGCACTCGAGCAAATGATACAGCTCAGGGTCCACCTTGTTCGCATTCTCCCACTTTTGAAGCATTCCTGGTAAGATCGCACCGGCGTACCGCGCATCCTCAATCGACGGACCGATATTCTCCGCGAGCATGGTCAGTGCGTCGTACAAGTTGCGCATATTCTTCCGCTGGTATGTAGCCAGCGCCTGGGTGAGCGTCTGCACGATAGTTTCGGTCCAAGGCGCCAGCGTGTCTTGACCTTCGGCGAGAAGGGTCGCGATCGCGCCGCAAGCTGCGGCTTGAACGTGTTTGTTGTGATCCAAGCACCTCTTGCAAAGCGCTGTCGTCAGCGTGTTGAGCTGCTCCATACCTTGCTGCTGGGGCATCGCGTTTGGATCGTTCGACGGCCTCGCGCACTGCAACGTCCATCGAGAGAATCGACTGAGCGTCCAGCAAGTCGTTGAGCGCACCAACGGACGGGCGTCATCCAGCATCGGTAAGAGGAAATTGATTAGCATCGGGAGGTATTGCAGCAAGCCGCCTGAACAGCCCTCAGCGACGGCGCCAAGGGCCAAAATAGCGCTCTCACGGATCTCCCACCTCGACTCGCGTAGTCTCTGCTCGACGACGGGTAGCAGAAGAGGCAGAAGCTCGTCGCCAAAGACGTTCGACAGGATGTCCAAACCATTTGCAGAACTCTTTCGGAGGTTCCACACGAAGTCATCGCTGTCGTCTTGGCCGTCATCCTCTCCTTCTCCTTGTGAGCCTTTATCCTTGGTATCACGAAACGTGGGTTTGATGTCTTGATCTCTGTCTTCCCTTCCCACGTTCACTTCGTCGTCCTCGGCCGAAATCACTTCCTCGTCGTCCTCCGTGTACGCCATGTTTGTCAACAACACTGGGATGAGTCTCGGCGTAAACTCGCGCAAAATTTGCACATAATCATCACCCAGTTCGGCCTCACAGAACGCCCCCCAGAACTCGCACGACTCCATGGCGACGTCTTTATCCTCGTCGTCCTGCCTTTCGAGCATGTACACGATGATTTCCCGCAAATTCGGCGCCAACTTTTCTGGACAAATGTGAATCAACATGACCAAGCCCGAGCACACCAGCCTTCGAACGTCGTTGTCCGGATCGTTCGCGAGCGAAAACAATCCTTGCAAGTAACTATCCAACAGCGCGTAGTGGTTTTCCGGCCAGCACGGCGCGATCATGTTCACCACGCCGACCGCTTGCTGGCGCACCTTGGCCGCCGGCGAGGAGAACAACGCGAACAGTCGCGGAATCACCATCCCCGCGGGCGAATCCGGCAACCCGGGCACTTTGACGTCCAATCTCCCGTTCACCTCCTCGCACGCCTTGTACAGCGCGCCCAGGGCACCGTCTCGAGAATTCTCGTCCCCCGCCTCGACCGCTCTCACGAGCGTCGGCCACAGGTCGCCCCAATTTTCAACCCCCCCGCACCGCACGATCACCGCCACGCACGTCCCGCACGTCCCCCTGATCAATCTCGACGGGTGTCCCAGCGCTCTCAGCAGCGTTTCTCGCACGTACGTCCTGTACTCTTCGCTCATCGTCGTCGTCCACGACGTCTTCAGATTATTCTTCAACAGCAGTCCCGCGCTCTGTCGCACGTCCTCCCTCCGTCCCGCGTCCTCGTCGCTCGTCAGCACGTGCGCGAGGTAGTTATTAAAGTCCGGAAACCCCGCGCATTGCTCCAGCCTGCCCAGCATCTCTCGCTGATTCGCGCGCGGGTCCAAGTATTCGGCGATCATCTGAATGATTCGCGCCGCCCCGTCCCCGTTCGGGGTCCACGCCGTCGCCATCGCGCGCGGGAGCGCGCGTCGCGCGTCGCGTCGCGTCGCTCGACGCGCTCGCGTCGCGGTCGCGCTCGCGTCGCGCTGTGCGGGACGACGGATCGATCGCCGCGCGCGTCGGCGTCGGATAACCTCACGGCGCGACGCGCGACGCGCGCTCCGCGAGCGCGCGTCGAGCGACGACGACGACGCGCGCGATGACGACGATGATGACGCGCGCGACGGCGACGACGCGCGCGACGGCGGGCGGACGCGCGAGCGGGAGCGCGGACGCGCGGACGACGCGACGCGTCGCGATGCCGAGCCGGGACGCGGCGACGACGGCGCGCGCGCGACGCGACGCGCGAGCGCGAGCGATGAAGCGGGTGTTCATCGATGGCGAGGCCGGAACCACGGGGCTTCAGGTGCGCGAACGGTTGGAGGCGCGAGGGGACGTCGAGCTGATTCAACTGGATGAGGGCTCGAGAAAGAATCTCGAGGCGAGACGCGCGGCGTTGAACGAGTGCGACGCGGCGATTCTGTGCCTTCCCGATCAGGCGGCGGAGGAGGCGGTGAAATTGGTGGAGAATGAGACGACGGTGGTGATCGATGCGTCGACGGCTTTTCGCGTCGCCGATGGTTGGACGTACGGATTCCCGGAGCTGGCGCCAGGGCATCGAGAGTTGGTCAAGGCGTCGAAGAGAATCTCAAATCCGGGGTGCTATCCCACCGGGTTCATCGCACTCACTAGACCATTGGTTGACGCGGGCATCCTGTCTCCAGGCGCGGCGTTGACGGTGAACGCGGTGAGCGGGTACACGGGCGGCGGTAAGGCGCTCATCAAGGTGTACGAGGAGGAAGAACACGAGCCGTGGGGCGCTTACGGATTTAATCTCGAACACAAGCACTTGCCAGAGATGGCGAAATGGAGCATGATCGGTCGTGAACCAATTTTCATGCCATCTGTCGGTTCCTTCGCGCAAGGTATGGTGGTGAGCGTACCGTTGCATTACGATCAACTTGCCGCCGACGCTCGCAGCGCCAAGCGTCTGCATGAGTGCTTACGCGCGCGGTACGCGCAGAGTACGTACGTTTCGGTGCGAGATTTGAACAAGATGGACGACCTCGAGCGTGGAGCTTTCATGAGACCAGACTCTTTGGCGAACACGAACAAGCTCGAGTTAAGTGTTTACGCCAACGACTCAAAGCGAACCGCCGTTCTCGTGGCAAGGTTAGATAATTTGGGCAAAGGTGCTTCGGGTGCGGCGGTGCAAAACATGAACTTGGCGCTTGGACTGGATGAAACAATGGGATTGTAGGCATTACGAGACAGTATGTTAACATGTTATGCTAAGATATACCACGTGCACATTCCGGTTTGCCATTTTTTTTTTGTACAACTCACACGAAACAATGTAATCAACTCCGTTTCAACAACTTTGGTAAATTTTTCGCTCAAGTTGAACCATGAAAATATTGTAGTACCACTAGAATCGTAGTGGCAGAGAATCAGAGCGACGCGCGGTCGCACAAGCTATCTCACTTATCAAATAGTGATGGGCGAATCGCGCCGCCAAGATTCGACGGGAACAACTTCCTCACAAAGCAACCCACTTTCGAACGGTGCTTGTAAATTTTCGTCCGGATTCTGTTGAATGCCTCCGGTGAGCGGACAGAATCGAATGTTCCAGTGCGTAAGAACATTCCTTCTAGCGCGCGCGCGTACTTTTCTAGAGTGTCAAGATCTTCCAGCAAATCCTTCATAGCGTAATCCATCCTGAGAAACGCCGAGCGCGCACGGTGCGAATAATAATTCACATCGCACATCTCCATATCATCGATGCTGTATTCAAACTGCGCCAACGTATGCTATCGTGTCACGCACGCATATTGTTACTTTAGTCAGTCATCAATCTCTCCGTGCGTCGTCGAAATCACGACTCGCGTGTAGTCGTATCGCTCGCATCGCTCACTTTAGTCAGTCATCAATCTCTCCGTGCGTCGTCGAAATCACGACTCGCGTGTAGTCGTATCGCTCGCATCGCTCGTCCCGTCGCACCTGCATGAGCTCCGCAATGTATTCGTGGCAACCCACCACCGCTCGCGCGTGACGATGCGGCCATCGCGTTACGCCCGCTTTTCTACACCTACACTCACCGCGAACCAGACGCGCATCGTCAGTCACGCGGTCCGTGCGAGCGACAAAGACTCTCAAAAAAGTCAAAAAAAATCGCGCGCTGGGCTCAAAAACACAATAAAGCGACGAAAGACACGTGCGCTTTGACGTACTGCAGCCTGAATGATCCAGAGGGCATCCCAAACGCCTTCGCGACTTTGTCCGCGGGCATCATCAGGAACGCGTACAGCTCGTGCAAGTCGAACGGCTCGTCCAACTCCTCGTCGATCGCCAACGCCTCGCGTTCGGCAAACTGTTTCGCGACGAGCGCCGCTCGCCTCGCCCGTTTATCATCATCGATTATTCCCAATCGATGATCTAAGATCGCGCGCGCCGCGCGCGCCTCCGTCGCCGCGAGCGCGTCGCGTTCGTTCGCAATCGTTCTCATCGCGCGTGCGCGCGCGTCGCAGCCACGCGCGCCGCGCCGGGCGAGCGCACCACGGCCTCGCGCCTCGGAATAAAAGATAAAAGACCCTCCCGGCACCCTCGCGCGCGCCTTCCCGCGTCGCGCGCTTTCACTCGGCGCGTTCATCGCACCGTCGATACCCTTTCGATTCGCGCTTGTACGGCGTCTTCGCCGCGCGCGGTGGCGATAAACGTTCGCGCGCTTTTTCGCCACTTTTTCGGTCTTTTCGGTCTTTTCGGACGGCGACCGGTCGACGGTCGGAGATTTAACTTGTCGTATGCGTAAACAGTCAGAATAAAGGACGTATGCGTAAACAGTTCGAGACCCGCGCGCGCGCGCGCCGGGCGCGCCGGCGTCCCGGACCGCACTCGCGGCGGCGGCGGCGGCGGCGGCGGCGGCGGCGCGCGCCATGCGCCGCGCGCTGGACGACGACGATGATCTCGGAGGCGCGCGTCGACGACGCGACGGCGCGCGAGCGCGCGCGGGGGCGCGAACGAGCGCGGCGAAGGCGGATGGGGACGGTTGCGCCGCGCGCGGTGCGTCGGCGGCGGCGCGCGAGGAGAACGGCGGCGCGGCGGCGCCGGGCGAGGGCGAGGGCGCGGGAGGGGCGATGCGCGTCGCGCGCGAGTGGGTCGGGGGTGATGGCGCGAAGGCGCGCGCGAGGGGCGTGGGGAGGGGGGGCGCGGCGAGGCGGGCGGCGCGCGGGCTAAACATAGCGACGACGACCGCGGTCGGGATGTACGTGTATTGGATACTCATGGGGACGGTGGCTTGGATCTCGCACTTGGGCGAACGCGCGCCGTGGTTGAGGTTCGCGCTACCGGCGAAAGGATATCCGGGAAACGCGCCGTCGAGCGCGGGGGCGCTCGGATTCGTCGCGAGAAACGTGCCGCTGAGTCTCATCTTTGTCGTGCCGCATTCAGTGTTTTTGCCGAGTCGATTGCGGAAGATTTTCGGAAAACATGGGCGTTTGATGTATAATTTCGTGTCTGCGGCGACGTTGCACTTCTTCTTGTTGAATTTTACGCCGTTGAAGACGCCGGTGGTGATGACGATTCCATTCAACACGAATTTTCACAACGCGCTCTCGATTGGATGTCTCGCTTACGCGTCGTATGCGTTCCTCAGCTCACCCGCAACGTTAGGTTTGTTAGGTGTGAGCTCGGCGCTCGAGCTTCGCGACAGTAAATACTCCAATCCAGCGGCTGGCATGGACGCCATCACGTGGATGGGCGTGACGACGTGGCGGCTCGGCGGCGCCTCCGCCTTTGTATTGTTCACCGGTCTATCCATCATCCCGCGCGAGCTCACGTTGGGTGACTGCATCACGAGATGTGTTGCTGCGGTGTATTTACGTCAGCGCTCGCGATCGTTCCGCGAGTGGGTGGAAAAGATCGAGGGCGTCCACCTCTTGACGTGGATTTTACGAGGCACGCTCTTGTCCTTCGCGTGTCACGGCGCCTTGCAAGGCGGTGGAAACGTTCGCACAGTGGGATGGATTTTATTCGGCGCCGCGAGTTTAGCGGGAATTCTGCGTCTCGCCGAGTCAGAGAGTCCGAACGCTAAGAAGAAACCCATTTCTCGCGCCGCGTCCTTTGACGTCGCCGAAGCCGCGCCCGCGGCGCTCGACGACGTCGCCCGAGTCAATCGCCCGGAGCGCTGGCACGCGTGGAACCCGCACGCTCGCATGACATGACGCGACAAAGCGTTCGTTCTATTGTCAACTTTAGTTTACCGCTCACTCGCGTTCGCGCGAATCGTTTCGCCTTCGACGCCGCGCTTCGCGCTCGCGTCCCGCGCGCCCGAGCGCAGCCGCCACTCGCCGACGCGTCGTTCGCGCTTTCGCTTTCGCGCGACGGGTCATGGCCGCGCCCGCGCCGTGGGAGCCCGCGGTGGCTAAAGCCGAGGGTCCACCGTTCGAAGATCTCGTCCCCGCCCTGCGCGCGTCCTCGCTCGCCGTCCTCGAGCGCGCCGGTTTCGCGCGCTCGACGCCGGTCCAGGCCGCCACCGTCCCGCTGCTCTGCTCGCACAAGGACGTCTCCGTCGAGGCGTGCACGGGGTCGGGGAAGACGCTGGCGTTCGTGCTGCCGATGATTGAGATTCTGGCGCGAGCGAAGCGCGAGCTGAAGCGATACCAGGTCGGGGCGGTGATCGTGAGCCCGACGCGAGAGCTGGCAAAGCAAATTCACGAAGTCGCGGCGCCGTTCGTGCGGACGCTGGGGAAAGAACGGAGCGAGACGAATGAGGGTGAAGGAGATTTAGCGATGTTGCTCGTGGGAGGAACGGATGTGGCGAAGGATGTGGCGACGTTCGCGGCGACGTCGCCGCTGGTGCTCATCGCGACGCCGGGGCGCTTGTGGGACGTGATGCAGCGAAGCAAAGAGCTGGACGGGAAGAAGTGTGAATTGCTCATATTGGACGAAGCCGATCGATTGCTCGGGATGGGATTCATGGCGACTTTGAATAATATTATATCGCGACTACCCAAGCAGCGAAGGACTGGGTTGTTCAGTGCGACACAGACGGAAGAGGTGGCGGAACTCGCGAGAGCGGGCTTGCGGAACCCGGTGCGAGTGACGGTGCGAGACGCGTTGAACTCGGCTGCAAAGGCGGCGGGTGAGAAGGCTGGGAAGCTTCCGACGCAGCTGCAGCTGCTTTATCGTATATGTTCCGTAGATTCCAAGCTGTGGCATTTCGTGAACTTCATCAAGGAGCATCGCGAGTGTAAAGTCATCGTCTACTTTTTGACATGCGCGTGCGTGGACTTTTACGAATCGGCGCTCAAAGAACTTTTGCCAGAGTCCACCGCCATCGCGCTGCACGGAAAAATGAAACAAAGCGCCCGGGAAAGCGCTTTGGGTAAATTCACCGAACAAAAGTCGGGTATTCTGATGTGTACTGACATCGCGGCTCGCGGTTTAGACATTCCAGGCGTCGATTGGATTGTGCAATTTGATCCACCGCAAGACCCGGCGGCGTTTGTGCATCGTGTCGGAAGAACTGCGCGCATGGGTCGAGATGGAAGTGCAGTAGTGTTTTTATCGCCGAATTCGGAGGCCAGCTATGTGGACTTTTTGCGAATTCGCGGTGTAGAGATCAAGCCGGCTCCGGGAACGCGCGAAGGTTACGCCGAGGAGGCAGCCGCGGCAAAGGATGGCGGCGACGACAACGGCGAAATTGAACTAGCATCAGAGATCGTCGACGCTTTGGAGAAAGATGCGAGCGATGAGAGAAAAGGTGCGGCGCACGTGCATGCGGTGTTGCGAAAAGCGAGCGAAAAAAAACGGGAAATTATGGAGAAGGGCGTGCGAGCGTACGTCTCATTCATTCGCGGGTACAAGGAGCATCACTGTCGATTCATTTTCCGATTTAAAGAGCTCGAATACGGCGCGCTCGCCATGTCCATGGGTCTGCTTCGTCTTCCGAAGATGAAGGAAATTCGCAAGGCACCGAAAAAGTTTATGGAATGCTTCGTCGAATCATCCGTCCACGCCGATTCGGTGGCTTTCGAGGACAAGGCTCGCGAAAAGCAACGTCAAAGAACCCTCAAGGAGCAAGAAGAAGCGGCCGAGGCGCAGCGTTTATTGGATGCGGATAAACCCAAACCTAAGAAGGAAAAGGTCAAGGAGGAAAAGCGCCAGACAGCCTTCAAACGTCGCAAGGAAGAGTCCAGAGCCGACATCGAAGAGATGGAGGACGATTACCGCGCCCTCAAAAAGTTGAAAAAGGGCAAGATGACGGAGGAAGAGTTCGATCTCGAGATCGGTTTTGACGAAGTCGAGAAGTCAAACAACAAGAAACCTAGCAAGCGCGCGGGGCGATAGAGCCTCAGTGGAGAGATTCATCTTTAGTAGAACAAGTTTAGATAGTACAACACGCGTCAATCTCTCGAAAGCTGTTTGCGAATCACGCCGCCCCACTTTGCCAACAACGCGTCCACGTCGCCATTCATTCGCGTTCCCACGCCACCCCACACCAATAAATCCGGTATATCGCGCAATCCGTTCTCGCCCACCACGCGCACGGTTTCAAACCCCAATCGACCGTAATACCTCACCAATTTCTCCGCGTACCCGTTCCCGTCGTCGATCGCGAGCAACTCGCACTTTTTACACCCCGCCTCCGCCCCCTCGAGCAGAGACATCGTCCCGAGCAAAATCGCGATCCCAAACGTGCTTCGCATCTTCCCGCGCTCGCGCTCGCTCACTTTAGAGTTATACACGCGCATGCTATCCATGTGCAATATCCCAAACGGCGGCGGCGCCACGAACCCGTCGTGCGTCGCCACGACGTCCGCCTCTCCCTCCCCCCCCCGCCCCGTCCTCATCCGTCGCGCCTCCATCTTGAACACCGGTCCGTAAAACTTCGTCTCCAGCGTCAATCCTCGCGCGTTCGCCGCGCGTTCGATCTCTTCCCGCGTCACGCGCGTCCCGTCGCCGCGTCCTCGTCCCTCGTCCTCGTCCTCGTCCTCGTCGTCGCGCCTTCCCGTCGCGCGCGCGACTCGCGCCGCGCGCGCGCGCCTCGCCCGCGTCGCCCGCGTCGTCCGCGTCGCGCATCGCGTCGACTCGGCGCGCGTCGACGGCCGTCGCGCGCGCATCGCGCGTCGACGGACGTCGCGCAGTCGCGCG
>Ga0255765_1006784_pt1 | contig 10277 bp, 7 predicted proteins | sample 041ome_8_FD_179965 | JGI IMG/M metagenome (GOLD analysis project Ga0255765, IMG submission 179965) | Coastal salt marsh microbial communities from the Groves Creek Marsh, Skidaway Island, Georgia - 041407BS metaG (version 2) | ecosystem: Environmental > Aquatic > Marine > Intertidal zone > Salt... | reverse complement strand
AAATATAGTAAATCTTGAACCATCCTTTTGTTCCATGCAGGGTTAAATTTGTTTTAAGAAAGGGTTATCCCTGCGCATTTTGATTAAATCGGCACGGAAACCAGCCTTAGTGTAGGCGCTTATTGCACTTTTGTTTTCAGCGAATACTTCTAACTGAATTTCTGTCAATTTGTGATCTGCGGCCCATTGCATTAATTTTTCTATAATCAGTTGATTAATTCCTTGACCACGAAATTCTGGAACAGCAAACATAAATCCTAAATAGGCAAATTGCTTTGCTTTTTTATAATCTGCAGCCTGTTTTTTACAGGCATAGCCAGAAGCAACTACCCTATTGGCTACAGTTGCTACCAAGACACAAATTTCTGGATCCTGGATATAGGCTTCGATATTGTAATAACTGATTTTCCCTTCCTTGATGGTTGGGGTCAAAGGCCGTTCATAGGCAATTAATGCCTGTTCAAATTCAAGAAGGGTAGGAAGGTCATCCAGAGTGGCTTCTCGAATGATCGTTTTTTCTGAAGTCATTTTTCAGCAGTTTAAAATCATCTCAGCCGCTTTTTCAGCAATCATATAGACCGGAGCATTGGTGTTTCCAGAAACAATTTTTGGCATAATAGAAGCATCGACTACCCGAAGGTTTTTAATCCCATGAACGGTCAAATTCGAATCAACCACAGCCATAGCATCATTCCCCATTTTACATGTTCCCACAGGATGATATACTGTTTCCAATGTTTTTTTAATGTGTTCTATAAGTAGGTTATCATCGGTTCTATTGTGGGGAAGCCCATTTTCTTTGGTGTGTCTTTTTAATCCTTCTTGTTCCATGATGTCAAAAACGATCTTTCCTCCTTTCACCAATTGCGCTAAATCTTCTTTTTCTTCCAAGAAATTCGGTTGGATGATTGGAGCTGCTTTGGGGTCTGCTGAGAATAAGCTGACCGTTCCACGGCTTTTTGGATGCAATAAAGTTGGGAGTATGCTAAAGCCATCGGAACGTGGATAAGCATTCAGATCATAGGCATCATAGCCATATTGATCGCCCACCCACATGGGAGAAAAGTGTAGTTGAAAGTTAACTTTTCCGCCCTTTTGGTCAATATCAAAAAAGGCCATTCCTTCAAGGGGACCGCTGCAGAACACTCCTTTTTTATGGACAAAATAATTCCAGGCAGCTTTGAGCTGTTGTAGGGGCGAAATATAATGGTTGATTCCCTCTTGGGTCTTTGCTTTTGCGCAAATAGGGTAAAACAAATGATCTTGTAGGTTTTTGCCGACTCCTTTTAATTCATGTATACATTCGATTCCATGTTTTTTAAGTTCGGTAGCTTCTCCAATTCCAGAGAGCATTAACAATTGTGGAGAGTGAAATGCACCTGCAGAAAGAATGATTTCTCTTTGTGCATACGATGTAATGGTTTTGGCTCCTTTGGTGTATTGAACACCAACAGCTTTTTTGTCATTTATGATGATTTTCTCTACTTGGGCGTGGGTTATTGTTGTTAGGTTTGAGCGTCCAAGTACTGGCTTTAAAAAAGCAGCAGCAGCACTGTCTCGTTTTCCGTTTTTGATGGTACTTTGAACAATACCCACACCCTGCTGTTTTACTCCGTTGTAATCCGAATTTTTTGGGATTCCAATGGCAGCGCAAGCATCCATAAATCCTTCAACAAAAGGAGTTTTAAAGCTAGTGGGTAGGCTAACTCCCAGCTCCCCACTACTGCCATGATAGCCTTCATCCATCTGTTCTATCTGGGCATTATTCTCAGCACGCTTAAAATAAGGTAAGACATCTTTATACCCCCACCCTGGATTGCCTAGCGCCTCCCAGCCGTCATAATCAGCAGCATTTCCACGCACATAGGCCATGGCATTTGTGGAACTACTTCCCCCAAGGGTTTTTCCTCTGGGCAAATAAATTCTCCTTTGTAAAACGTTTGTTTGCTCTTCGGTCCAAAACCCCCAATCCACCTCACTCTTATGAACTTTGGTATAGGCGCCTGGAATATGAATATTTTTGTTACTGTCAGGACCTCCAGCTTCTAGAACTAAGACAGTATTTTTTGGGTCTTTGGATAATCGGTTCGCTAGGACACATCCTGCAGAACCTGCTCCAATAATAATATAATCGAATGAGTTACCCATAACTTTATCAATTTATGTTTACGAAATGGGGAAATGCACCTAGCTTGGTAGGTCCTTAAGAACACAAGTGTACCTAAAATTAAACTTTTATTATTAATCCAGATCCATTTTGATTGAATTCTTCACTTTAATGAGAAAAAAGCAGAGAAGATGTGGTCACACAACTTGGTTAAAATTATAAAGAAAAACGGATGCCCTCTTAGTTTTTATGGATTTAAAAGAATGGGCTTTCCGAATCCAAGTTTTTCTAGTTTTTTGAATTGAGTTTCAGCATCTCCAACAATCAAATAAATCATTTTATCTGAGTTCAAGTGTTTTTTTGCCAATCTTTTAACATCTTCAACAGTCAATGCTTTTACAATATTTTCTCTTTTTTTAGCATAGTCTTCTGGATAATCATAATTGCTGATATTTCGCAACATATTCAATTTGCTCCGCAATGTTTCAAAGGCTCGGGCATTACTTTTTAGCATAAAGCCTTTGGTAATTTCCAAGTCGTTTTCGGAAAAATTAGTGCCATAGTCTTCAACGATTTCCTTGATCAATTGTGCGGATTCAAAGGTTACGTTTGAGCGAACATTTGAAGAAATAAGGAAAGTGCCTTTTAGGTTCGAGCCACTAAATCTTGAACGAATTCCATAGGTATAGCCCTTACTTTCACGTAATTCTTGTGTTAGTTGAGAAGCAAAACCTCCCCCGCCTAAGCGATAATTCACTAAGGAAGCAGCATAGTAATCATTGTCAGTAGCAGCCAATGCTGAATAGCCAAATTGAAGAACCGATTGCTTTGCTCCGGGAAAATCATAAAAATACACCTTCGATTTATTCATCTCTTTTGGATCTTTCAGCGTTGGAAAGTTGATGTCTTTCTTTTTCCATTGGTTGTTCAAGCCGCTTAAAGAAGCAACAAGTTCGTCTTGACTGACTGCACCCACAACATGGATTTTCGCAATATTTGGCGCGAAGTTTCTAGCGTAAAAGCTTTTTAAATCCTCTAATGTAATTGCATTGACTGAAGCCGTAGTACCCAAGTTGTTGTTGGATAGAAGATGATCTTCCCCATACATGAGTTTAGCAAATTCATTCGCGGCGATACTGTTGGGTTGCGCTTTTTGCCGTTCAATTTGACTAATCGTACTTTTCTTGATTAGATCAAACTCTTTAACATCCCAGCGGGGTACTAGGATAATTTCTTGAACCAAGTCCATGGTCTTTGCGTAATTCTTGGCCAGCGTATTGGCAGAAATAACAATCATTTCTTTGGTTGCATATGCGTTAATGGAAGCACCCAAGGTTTTGATGGCAGATTCCAGTTCCTCTGGAGTTTTGTTTGCTGTTCCCTTAGTGATAAGATTTACGAGCAAATTTGAAACACCTATTTTTTCACTGCTCTCAAGCAACATTCCTCCATTGAGCTGGATTTCAAATTGTACCAAAGGAACCTCGTTGTTTTCGATTCCATACACTTCAATCCCAGAAGAAAGTTTGTCTTTGTAAAGCAGTGGAATTTTTACGTCTGGGCTATCGCCATAGGGAGGTTCTATACTTCGATCAAAACTTGAGGGAGTTTTTTCATAGCTTGCTGAAACACTAGCGTCAAACTGTTCTTCTGCTCCTTCAATCACCACTTCTTCAATCACCTCGGCTAGAGTAGACCCTTCCAAAGCGAGCTCTTTTTCCCCTTTTGGAACAAAACTGGTGGCGATGTAATTTTTGTTTTTAATGTACTGGTTATACACGCGCATCACATCTTCTTTTGTGACTGCTAAAATGTTTTTTACATCTTGGTTGATGAATCCGGGGTCGTTGGCGAAAATCTCGTATTGAGCCAGTTGAAAACCTTTTCCTAAAACACTCGACAGGCTGTTGTAAAATTGTGTTTCCTGTCCAGCTTTAATTCGCTCTAGGTCGTTTGTTGCAATTCCATTTTTTTCAAATGCGGCAAAACCTTCTTCAATACTCATCATTACTTCCTGAAGATCTATTCCGGGGAATGCAGTAATCTGCAACATAAATTGCCCAGCAATCTCCGAATTGTATTGGAATGCATCAACCCGATCTGTTTGCTTTTTATTTTCAACTAGAACAACATTTAAAGGGGCTTTTTTTCCTTCAGATAGATAACTTGCCAAGACCTCTAGCGCATAAGAATCGGGATGATATTGATAAACTCCAGGCCATGTCAATGTTAATTGAGGTACTCGTGCAAAATTATCTTCGTAAAATAATTTTTTGGTATCAGCTAGGGTCGAAGATTGCTTCTCCATTTTTGAAATATCCTCCCCACGCTTTATTTCATCAAAATATTTATGCACCCATTCTTTAGTCTGTTCTACGTCAAAATCTCCCGCAATGGTCAGCGTAACGTTGTTGGGAACATACCAACGATTGTAAAAATCTTTTACATCTTCTAGGGTAGCATTTTGCAAATCCTCTAGTGATCCAATGACTTGCCAGCTATATGGATGACCTTTTGGGTAAAGGTTTTTGTCGATTACATAGGATGTATGTCCATAGGGACGGTTATCTACACTTTGCCGTTTTTCGTTTTTAACCACTTGCTTTTCTTTCGCCAAAACGGGCTCAGTGACTGTGTTGATAAAGAAACCGAGCTTATCTGCTTCGGCCCAAATCATTTTTTCTAAAGCATCTTTGGGTACTGTTTGAAAATAATTGGTTCTATCTCTGCTTGTCGATCCATTTGCGCCCGAGCCACCAATACGGGCACTCATTTTATCAAGGCCTCCTTTGCCTAAATTCTCAGATTCTAAGAAAAGTAAATGCTCAAATAAGTGTGCAAAACCTGTTTTACCTTCCCCTTCTCTGGCCGATCCAACGTGACTTGTTAAGGCTACAGCCACAACCGGATCAGATCGATCGATATGTAGAATAACCTGAAGTCCATTGTCAAGGGTGAATTTTTCAAATGCCACCTTAAATTCTTTTTCGCTTGATGAATTGCTTAAGTTATTACAGGAAATAAGTAATAAAAGAAAGAGTAGGTTGAGGAGTGAGTAGTTCGATTTTTTCATTTTTATTGGATTCACTTTTTATTTGAAACTTCAATTTACGATAATACTTCTATATTTGAGGAATACTGATTCAACGAGTTTCCTCTCCCACAATAACTGACCCTTAACTATGCCAATTATAGCATCGGATTACACACCAAAATTTATCTTTCGCAATGGACATCTCAATACAATATACAGTTCCCTTTTTCGAAAAACCAAGGCAATTCCCTTTAGACGAAAACGAATAGAAACTATAGATGACGATTTTCTAGACATTGATTTTATCGAGAATGGAAGCAAAAAAATTGTCCTGCTTTGTCATGGTTTAGAGGGGAGTAGTTCATCGAAGTATATACAAGCGACTGCGCGTTTACTTGCGGCAAATGGTTATGCAGTTGCTGCCATGAATTATCGCTTTTGTAGTGGTGAAATAAACAGGCAATTGGTTACCTATCACAGTGGACGAACAGAAGATTTACACAGTGTAGTTAATCTTGTTCTTCCAGATTATGAGGCAGTTTATCTGGTTGGTTTCAGTCTTGGTGGTAATCTTGTACTCAAGTATAGCGGTGATGGGATTTTTTCCATGCACCCCAAAATAAAAGCTGCCGTGGCAATTTCTGTCCCCGTAGATCTATATGGTTCTGCCATAGAATTACAGAAGCCAAAAAATCTTCTATACACTTGGCGTTTCCTTATTACGCTAGCGAAAAAGATTAAATTGAAGCATCAGCAATATCCTGATCAAATTGATTTAAAACAGCTTAAGCGCGTGAAAAGACTCATTGATTTTGATGAGTATTACACCAGTTCTCTCAATGGTTTTAGCAATGCACGCGACTATTATGCTAAAGCCAATTGCAAGCAATTTCTTGGTTCAATCAAGCTTCCGGCATTACTGATTAATGCTCTGGATGACCCCTTTTTGTCCGACACATGTTTTCCTTATGCGGAAGCTAAAAAGAACAAGAATTTCAGTCTGATGACACCTCAATATGGAGGGCATGTGGGTTTCGTTTCCTTTGGTGAAGAAAATTATTGGGCGGAACATCAAATCCTTTTGTTTCTAAACAATTACTAAATAGTGATTGATCTTCCAAAATTGCCAAAGGATCTATTTGCTATTCACCTTGTTTTATACTGAGTTTTTTTCCAACAAATATTAACATTAGTCCAATAGACAGGATTAACATTAGGATATTTAGTATAGTTCCGTTCATTTAATTTGCTCTAATCCCGCAGGGTATGCTTTATTGTTGTTGCTGCGGTGCATTTTCCTTCTATGATACTTTCTTTGCAACAATAGTAAGGTCTGGATCTTTTATTTTCATTGAGTAAACTTTATTATCTCGGATATCAAAAGAGACTTGAACACTTGGTGCGCCATTATAGATAAAATGGTTTTCTCCAGTTTTATACAGTGCCCCGCCAAATTCACCAATTGGACCAAGAGAAAGTAATTTTCTCATGTTTATGTTAATAGTAAAACCATCTTTTTCTTTTTCTCCGTATTTGTAATTGCCTAGGTATTTTTCTTGCTCCTCTGAACTAACGTCAAGGTATTTTTCACCGCCTGCATTTCCAAGTTTTGTCAAGTATGCAATGGTCTGTTCAAGCTTTTCAATTTCAATTCCCGACATACTATCTTTCATACGTTGACCAGCATATGCATGGTCCAAAAGACTGATTCCATGTGGCCCTGTTATTTCCTCAATTCCTGGTATCGCTTCAATGGTTGATTTAACTACATTAAAATACCCAAGCATAGCAAATGTGAAAAGTGTTGGTCGGGCACCCTTACTAATCAAGTAAAGAGCTATATCTCTTCTTCCAACATGTGAAGCAGCACCAATAGCTGATTCAAAATCTCCGAAACGCCATTCCCAAACCGACCTTGAAAGTTCGGGTCTTTTATCCACTAATTTTTTAACTCGTTCTAGGTCGAAATGAGATTTACCGACAACTTCTGCAATAACCTTAGGGTCAATATTTGGGAAATGTTCCGGTATCTTTTCCTTTACCAATTGGTTTGGAGGCCAAGTCAATTCATTCTTAGCAAATGTCAGCCTTGGAACAGATAAGCCAAGCATTACTAATGAATAGTTTTTAAGTGCTGCTCTTCTATTCATATTATTTCCTTTTATTTTTATTTCCTTTTATATGCGCCACACCGTTTAGTATATGTAGCGAAGCACCCCCAGGGAGCGATTAATTCATATACAGTGTTATTCACTTTTTAATCAATCATTATTCCAGCAAATTTTAATTCATCGTTTTCATCAAACTCCATGTTTAAAACCATATTGAATTGCTCATTTTTAGTTTTAATGCTCATAACTATTTCATCTTCTTGGTGTTCAATAGAGGCAATTTCACCTCCTTTCAATCTTTTACTAAATTTTTCAAAAAAGGATAAGTGAGCTTCCATGGGAGCTATATGAATAAAATCAATCGTGAATTTTGATTTGATCAATTCAGACCAAGAATTTTTATCTCCATCACGTATCGTTGTAAATACATGTTTTAACTGATCTTGAATAGATTCTTCAGATATGGATGGATTTTTTGAATCTTCAGGCATAATGGGAGAATAATTATCTTTAAGAATGATTGCTGCAATTTGTGAGGCAATAATCTCATTATACGAATTTGAATTATTTGTCAGTACAATGACCGTGACTTGTTCCTCCAAATACCTCCAGAAGTCAGCAAAAAAAATGCCATTTCCGCCATTGTGTGTTATCAGTTTGGTGCCTCTTGAAGTTGGGAATATTGCCCATCCATAGGCATAAAATGAATTTGAGTTTTCACCTTCCTTTATGTAGGGTTTGTAATATTTATCTTTTGCTTTATTACTAAGAATTTTTTTCCCTAATAATGCTAAATGCCATTTATACAAGTCTTCTACAGAAGATAATATTCCACCATTACCTTTCAAATTTAGAAATGGAGCGGATTGATCCCATTTTTTTTCATTTGGCTTTCCCCACTCACTATTTTTTGAATATCCAACAGCAATTTCCTGTGATTTCCAATTTGGTAGGGTATACCCTGTTTGATGCATTTCAGCTGGAGTAAACAGCTTCTCATTCAAAAATTGTTCATAAGGAACATTTGATACTCTTTCAATAATTATGGCCAATAAACTGTATCCTACATTAGAATAATTATATTTCTCGCCTATTGGACTAAGCAAAGCTGTCTGAAATACTCTGTCGAGAAACTCTTCTTCCGACATATCCTCATAATCATCTCCAACTACGTTAACAAGACCAGAAGAATGGGTTAATAATTGGTGAACTGTTATATTAGACTTGTCGCTTGGAATAGTAGGAAAGTATTTGGATAGGGCATCATCTACGGTTAGCTCTCCAAGCATTTCTAATTTTAATATTCCTGCTGCAGTAAATTGTTTTGTTATAGACCCTATATCCATTATGGTTTTAGGATGATTGGAAATATTGTTTTTTATATCGCTTTTTCCGTATCCTTTTGAGATTATTTTTTCTCCTTTGTAATCAACCAATAGAGTGCCCGAAAAGCCTATTTTTTCCAACTCATTCAGATATAAGTTTACTTTTTCAACAATAACCTTAACAGCATTCTTTTGACCTTTGTTTTTTTTACTTGTTGATTCACAACTAATTAGAATTATACTAAAAACTACTGTGATTATAATTCTACCAAGATTCTTCATAAAAAATGTGTTTGATTGTTGTCAACTATTGTATATCCGTACTATTGCGTTTATTTCCTTTATATAGTTTACGTTTTTATAGTTATAATAGTTTGTTTTTCAGCCCTTTGTCTCTCTAAAAGAGGGTGAAGAGGACGCTTTATATTTGCAAGAGATTTTTTACTCACGGAGCTGAAAGGGTGTTCAATCTGCATTTCAGGGAACCCACCAAAGACTTTGTCAAAAACAAAGAATGTTTTGATAACGGGTTTCGAATTACTAAAATCGGGTATGCACCGTAGGTTTTTCATGACATAGAACAGATTTGGGGAGCTGTTGTATCAAATATAAAAAAAATAATTTAGGGGGGTGAAATGTTTTGCCACTCTGGCGTGCGTCAGGGATCTGTTAGGATCCGCTATACTTATTTAAAGCTTTTTTTAAGAGTAATTTTATTTACCCATCCGTTATAAGCCATAAAAATCTTACTTGCTTATTTTAGTTGCTTTAAACTGATTCAGTTTCTGAATCATTGTGGCCTTGTTAAAATAGCCTGAGGCCAAAGTTTGTATAGAGCCATTTGTTGTTAGGAGTAGGGCCGGAAATCCATTAGCTAGTTTAGCTGCATGGGCAAACTCTGCCCTTGTTTTAGTAATATTATCCTCACCCATCCATAAGCGGTCAAAATCAACTGTATCTATGGACATTGTTTTGATTATCTCAAAGTAGGTTTCTTTTTTATCAAGCCTTTTTCCTTCAGTAAACAAGGCTTGTTGTACTTTTTTGGCAAACGGAAATACCTTTTCTGGTGCAATCTCTTTTATCAATTGAATGGCTGCACTGGGTTCCAAACTACTAAAAGTATAAGTACTGTCTTTTGCCAATGCATAGTAGGTGTTATCAACCATAGCTCCAGTAGTAGCAGCCATTCTAGGAGCATGCTTTTGTATGAATTGACTTAATCCTTCTCCACCCACAGGGGCATTTCCCCCTAGCCACATTCCGCCTAGCAATAGTGCAAAGTCAAAATCGTCTTTAAACTCTTCTTGTAAAGCGGTTATGTTGTCACTGTTACCGTAGCACCAACCACATTGCGGATCCATGATATAAGTTATTTTCATCGTAGTTGTTTTATTAGTTGTCTGCGCACATGCTTGTAGTTGCCCTAGTAAAAGGGCAACCATCAAGTAGGCTATTGATTTATTCATTGTTGAGGAGTGGTCGGTATTTTTCTTTGTAAGAGAAAAATAAGATGACATTTAAAACCAAACCCATGAGGGCAAATAAAATTCCTTCCGGATTCAAGGAAATATGGAACAGAACAGCACAAAATAAAATTGGGAAAATGATGACCAAAGCCAAGGGGGTCGCTCTGTTAAGAAGGATTAATGCTCCAGTCACAATTTCTATGATCCCAATGATTGGAAAAAATATTTTGG
>Ga0255765_1006783_pt1 | contig 10277 bp, 9 predicted proteins | sample 041ome_8_FD_179965 | JGI IMG/M metagenome (GOLD analysis project Ga0255765, IMG submission 179965) | Coastal salt marsh microbial communities from the Groves Creek Marsh, Skidaway Island, Georgia - 041407BS metaG (version 2) | ecosystem: Environmental > Aquatic > Marine > Intertidal zone > Salt... | reverse complement strand
TACCGACATGACCTCATCAGACAGTGAGCAGCCAATGTGGTACGCGCTTAGTGCTTCGTGTTTTAAAGAAGCGATGTCGCTCTACGAGGAGACTGAGGATACGGTTAGTCTTTCTGAAGTGGCTCATAACTATGCCACTGCGCTCATGAACTTTCCCGATGCCAAACTAAATGATCATTTGGCCAAAGCAAAAGACTTGTTTGAATTAGCCCTTAGTCACAGGCCTTCAGACTCTTTTCCTCAGAAACGGGTAATAAGTTTACTTAATTATCTAGAGCTTCAATTGAAGTTACACAATGAAGATGCGAGCCAAGAACGCTCACGTTTAGAGCAAATGGAACAAATTGTTGATGAAGTAAGAGGACTTACCAAAGATGATTATTTACTTGAAAAAGTAGAGGAATTCTCAACAATGATTAATAACCTAAAAGAATTGATATAATGCATGAGACTTCTATCATAAACAGTGTAGCTCGAACTTTAGAGATGGAGTTCGGTGAGGAACGGCTGAACTCTCTTGAACGGATATTTCTTAAGGTTGGGATTCTTTCTAATATTGAACCTCGACTGCTTATGAACGCCTTTGAAGCGTTTCAACAAACCTATCCTACCTTCTCTAAGGTATCCTTAGAAATTGAATCAACACCATTGGTTATTCACTGTTCATCCTGCGATGTCGATTCAGAAGTGCAGAACTATAAATTTATTTGTAAGTCTTGCGGAGCCCCCTCAAAGGAGGTTATTCAAGGCGAAGAAATGTTAATTCATAAAGTAGAATTTAACGACGATTAATTATGAGCGTAGAAAAATCAACCAAGGCTGCTCGTGGAAATGTGCAGTGTGAGAATACGAATATTCATTTATTAAAAGCCAATGATTATGTAGCCGAAATCATTAGGTCTAAGATGAAGGAAACAAAGACCTTGCTGATCAACGTAACTTCTTCTGCGGGTAGCGGTAAAACAACATTGATGCAGAAGACTGCAGAAAAGTTGAAAGACAAGCTTAACCTAGCTGTGATGGTTGGAGATCTTGAGACAGAGCGGGATGCTGATCGTATTCGACAAACGGGCATTTTTGCGCTACAGATAGTCACCGGAGGCATCTGTCATCTGGAGGCACAAATGGTTCATCAGATTTTAGATCAATTTGATCTTGAGAACTTGGATGTTCTATTTATTGAAAATGTAGGAAACTTAGTTTGCCCTTCTTCCTTTGATTTAGGTGAGGACTATAGAATCACACTTATGGCGACCACTGAAGGGGACGATAAGCCCAAAAAGTATCCGAAGATGTTTCTAACTAGTGACCTAATGCTGGTGTCTAAAGCTGATTTGTTGCCTTATCTTCCTTTCTCTGTTGATGCAGTAGTGAAGGATGCACGAGAAATCAATCATGAATTAGAGGTGATTCAGATTTCATCTTTAAGTGAAGAAGGAATTGATACTTGGTGTGATTGGATTTTAGAGAAGGTTAAAGAAAAAAAATCAACCTAAACCTTGTACTGGAGATTTTCCATAGGTGGAATCGTCCAAGGGGTTGGCTTCAGACCGTTCATTAAAAAACTCGCTGACGAATTAAAAATCAATGGAAGGGTTTTTAATTCTGAACAGGGGGTAGTTGTTGAATTTGCTGCAGAGCGGCTGATAGCTGAGACCTTCCGAAAGCGAATTTTTGATGAGAAACCGTCAGCGGCATGGATTGAATCTTTTGTGAAGTCTTCAGAGCAAGATTTGAAGATAGGTGATGGGTTTTCAATCGATCCATCAATGAATTCAGGAGTTTTAAACCTTCGGTTGACTCCAGATTTTAAGCTTTGTGATTCTTGTATAGAAGATTTAAAAACGCATCCTAGAAGAAAAGATTATGCCTTTACTACCTGTACAATTTGCGGTCCCAGATTCTCAATCGCTAAGGGCTTTCCTTTCGACAGAGAGCAACTGAGTATTTCTGATTTTAAGATGTGTGCAGATTGTTCAAGAGAATATATAGATGTTAAGGATCGTAGATTTCATTCGCAGACCAATAGTTGTAAAACTTGCGGTCCTCAACTAGATACATATCCTGAGGCCCCGAAGGGGACCAACCTTATTGAGGAAGCAGTTCTTTATTTAACCCAAGGAAAGATCATTGCTGTTCAAACAACGACGGGGTTTCTGTTAATGGCAGATGCAACTAACGAAAAGGTGATTGAGCGTCTTCGTAGCCGCAAGAACAGACCTCAGAAACCTTTTGCAGTAGTATACCAAGATCTTGACCATCTTGCTGAAGACTTCAAAATTGAAGAAAACCAAGCAGAATTATTATGCTCGGCAGTTGGCCCTATTGTTCTTTTAGAATCGGCTTCAAATACTAAGCTTGCCAATAACATCGCTCCCGGATTAAATGAAATAGGAGTGATGCTGCCCTCAAACCCTCTGGTGTACCTTATAATTCAACAATTCAGTAAACCGTTAATTGCTACAAGTGGTAATAGAGGAGGATCTCCACTGATTGCCAATATTGATGAAGCTAAACTTTTATTAGAAGGTATTGTAGATTTATACTTATATCACCATTTAGAAATCGTTCATCCTATGGATGATTCGGTAACCAAAATGGTAGGGGATCATCCAATCATTATACGACCTGCCAGGGGATTGACTCCAAATTACATTGGCGGTACTAAAGCTGGTAATAATACGGTGATTGCCTTCGGTGCAGATATGAAGGCTCATTATGCTCTTTTTCATGAAGGTAAGTGCTATCTCAGTCCTTATTTCGGAAATTTAGAAAGTTTTGAAGTTCAGGAGCGAATGAAATTCAGTCTAAGACACCTGATAAACGTATTAGACCTAATACCCCAAGAGTTTTTAATAGACGTTCATCCCGGATATTTTTCCCGGGCCTTAGCCGAGTCTTTTTCAAATGAATTTAAGGTACCGCTAAAATCTATTCCACATCATCAGGCTCATTTTTGCTCAGGCCTGGCAGATCATGGTTTGTTTCAAAAAAAGACTAGTATACTTGGTATTATTCTTGACGGAGTTGGATTTCTTGAAGGTGAAAAACTAGGTGGGGCTGAACTATTTGAATATCATCAAGGAGAGATCACTCCCATAGAGGTATTCTCCTTTTATCCAATCATAGCTGGTGACAAAATGTCTACTGAAACACGATTGTCTTTACTCTCGATCTATCCCGATTCAAAAGCAATCCCCGGCTTATTTAACCATGTTGAACTTGAGTTATACCATAAACTTCGAATGATTTCCAAAGGAAGAATTCGTTCTATGGGCAGGCTCTTTGATGCAGCTGCTGCTTTGTTGGGCATAACCCAAATAAATAGTTATGAGGGAGAAGCTGCAATGAAAGTTGAAGCAATAGCAGCAAGATATCTAAAGCATCACAGCCATTATCAGCCTAAACATTTTAAAGTTGACTATGGTTTCGAGTCTTATTTGAGGGCGATTGAAGATGGGATAGAAGAGGGTAGATCGATAGGTGAATTGGCCTTGAATTTTATCGCAACCATCGCCTACCAATTAGTTTCTTTTGCCCTTAAGAACCAATACAAAGAGGTAGTATGTAGTGGAGGGGTCTTTCAGAACGGGCTTCTTATCCATTTCATTGAGGATTACGCCCGTAATGTTCAAATAAATTTATACTTTAATAGCATAAGTTCTCCTAACGATTCTGGAATACCGATAGGTCAACTTTACCATAATCACCATATAAACTAAACAACGATGTGCCTAGCAGTTCCTGGTCAGATTAAATCAATTGAAGAACTTCATGGAGGTTTACTTAGAAAAGCTCAAGTCTCTTTTGGAGGTATTATGAAATCTGCAAGCCTTGAGATGTTGCCTACTGCAGAAATTGGAGACTATGTTCTTGTACACGTAGGTGTAGCGATAAGTAAGGTTGATGAAGAAGAGGCTAAGAAAACCTTCGAGTACCTACGAGAAATTGGAGAGGTTGGAGAGCTTGAAGACATTGATGAATACTTACCAAAAACAGAATGAAGTATTTGAAGGAGTACCGAGACCCGGTATTAGCTCGAAAGATATTAGATGAGATTCGCAGAACAGTTACTAGACCCTGGTCTATAATGGAGGTTTGTGGAGGTCAGACTCATAGTCTTGTAAAGAATGGGATTATCGACGTTCTACCTTCAGAAATCACCATGATTCATGGTCCTGGTTGTCCAGTTTGTGTGACCCCTATACATCTTATCGATGCAGCCATTGATTTGGCAATGCGCCCTAACATTATCTTGTGTTCTTTCGGAGATATGCTTCGAGTACCAGGATCTAATCAGAATTTGTTAGAGGCGAAAGCACAAGGGGCTGATGTTCGAATTTTATATTCTCCTTTAGAAGCGGTTGCAATCGCTAAGGACAACCCAACAAAGGAAGTTGTTTTTTTTGCTGTCGGCTTTGAAACTACTGCCCCCGCGAATGCCCTTTCTCTAGTTCACGCGAAGAGAGAAGGTATAGCGAACTATAGCATATTAGCATCACATGTGCTTGTACCACCTGCTATTAAAGCCGTAATTAATGATCCTCTTAGCAAAATTGATGGATTCTTAGCGGCAGGTCACGTGTGTACCATAATGGGTAATGGCCAGTACTACCCTTTAGCTTCAGAATATAAGGTGCCTATTGTTGTAACAGGTTTTGAGCCTATTGATGTCATTCAAGGAATACTTATGGTGGTGAAACAACTAGAGTTAGGAACCTACGAAGTAGAAAATCAGTACTCTCGAATTGTTCGTGAAGAAGGAAATAAGGAGGCTAAAGCCATTATTGAACAGGTGTTTGAGGTTAGTGACCAAGTATGGCGTGGCATTGGTGAAATCCCAGCGAGTGGTTATAAGATTCAAGATAATTTTGAAGCTTTTGATGCAGTCAAGAAATTTGGAATTTCTGTAGATGCTCCTGAGGAAAAAACAGAGTGTATATCTGGTGAGATTATGAAGGGGTTAAAGAAGCCGAGTCAATGCCCTCATTTCGGTAAAAAATGTACTCCAGAAAATCCTTTAGGTGCCCCAATGGTTAGTAGTGAAGGAGCGTGTGCGGCCTATTATCATTTTTCAGGAACTTCAATTTCCAATTAGATGCAGTTATCTTGCCCGACCCCAAAGCTTGATTTTGATGTCGTTACTTTAGGACACGGTAGTGGAGGCCTTTTGACTCATCGCCTTTTGAATCAAGGTGTTTTTGAGATTCTAGGTGATGTACTGGTGAATTCTGAACATGACGGTGCATGCATTGTAACCGACGAGAAGATGGCTATGTCCACGGATAGTTTCATCGTTTCTCCGATATTTTTCCCTGGAGGGAGTATTGGAGATTTAGCAGTTAACGGAACGGTTAATGACGTTGCTATGTGTGGTGCCAAGCCGTTATATCTTACCCTTAGTCTCATCATTGAAGAAGGTCTTGCAGTTAGTGAACTTTGGAAGATTGTAGATGATATCGCGATTGCTTGTCGTAAGGCAGGTGTCAAGATTGTTACCGGCGACACAAAAGTGGTCGACAGAGGTTCTGGAGATAAGATATTTATTAATACAACAGGTGTTGGATCCTATTTGCCGAAGGCCGCAATTAGTCCTTCTAGGGTGTCTAAAGGAGATGCAATTATTCTGACAGATAGCATTGCCAATCACGGTATGGCAATAATGTCTAAACGAGAAGGCTTAGCGTTTGAATCTGAAATTAAAAGTGACTCAAGAGCATTAAATCATTCGGTAGAATCTTTGATTAATGCTTTCGCGGATCAGATACATCTAGTAACCGACCCAACAAGAGGGGGGGTAGCTACCGTACTCAATGAAATCGCTTCAAAAACAAATCTGGGTGTTGAATTAACTCATGAAAAAGTTCCTGTTGAAGATCAAGTTGCTGGCGCATGTGAACTACTTGGCTTAGACCCATTGTACGTAGCAAATGAAGGTGTATATCTTATTTTCTGCCCAGATCAATTAGCTGAGGACGTTCAAGAAAACCTCAAAGCTTTAGGACACAGACCTGCTATGATCGGAAAAATGGTAGAAGAACACCCTAAACAAGTAATCATGGACACTCCTATGGGAGGTAAGCGGGTCATTTCTATGCTTCCTGGTAGTCAACTTCCTAGAATTTGTTAGAATGAAACTTGAAACTCTAGGAGAACATGTAGCTAATCCGATTGTATTTAAAGGACCTGATCAAAAGCCTTTTCTAGCCCCAAGAGGAGTATTATTGAACGACAAGATTTTTGCGGTATGTGATACGGGTCAGAACCGAGTACTTATATGGAAGAATCCCACTGAGGGCTTTAGTCGTGAACCTGATCTTATTTTAGGTCAATCAGATGGTGCTACCACTTCGAGAAATCAAGGGGATGTAGCTAGTGCATCTACACTGTTATACCCAACAAGTATCTGGTGTGAAGGAGATAAAATAATCGTCGCCGATGCTTGGAATCACCGAGTACTTATTTGGAATCATTTTCCTGAAGTAAATGGTGCCGCCGCAGATGTAGTTATCGGGCAACCTGATTTCGAAAATAATCAACCCAATGTGGAAGGTATGGGTAAGGCGCCTTCTGCTCAGTCACTGAATTGGCCTTATGGTATTTTTTGTGACGGTCAGCGACTGTGGATAGCCGATACAGGAAATCGAAGAGTTCTAGTTTACAACAGTATCCCAGAACAGTCGTATCAATTAGCCGATCATGTAATAGGCAAACCTTCTTTTGATGAGAGAGATTACGATTCAGACGATCCGATATGGCCTTACTCGGTAAAAATCAGTTCGAAGGGTGAACTGCTTATATCTGACACTCAATTTTTTAGAGTTCTTTATTGGAGTAATTGGGAAGACGCCCTGAATAGTAAAGCAGAAATTGTCTTTGGTCAAAATGACTTGAAACAATCGGGTCAAAATCAGTTTTTACTACAACCCAATCAGCGATGTCTAAATTGGGTTTATGATAGTTGCTTTTATAAGAACGGCATACTTATTAACGATACTGGAAATAGTCGGATTTTATTTTTTGATCAAATACCTGACCGTAATAATTCAGAAGCTAAATTCATTATTGGTAGACCTGATTTTAATACCTCAAGCGAGTACTCTCAGACGCTCATGGGCACAGAAAAAGCGATCTACTGGCCTTTTTCTATAGGTGTAATGGGTCAAAAGCTGGTTATTGCCGATACCGGAAATCACCGAATTGTACTTGCCGATTTAAAATTCTAGATCGAAAGATAGATCCAGTAGCAACCGACGACGATTGCAAAAATCGCTCCGGCTCTCTGTATTTTCTTTACTCCTGATTCCTTGGCAATCGCCCCTCTTTTGTACACAAGGCCCAACAGAAAGGCGAATAACGTCATGGCGCCTAGGGTACCTCCGATAAATCCAATTAGATAAAGGATAGTTTCTAAGGTGCTATTCGATGATAGAACTGGGATTAACAAAATGAAGTGTGCTACTCCGGCAAACCCGTGTACGACACCCACTGAAAATGAGGTGGATAATAGATTTTTGTTCGAATGTGATTTTGTTTCTCTTTGTCTGAGTGACCATAAGCCTACCAGTATCAAAAATAAACCAACAGCTTGTTCACTATAGTTAGCAATATAATCTACGGGTATTAGATCACTAAACAATATGTACAGCGTAGCAATTAGCCCAATACCAATGAGGTGTCCGGCACCCCAACTTAAACCAACTTGGTAGGATTTCGAAGTAGAGTGAAGACCTAAAGGCGTTATTGCCGCAAGGTGATCAGGTCCTGATAATACATGTGAACTCGAGGTAAGTAATCCGCTCCAGAATGAAAGTAGCATTGGTTATTGTTAATAGTTGTTTCTCGAAAATACTATTTATCCTAGTAAACCAATAGTATTCATGGTACTAAGTATCCCTGCTCACCTCCATTTTGGTACTTATTCCTGAAATTGAGGTAGTTCTGTAAAATGAGACTTGTGTTAATTTTAGAGTGAGTCTAGAAAACAGGGCCGAAATTTTATAACTTGATGCTAAATAGTTTGTTATGGCACAATATACTTTGTTTGTAAATGGGGAGACGAAGACTGTTGAGGTTGATCCTTCAACACCTATGCTTTGGGTACTTCGTGATCATCTAGATCTTGTGGGTACTAAGTTTGGATGTGGTATCGCTCAATGTGGAGCTTGCACCATTCATCTTAATGGAACTGCAGTTAGGTCTTGTCAGTTACCTGTATCTGCTGTGGGTAACGGTGAGGTAATCACTATAGAAGGTCTTTCAGAAAATGGGGATCATCCGGTTCAATTGGCTTGGATCAAACAAGATGTGCCTCAATGTGGGTATTGCCAGGCAGGGCAGATTATGACAGCTACAGCACTGCTTAAACAGAATCCGAACCCTACAGACGAAGAAATTGAGTCTGCAATGGCGGGTAACCTTTGCCGTTGTGGGACCTATGTGCGAATCAAAAAAGCGGTTAAGGATGCCGCAGCTAACCTTTAATCACTGAATCATGAGTACGAATAAGATAAATCAAGGAAGACGTTTTTTTATCAAAAGCTCATTGCTTGCCGGTGGAGGTATGATGTTAGCTTTTCCATGGTTAGAGTCATGCAATTTTAGTGCTGAACAAATCAAATCCATGCCTAAAGAATGGTTTGAAATCAATGGATATTTAAAAATTGGGGAGAATGGTCTGATTACGATTATGTCTCCAAATCCAGAAATTGGTCAGAATGTCAAAACCTCAATGCCTATGCTTATCGCTGAGGAATTGAACTGTGATTGGAACGATGTGATTGTTGAGCAGGCACCCCTTAACTCTAACAAGTTCTTTCACCAAATGGCAGGGGGGAGTACATCTATCAGTGCTGCATGGACTCCACTTCGAAAGGCAGGGGCTACAGCGCGTCAGATGTTAATCAACGCCGCCGCTAATACTTTGGAAGTTTCTGCAGATGAATTACGTGCTGATCTAGGATTCATCTATCATGACGTATCAGGAAGAAAGCTGGGGTTTGGTGAGGTGGCTTCAGCTGCAGCGCTTTTAGATGTGCCAGAAGACGTTGAACTTAAACCTATTGATGAGTTTAAGATTATTGGTACATCGAGAAAGAATGTAGACAGTAAGAAAATTGTAACCGGAGAATCTCTTTTCGGTATTGATTATAAAGAAGAAGGAATGCTTTATGCGGGTGTAATTCATCCTCCGGCATTCGGAATGAAAATCAAATCCTTCGATGCCTCACGTGCTCTTGCTCTGCCAGGGATTGAAGCGGTTTTTCAATTTAAGAATTACCGAGAAGGACAGGCTAAAGGCGCCTTCGATATCAAGGCACACCAAACTCAGATTGCCGTAGTGGGTAAGTCTACATGGGAAGTTTTTCAAGCTAAGAAATTAGTTGATGTCACTTATGAAGAGGCTGGTGAAGTGGTAAATACCATGAGCTTCTTTGGCAGAACGATGGAGAATAAATGGCCAGCAGGTCTTGAAAGCACTTCTTCGCACAAAAAACAAATGGAGGAGGCAGAGAAGCGAGCAACAGTCGTTCGAACAGATGGTAACCCTGATAAACAATTTAAAGAGGCTGATGAGATTCTTGAAAGAACGTATTATGCTCCATATCTAGCACATAACACGTTAGAGCCGCTGAACTTCTTTGCTGAGGTTACTGATGAATCGGCTCGATTTGTAGGGCCGATCCAATTACCTGAATTTCTTGAGCCAGCACTCGCAGCGAGGTTTGAACTACCCGTAGAAAAGGTAGATATCATGATGACTCGAATCGGTGGTGGTTTCGGACGAAAATTATACGGTCACTTTATGCTTGAAGCCGGAGTAATTTCTAAAACTGTGGGGAAACCTGTGAAATTAGTCTACACTCGTGAGGATGACATGACTGCAGGTACATACCGACCAAGTTATCGAGTAACTTATCGTGCGGCTATTAAAGATAGTAAAGCAACGGCAATACATATAGTAGCTGGTGGAATTCCTGAAAGTCCATTGTCGGCGAATCGATTTCCTGCAGGATCATTTGATCACTATAAGGCAGAGACATGGACGATTGATTCTAATATTACCACTGGGGCATTCAGGGCACCTAGATCTAATTTCATGGCTAGTGCTGAACAAAGCTTCCTTGATGAACTTGCTGAGCAAATTGGTAGAGATCCGATAGAATATCGCTTAGAACTTCTTGAACGAGCCAAAACCAACCCGGTTGGTGAGCGCAATGATTATGATGCTCAGCGTTATGCAGGAGTACTCAAGCTCGTTAAAGAAAAGTCTGGGT
>Ga0255765_1006760_pt1 | contig 10307 bp, 7 predicted proteins | sample 041ome_8_FD_179965 | JGI IMG/M metagenome (GOLD analysis project Ga0255765, IMG submission 179965) | Coastal salt marsh microbial communities from the Groves Creek Marsh, Skidaway Island, Georgia - 041407BS metaG (version 2) | ecosystem: Environmental > Aquatic > Marine > Intertidal zone > Salt... | reverse complement strand
TATTTTTAGGTATTGTTAGATTATCTAAAAATTGGTTGGCGAGTAAATTAGCATACTGGTATATAGAGTTTTCTAGAAACGTACCAATTTTGTTACATATACTTCTATGGCATGGTATAATTATAAATACTCTTCCACACCCAAGACAGGCACTTAATTTTGGTGATCTAACATTTCTTTCAAATAGAGGTTTTTATATTCCTAAACCACTTACTGAAAATGGGATAGAACTTGTATATTTATTCTTTGTAATCGCAATTATTTTTTCAGTTTTGTTTTTCAAATATGCACGTAAAAAACAAGATCTTACCGGTGTGCAGTATCCTGTTTTCTGGATCAATTTATCTGTAATATTTTCACTTCCAACAATTGCTTTTTTTATATCAGGCATGCCTATTACATTAGAAATACCAGCTCTTAAAGGTTTTAATTTCAGAGGTGGAATGCATATGAGCCCAGAGTTGGCGGCTTTGACTTTTGCGCTTGGTATTTATACTGCCGCTTTTATTGCTGAAATAGTTAGAGCTGGAATTATGGCCGTTGATAAAGGTCAAAGAGAAGCTGCGGAATCAATAGGTTTAAAACCTTCAAAAGTTATGAATTTAGTAATTTTACCACAAGCTAGGAGAGTTATTATCCCACCACTTACTAGCCAATATTTAAATTTAACAAAAAATTCTTCTTTAGCAATAGCTATAGGTTATATGGATCTTGTTGCAACGCTCGGTGGAATTTCTCTGAACCAAACAGGAAGAGAAATGGAAACAATGGTAATAGTTATGCTTATATATTTATCAGTTTCACTTAGTATTTCAGCTTTTATGAATTGGTATAATAACAAAGCTAAATTGGTTGGAAGGTAAAATGAGTTCTAAGATTTATAAACCAGGGTCTTATCCTAATCTTCCACCACCACCAGGTACAGTTGGTGTATATGGATGGATTAAAGATAATTTGTTTTCATCAATCAGCAACTCTTTGTTAACAATTATATCCGCAATTCTCCTTTATTACCTAATTGATGGGATAATTGGTTGGTTTTTCTTAGATGCTGTCTTTGATGCAGATTCAAAAATTGAGTGTAGAAAAATTGATAATGGTGCTTGTTGGGCTGTAATTACGAGAAGAGTAGGCCAATTTGTTTATGGATTTTATCCTGAAGCTGAACGTTGGCGAATTGATATTTCTTTTTTAACCATGTTTATTGCTTTTGCTCCACTTTTATATCCTGATCTTCCTAAAAGGAAATGGCTTCTTTGGTTTAGTGCTATTTATCCTGTTTTTGCCTTCATACTTATAAATGGAGGTTTTTTAGGGTTAGCTAAGATTGAGTATAGTTTATTCGGTGGATTTATGCTTACAGTAATACTGGGAGTTTCTGGAATAGTCTGTTCCCTTCCATTAGGAATTGTTCTTGCCTTAGGAAGACAATCTAAATTAACGGTTGTTAGAACTCTAAGTATTTGTTTTATTGAATTCATGAGAGGTGTACCATTAATAACACTTCTTTTTGTAGCCTCATCCATGCTGAATTACTTTCTACCTCCAGGCACAAATTTTAGTATTTTAGTTAGAGTTATTATTATGTTTACCTTTTTTTCTGCAGCATATATTGCAGAGGTTATTCGAGGAGGCATTCAAGCTATTCCTAAGGGGCAATATGAAGCTGCTGATGCTTTAGGAATGACTTACTGGCAAAAAACAAGGTTCATTACACTTCCGCAAGCTTTAAAAATTTCAATACCAGGAATCATGAATACTTTCATTGGTCTTTATAAGGATACAACACTTGTTGTTGTCATTGGTTTATTAGATCCATTGGGTATAGGAAGAGCTGCTTTGGCAGACACAAAATGGAATGGTTTATCTACAGAAACTTATTTATTTGTAGCTCTTTTCTTTTTCGTGAGCTGTTTTGCTATGTCCAGGTATTCTCTATGGCTTGAAAATAAATTAAATACAGATCACAAGTGAGAAAATAATGGTTAATAAAAAAACAAAAATTACAACTAAGCCTGTTATAGAAATTAAAGAGATGCATAAGTGGTTTGGTAATTTCCATGTTCTTAAAAATATTTCTCTTGAGGTAAACCAAGGTGAAAGAATTGTCATATGTGGTCCCTCTGGGTCCGGAAAGTCTACGCTCATAAGATGTATTAATAGATTAGAAGTTCATCAAAAGGGTAATATTATTGTTAATGATATTGAGTTGAGTGGTGATTTAAAAAATTTAGAAGCTATTAGAAGTGATGTTGGAATGGTGTTCCAATCCTTCAACCTTTTTCCTCATTTAACAGTTTTAGAAAATTGTACTTTAGCACCAATATGGGTGAAAGGTTTACCTAAAAAAGAAGCCAATGAGCTAGCTATGGAACTTTTAACTAGAGTAAAAATACCTGAGCAAGCACTTAAATTTCCAGGTCAATTATCTGGTGGGCAGCAACAAAGAGTTGCAATTGCCAGATCATTATGTATGCAGCCTAAAATAATGTTGTTTGATGAACCTACCTCAGCTCTTGATCCTGAAATGATTAAAGAAGTATTAGACACTATGATTGAACTTGCAGAAACTGGAATGACTATGCTTGTTGTAACTCACGAAATGGGTTTCGCTAAAAAAGTTGCAGACAGTGTTATTTTTATGGATGAAGGTGAAATAATAGAACAGAATGATCCGAACAATTTTTTTAACAAACCCCAAAATGACAGAACAAAGCTGTTTCTAAGTCAGATTTTAAATCATTAAAACTTTAACCTTTTCTTATTTCTTGTCCAGAAGATGCCCATTCGGTCCATGAACCATCATATATAGGGACATTTTTCTTTCCTAAGCAATACAAAGCTATTGAGATAACACATGCAGATACACCTGAACCACATGTTGCAATTATTTTATCATTAGGATTCACATTAATATCATCCAATATTTTTTTTATCTCATCTTTAGACTTTAAATAACCGTTTTTGTTAATTAAAATAGATGAGGGTAATGATTTAGAATTTGGAATGTGACCAGAAGGTAAATTAGGTCTTGGCTCCTTGGCTTCGCCTAAAAATCTTTGCTTTGATCTAGCATCTAAAATAATTTTTTCTTTATTTTGTGTTGCTATAATCATTTGATCTAAATTCACTACCAGATCTTTTTTTTCATCTTTTGCAGTATAATTACCTTTTTTAATAACAACATTTTCTTCAGAAATATTCCCACCAGAATTTTTCCAATTCTCTAATCCTCCTTGCATTATAGACACTTTGTCATGTCCAAAATATCTAAATAAAAACCATGCGCGAGCAGATGATAAAAAGGACGAGTTATCATATATCACTATTTCATCTTCATTATTAAGTCCTAAATTTTGCATCATTTTTGAAAACAAATCTTTTTGGGGTATCATATGAGGAAGAGAATTGTTAGGATCTGCTACTTTATTAATGTCAAAAAAAACAGCACCAGGAATATGTTTTTTTTTGTATTCTTCCTCTGCATTTAACCCTGAATCAGGCAAATAAAAGGTGGCATCTAGTATTTTAAAACTAAGTTTATCTATTTGGGTCATTAATATTTTAGGTTCAACAAATAAATCATCATTCATGTTTTAATCTCCATTTACAACCAATTTGGAACAACTAAATTTTTAGATTTTAGAAATGAGGGATTCCAGATTTTTGATTGATATCTTTGTCCAGAATCACACAAGATAGTAACAATAGTTTTTCCTGGTCCTAATTCTTTGGCTAATTTAATAGCGCCAGCGACATTAATACCGCTAGATCCACCCAAAAACAAACCTTCTTCTTTAAGAAGATCAAAAATAATGTTAAGCGCTTCATTATCATCTACCCTATATGATAAGTCCACAGGACAGTCTTCTAAATTCTTAGTAATACGGCCTTGACCTATTCCTTCAGTGATTGAGTTTCCTTCAGCTTTCATTTCTCCATTTTTATAGTGGTTGTATAATCCAGATCCGTATGGATCAGTCAGAGCTATTTTAATATTTTTATTTTTTTCTTTTAAAAATAATCCGGTTCCCGTGAGAGTGCCTCCTGTACCAACTGCACAAGTAAACCCATCAATTTTTCCTATTGTTTGTTCCCAAATCTCAGGTCCAGTTGAATCAAAATGAGACATTCGGTTTGCAATGTTGTCAAATTGATTTGCCCATAAAACTCCATTTTTACTAGTCTTACTTAAATTTTTAGCAATTTCTTCTGATTGTCTTATATAGTTCCCTGGATTTGAGTATGGTAAAGCTGGCACTAGCTTAAGTTCACACCCAATTAATCTTAATGCATCTTTTTTTTCTTGGCTTTGTGTCTCTGGCATTACAATCAAGGTTTTGTATCCAAGTGAATTTCCTACTAAACCAAGACCTATTCCTGTATTACCAGCGGTACCTTCAACTATAGTTCCCCCAGGCAACAAATTTTTCTTGGCTATTGCATCTAAAATTATTCCTTTAGCCGCTCTATCCTTTATGGATGATCCAGGATTTAAGAACTCTGCTTTTCCATAAATTTCACATCCCGTAATTTCACTGGCCTTGTTTAATTTAATAAGAGGTGTATTTCCAATTGTATCAACAAAATTTTTTTTTATTAGTGCTTTCATATACTTTACTTACTATTAAAGTCTTTTATTTATTTAAAATGTAGTTAGATATTAATTATAGTATATCAATAATCCAAACAAGTAACATAAATCTTAATTATATATAAATTTAAAAATGATAAATTTTAAAGACATTTCTTTTTCAATTGGTGGAGTATCACTTTTTGAAAATACATCTGCTTTTGTTCCTACTGGACACAAGGTAGGGATAGTAGGAAGGAATGGTACAGGCAAGACAACATTATTTAAATTAATTTTGAAAGAGTTAACCTTAGATTCAGGAATTATTGAAATTCCAAGAAATTTTAAAGTTGGCTCAGTAGCTCAAGAAGCACCTTCCTCAGAAGAGACGCTATTAGATACTGTTCTGTCGGCTGATACTGAAAGAACCAAATTACTAAAAGATGCAGAAACTGAGACAGATCCAAATAAAATAGCCAATATTCATATTAGACTTGCAGATATTGATGCTTATTCTGCTGAAGCTAGAGCATCGTCTATTTTAAGTGGTTTAGGGTTTAGGCAAGATAGTCAAAAAAAACCTTGTTCAAGTTTTTCTGGGGGATGGAGAATGAGAGTTGCGTTAGCGAGTGTACTTTTTTCAAATCCAGATTTGCTCTTATTGGATGAACCGACAAACTATCTTGACTTTGAAGGAACTGTTTGGTTGGAAAGTTTTTTACAAAAATTTAAAAGTACTGTTTTAGTTATTTCTCACGATAGAAATTTGTTAAACAAATCTGTGAATGGAATATTACACTTATCATCAAAAAAATTACAATTTTATACTGGTAATTTTGATGCATTTGATGATGAAAGAAGAAATCAGTTAGAACAAAAGCTCACACAAAAAAATAAACAAGATGCTCAAAGAGCCCATATTGAAAATTTTGTAAATCGTTTTAAAGCAAAAGCTTCTAAGGCTAAACAGGCTCAATCAAGAATAAAAATTCTAGAAAAGATGAAGCCTATAGTGATTGAAGAAGATCAAAAAATTCCAAAATTTAAATTTTTAGATGTTGTTAAATTTTCACCTCCTTTAATAACTTTAGACAAAGTCTCTGTTGGTTATAATAATTTACCAGTCTTAAAAAATATTAATCTACAAATTAACCCAGATGATCGTATTGGCCTTTTAGGTATAAATGGAGAAGGCAAGTCTACTTTTTCAAAACTTATTGCAAAAAAACTTCCTAAAATGGAAGGGGTGTTTAATATGCCTCAAAAACTAAAAGTAGGATATTTTGCACAACATCAACTAGATGAGCTAAGGCCTGATGAAACACCATTTCAGCATTTAACTTTAAAGTTAGATAAAGAGATTCCATCTCGAATAAGAGCAATTCTTGGTTCTGCTGGATTTACTTTTGAAACAATGGATCTTGAAGTAAAAAGATTGTCAGGTGGTCAGAAGGCAAGACTTTTAATTTTGCTAGTTATAATGGAAAAACCTGATCTTTTAATATTGGATGAACCTACTAATCATTTGGATATTGAAAGTAGAGAAGCTCTTATTATGGCATTAAATCAATATTCTGGATCTTTAATTTTAGTTAGTCATGATGCCTTTTTAGTTGAGAGGTTGGTAGATAGGCTTTTAATTGTAAAAAATGGAAATGTATCAGAGTTTGAAGGTGATATTCATGAGTATAGAAAATTAATTTTAAGTGGAAAAACAGTTGGAGAAGATAAGAAGATTAATAAAAATAAAATTACAAATTCTAATTTTAGAGAAAATATATCAAATTTAAAAAAGACATTATCATCTATAGAAAAAAAAATTATAGATTTTGAAAAACAAAAACAATTGTTGGAAACAGAAATGCTTGATACTGGTTTTTATGAACCTTCTAATAATAAACGTATTGAAGAAGTAAATGTGAATTTAAAAACAATTAATAATAAAATTTTGGAAGAAGAAAAAAGATGGGAAAAAATCTTTGAAAAAATTGAAATGTCTAATAGATGAGTTCTATTGAAGTATATATTATTCTTTTTACTTCATCTTTTGCTTCTTCAACAATATTACCTGGTCACTCAGAGATAACGTTGATAGCTCTAATTACTCAGAAAAAATATGAGGTTTTTTATTTAGTTGTTTTCGCTAGTTTAGGCAATATTTTAGGATCGGTTTTGAATTGGTATTTAGGTCTTTACTTTTTAAAATTTAAAAATAAAAAATGGTTTCCTTTCAAGGAAAATCAAATAAATAAAGTTTCTAAATCTTTTTTGAAATATGGAAAGTGGTCATTGTTATTAAGCTGGGTTCCATTTATAGGAGACGTGCTTACTTTAGTAGCAGGTATGTTTCGTGTTCCATTGAACCAATTTGTTGTTATTGTTTCTGTGGCCAAAGTATCAAGATATATTTTTGTCTCATTAATAGCATTAAATGTATTTTAACAATTTTATAAAATTCTTGAATAAAAGAGAGATATGGCTCCCCGGGACGGATTCGAACCGCCGGCCAGACGATTAACAGTCGTCTGCTCTACCGCTGAGCTACCGGGGAATAATAATATGCTCAAAAATATGTTTTTAATGTAAATATCATAAAATGCAACTAATTAATAAATGCTAAGAAAATTTTTGGATTAATTTTAATTAAGTATTGTATCAGTCATTCTTTTGATTTCATTATCAGAAAATGATTTTACTTCTATTTGTTTTATTATTTTACGATCATTTTTGATGGTGTTTGATGAATAAGAAGGATCATAATGATTTTCTAAAAAACTTTTGGTTAAATGAAGCCAATTTTTTTTATTTATTAATTGTAACCAATCATTAATTAATTTTTTACTTAATCTTTTCTGAAGTCCATTAATTATTGGTTTGATTAATTCTGGTTTTTTACACATATACTCATAATCTTTTAATAAAAAATTAGCTCTTAATTCTATATCCGCTTTTATTTCAATACGAGAGGAATTAATCATCTTTGCCCAGATTGTTTTAGGTATGTGAACATTACCAATTTTACTACTTTCAGCTTCCACATAAATTTTTTTTCTTAAATCTAATTTTTTTAATTCATGATATAATTTGCTCTCAAATAGTTTTTGTGATGGCTGCTCTAAACCAGGTATTTTACCTAATAATGACCCTTTATGACTTGCTAGATTTTCTAAATCTAATATTTGAGCTCCTTGAGATTTTAGGTTCTGTAATATTTTTGTTTTTGCGGATCCCGTTTTACCACTTATTAAAATAATATTAAGTTTCGGACCTGTCTTATTTAAGAAGTTAATTACTTCATTTCTATATCTCTTATACCCGCCTTCTAATTGATATGTTCTCCATCCAATTTCTGATAATACAATAGCAAATGACTTTGATCTTTGTCCTCCTCTCCAACAATAAATTAATGGTTGCCAAGCTCCTTTGTTATCCATAAATTTTTCTTCAACATGTTTGGCAATATTTCTTGCTGTTAATGTGGAGCCAATTATTTTTGCTTTAAATGTACTTTCTTTTTTATAAATAGTACCTACGTGAGCTCTTTGTTCATCAAATAAAACAGGACAATTAATAGCGCCAATTATATGATCCTCTTCATATTCTGAGGGAGACCTAACATCAATTATGTTGTCGAAATCTCTATCTTCCCATTTTTTAATTATTTTAAATTTACTTTTCATTTATCAAAGAATTGCTATTTTGTTTTCAAAGTTATTAACATAACCTATTTCAGTAAAATTAATTTTGTTGTCTTTTAGGATTTTGAAATTTTTAGTTTTTTCTTCTTTAGGAATAATAAAAGCCAAACCACCTACTGTTTGAGGGTCAAATATTAATTCATCAAATTTTAATTTTTTTCTCTTATAAATTATGTCTTTTATTGCCGTCTCGTAATTACTTTCAAATAAAGAAGATTTAACATTTTTTCTCAAGGCTTCCTCCACACCATTAAATATTGGTATTTTTTCGGGGTAAATGGATAAACCTGTTTTCCCATTATCTCTTTTGATTAAGTTAAGAAGATGATTTGCAAGGCCAAATCCGGTTATATCAGTCATAGATAGTATATTTAATTTATGACTGATTTTTCCAAAATCTAAATTACCTCTAATCATATGATTGATAACATCTAATTGATAAAAACTATCTATTAAATAATTATTAATACCAGCAAAAACTAAACCTGAGCCGATCTTTTCTGTAAGTATTAACAAATCATCTTTTTTTATTTTTCTATTATTTTTATTAATTGCTTTTTTATCTAGTTTTTGCCCTAAAATTGAAAAACCAATAATTGGGTCCTTATCTTTTCCAATCATTGTATGACCTCCTAACAAAGGGCAATCAATTGATTTAAAAATTTCATTAGCTCCTAATATTACTTGTTCTAAATCTCTAGAATTAATTTTTTCTTTTGACAAAGGTAATTGTAAAATCATCATTGCAGATGATACTTTAGAATTTATTGAGATCATATCACTTAGAGAATGGTTGGCGGCAATTTTGCCTAAAATAAACGGATCAGTTATTATAGAGCTTATCATGTCAACTGTTTGGTATAAAGAAGGGAACCCAGGTATGCTAGTAGCATCCTCAGAAGTAAAGACTATGTCCTTAGGCAAAGTTTCTTTTAGCGAACTTAAAGGGACCTTGGCAGCACAACCTTTACACTGCATTAGTTCATTTTTATTAGGATTATTTTTTTTGTCTTTAAATAAATAATTAGATAGATAATTAATAAATAAGCTTAAGGTAATTTTTTTTCTAACACTAAAATCGTTAAATTTTTTTATAAACTTTAGGTCAATATGTTTTTTTAGGTAAAAAAAGAATTTAGATTTAAAAGTTAAATTGTATTTTGTTGCTATCGCAGATCCATCAGAAGTTCCAATTAGTGCTAAATAATTTTTGTTAAAATTATACTCATAAAGCTTTTGTTCAAGAATAAATTTTTTAATATTTCTAGCTAATGGTTTGCCAGATCTTACAGCAAAAACACCATTTTTTTTTAGATTTTGGTTATTAAAATCAACTACGTCTCCTGCAGCAAAAATATAATTAAAATTAGTTTGAAAAAATTTATTTACTACAATGTAATTATCTTTGTTTAAAAGTATATCTGATTTAGCAACCCATTTGGGAACCATTGAATTTGTTGATAAAATAGATTTTTCAACATTCAATGTGGACTTGTCTGATAAAATAATTTGGCCTGGTTTGATTTCTAAAACTTTTTTATTTTCTAAAACATTTATTTTAAATTTCTTGAGTTGTTTTAGCGAGATCACTCTTGTTTTATTAGGAAAAGTACTAAGAAGACCACTTCTACCTGTTATTATTGTGATTTGAATATCTTTGTTGATATTGATAAATCTCTTTTTTATGGCTAATGCTAATTCCACTGATCCTGCTCCTCCACCAATAAAAGCGATTGATTTAAAGTTGTGGATTTTATCTAAAAAATTATTAGCCAATTTTGAGATTGGTTTTACTGGAAGACAGTATTTTGATGCACCTTTTATTTCACTATAATTACTCTGAATACCTGTGTTTATAGAAAGAACATCAAATTTAATATTGGGTCTATTTTTAAAATAAATTTCTTTGTTGCTAGCAGATATTTTTTCAACTTCTGCATGAATAAAACGTATATTTAATTTAAGGCAAAGCCGATATAAATCTATATGAGTATTTCTCCATGAATATATTCCCTCTATATATCCCGGTATCATAC
>Ga0255765_1006751_pt1 | contig 10315 bp, 6 predicted proteins | sample 041ome_8_FD_179965 | JGI IMG/M metagenome (GOLD analysis project Ga0255765, IMG submission 179965) | Coastal salt marsh microbial communities from the Groves Creek Marsh, Skidaway Island, Georgia - 041407BS metaG (version 2) | ecosystem: Environmental > Aquatic > Marine > Intertidal zone > Salt... | reverse complement strand
GCTCAACTACTTGGTGGGTTAGGTGGATAATGTCAATTAATAAAAAGTTTGAAGAGATTGTAGATTTTTGTTTAGTAGATGTTGATGAGCTTGGTGATGACATTATTTTAGAAGAAGATGTATTTAAGCCACGAGGCAAAATGTACATTGACCAACTTCCACCTTTAGTATTTCCATTTGGTTATATGGTTATAAGTTCAGCATTTCAATTTTTTGAAGAAGAAGAAGAGGATGAAGATGGTCAGACCTAAAAAAATAACTAAAAGAAATACAAATGTGCCTCCAGCTGCAATAAATACACAAGATAACACAAGAGGAATTATCCCTGGTTTGACTGCTGGAACTACATATGGTGAAGGACAAGATATAAAAGAACAAGTACAAGCTACTGGTGGATTGCCAGATGCTTCATTAGCTACTTCTACAGCACAACCAAGACCATCAAAATCTATGCCACAAATGGATGTATTTGCTGGAACACAAAGACCTAACGAACCCGTTACTTCTGGATTACCTTTCGGAGCAGGTGTAGGACCACAGGAACCAATAGCTGATGATCCTGATATGTTGCTTCGTGCCATCTATTCAGTTTATCCAGACCCGTTACTTCTTCGTTTGTTGAGGAATAAAAGTGTATGATAAACACAGAAAATCCGAATTTTGAAGATGAATTTGAAGCAGAGATAACAACAAAAGAACAAAGATTTGCTCAACTAAAATCACAGTTATCAGAAAATAATAAATTTAAAGCTAGGTTAGCTAATCGTAATTTACAAATAGCTCCGTACATACCTTCTAGCATTCCTGCTGGTATGGGGTTGTTGGGAGAAAATATAGAGAATGTTAGCCCTGCTGTATTAAAGTCACTTGCAATGCAAGTACAAGAACAAGACAAATCTTTATGGAACAATGTTACAGATAAATTTAAAGGAGTAACAAGAGGAGTTTTCTTAGCTGCTGATGCAGGACTAGATTTTATTAAAGGACAACTTTTAGGAAGATTTCCTGTAGAGATAGGACAAAGATTTAATGATAAATTAGCAGAAGGTATGTCAAGAACACAAGCATTAGGTGAAGTATTTGATGAGTTTGATGATATAAGAAAAAAAGTAGGAGATACTGCTTTTACTATGGCATTGCGTGAAGCATCAAGGGGTAGGGAAATAAATCTTGGTGAAGGTATAATTCCACAATCAACACCAATTAATGAAACAGAAGAATATAAAGAGTTAGTCAAAAGAGGTGTAAATCCAGATAAAGCATTAGAGTTAGCACAAGATATTGTAGGTAAACCTATAACTAATATTGCAAAAGAACAAGCTATTAGTGGTGTGCAGTTCAGAGGTGACACAAGAGCAGGATTACAAGCAGGTGGTTATACACCTGAAGTAACATTAGGTAGACTAATAGCCGAACCTTTAGCTGCATTAAATATTGTAGAACCAGGAACTAAAGGTTATAGAAACTTATCAGGATCTGTAGATTTTGTAGGAACATTAGCTCTTGACCCTGCTAACTGGATAACAGCAGGAGGAGCTGCTTTAGCAAAAGGTGCAAGAAGTATTAAGTTTTTAGATGAAGCACAGAAAGCAAAACAAATAGCAGAGTATGGTGGTATATCTGGTGGTCTTAGAAAAACAGTTATTGAAAAATTTCCTAAATTAGGTGGTTATTCAGTTGAAGGATTTTTACAATCAGACAAAGGTGTAAACCTTAGAAAATTTTTAGTTAGTGGAAACACATCAGAACAAGCAGCAGGTAATGTAGATTATTTATCAAGTTTATTTAAAACACAAGATTTGAGAACGTTAAATAAAATTGCTAAATCATCTAACGAACAAGAAATGTTTGGATTGCTTACTGATTACTTTGGAAAAAATATTAATCAAAAAATACCGTTTTCTAATAGATTGTTTAGTACATACAAAGGTGGTGGAAAAACTAAAAGAACACAACAATTGTTTTCAAAAATTACAAATACATCACCAGAACTTGCAAACTTTGGTGTAGGTCCTGCAATGAGATACACAGGTAAGTGGAGTCCTGCTGTTAGATTATTTTCTAATTTGTATGAAACAGGATTAGACCCAACAGATGTAGATGGTTCACTTGTTACATTACAAAAAATGATGCGACAAATGGATTTACCATCAGAAAAAAGAGCTAAAATATTATCAGAAACTATTGATAGCTTAGACCAATTAGATGGTGCTGATGATGCAATATTAAAACAAATAACGCTTGGAACAGATGACACAATTTTTACAGCATTAGTAGACCCTATTTCACAGTTACCTGAACAAAGAGTGGCAAACTCTTTTGCTAATGCAGATATATTCTTCCAGGCATCTGTACGATCAGCTAAAGCATTTAAAGAAGAACTTACAAAAAAAATAGATGATGATTTATTATCAGAAACTATTGTAAATGAAATTGTAAGTATTTATGAAAAACCATTAAAAGAAGCAGGATTGTATTTTGTTGATGAAGTAGGACAAGCATTTAATTTTGGAGATCAACTAAAAGCATATGTCAATGGTTCTCCAATAGATATTCCTACTTTTAGATTAAGCACAGAGTTAGCACAAAACTATATACCTGTTATCCCTGCAAGTAAAGTTGTTAAGGCAACTAACATATTAAAAAACAATGTATTGAATAATACACCATTAAAATCTTTTGCTAAAACAACAAAATTAGATGATGGAGCTGTACAGCTACTTGCAGATAAATACATATCATCTGCTTGGAAACCTGCTGTATTGCTTAGAGGTGCTTGGACAACTCGTGTTATTGCAGAAGAACAAATCAGAATGTGGGGTAAAGGATATAATAGTTTAACCTCTCCTCGTAGATTAGTGGCTCTTGCTACAACTAAGATGACAGGAAAACCCATAGACCCAACAGGTACATTACAAATAGTTAAAAAAATAGAACAAGGTGTGCCTGATACAGAAATAGAAAATCTTATATTTAGAGAATTTCCTAATTTACCTAAAAGATTTAAGTATCAAGGTAAAGAAATAAGTATGTTACAAGCTATGAAAAAATATTGGATTACAGGTGATAAAGAATTACTTGATATTGTAGAACTTACTTCAAAAGAAACACAAGTTATGGAAGAATTTTTTAGTGCTATATCAGGTACACATAAAGGTTATCAAGGACTTAAACAAACCAACCCTAGTTATGCAAGAAAAGCATTTAGTGTATTTGATAAAAACGAAAATCCTAGAGGATATGTAGATGCTATGATGACAGAATATCAGCAACTTCTTGGAGACAGTTTAGCTGTAATGATATTAAGAGAAGGTCCACAAGCTGCTAAAACATTTCTTTGGAACACAAGATTTGATAAAGATTCAATAGCTAGAAGTATTGCTAGACAAGACCCATACTACGAAAATATATTCAACAACCAAGACCTAGCAAATCAAATTGTAGATTTTATAAATGCTCGTATAACAGTTAAAACAGGTGGATCATTTAATAAAGAAACAATGCAAATTGTTAAACCTGGTAATCCAAACATACTTGAATTTTTAAAGACAGGAAAATACAAAGATATTGATATGAAAGAAATAGGTAGTACAAAAGGGTTAAGGTCGCAATATAAAAAAATATATGATGAAAACAAAGAAGAGTTACCACAGCTATTAAAAGGCAGAGGTGGTACATATTCTGAATTTGCAACTAAATCAGAACTTGGACAGAAATACGACCAAGTTATTGAGAATATGTTTTACTTTTTTATGACATCACCAACTAATAAACTTTCAAGAGCTCCTGTTTTTAAACAAGCATACTGGAATAAAGTATCTGATTTAATCTCTATAAGCTCTTCTGAAATAAAAGATTCAATTATACAAAGAGCTAAATCAGCTAATGTCGCAGAGGATTTAATAAAGAAAATGCAAAAGACTATACCTGCTAGTGAAGGTAAAGCATTTTATAAAGTAGATGAATTGTTTGAAGGATTAACAGTCAAAGAACTTGCCTTAAAAGCTAAAGGTAAATTAGATACAACACCTTTTAAAAAAATAGATGATGCTTTTAACTCTATAGATGAAGTGTCTAAAGCACACGCTTTAAATGAAACGAAACAGCTGCTTTATGATTTAAGTGAAAGAACTAGGTTTTGGGAAGCAACTAGATTAATATTTCCATTCGGTGAAGCGTATCAAGAAATCTTAACTACTTGGTTTAAAATACTTAAAGACAACCCTGCACCTATTAGAAGATTTCAATTAACTGTAGAAAAAGGTAGAGAAACAAATCCATTTGAAATAGAAAATACAGACAGAGGATTTTTCTATGAAGATCCAACAACAGGAGAAGAAATGTTTGCTTTTCCAGGTTGGGGTGGATTAGCAAGTAGGTGGATGGGAATACAAGAAGATGACCCAATACAATTAGAAGCATCAGGTTTTGCTGCTTCTGTAAACTTAATAGGTCAATCTTTCTTACCTGGTTTAGGACCACTTGTACAAGTTCCAGCTGCATATCTGACAAAAGGTATGGACCCTGAAAGTACTTTAGTAAAAGGTATATTTGGTGACTTCCCACCTGAACCAACTAAAAATCCATTTGATTATTTTACAAGATTATTTCCTTATCCATCCTGGTTAAAGAAAGTAATACAAGCATATGAATTAGACCCAGATGAATATGGAAGATTACAAACAAACACAACTATTGATGTGTACAACGCTTTGTATTATGCAGGTAGAGTTTCAGATGGAACATATGATGAATATAAACAAGGTATGGACTTAGCTAAAGAATACGCTAAAACACTAACTCTTGTCAGAGCAGTAGCACAATTCATAGGACCTACTGGCTTTACTCCTAGATGGGAAGTATTAAGCAAAACTCCAGAAGGCAGACAAGTAATATTTGTTTCTGCATTAGGAGAAGATTACAGAGAAAGATTAGAACAAAATAATGGAGATCAATTTCAAACAACACAAGAATTTATACAACAATACGGCATTGATCCAACTTCATTGTTTGTTGGTAAATCATCACAGATATACAAAAGACCTGTAACAGTAGAAGGTTCTAAATTTTATAGAGATAATATAGACCTTTTTGAACAATATAAAAATACTGCATATTTTGTTAGACCAGATGACCCAACAGGTGAATTTAGTTATGAGGCGTATTTGAAATCTATGGAGGAAGAAGCAAGACAACCACTTACATTAGAGCAGTGGAGATTAGTTAGGAACAATATATTAGGTGCTGCTGCTTGGGAGCGATTTATGTTGTCAGAAGCACCAGGACAAAAGCCATATCATTTAAGAAGTGATGAACAGGCGAAAGCAGACAAAACAGCAAAAAGAATATTGTTGAAATCTCAATACCCTGGCTGGGGTTATAGTGCAATTCCAGGTGTTGGTAAAGGAGCACCAGTAGAAGTGATTATTCAAGAGTTTTATGATTGGAAAAATAATGAACAATTGTCTAATAGTGAAGCAGGAAAAGGACTAGCATTGTACTTAAAGGCAAGAGATAATGCTAAAATGGAATCAGAAAGATTAGGATATAATCCTGAATCGTTTAGGTCTGCAAGAGGTTTAGGCAACATTAGGCTTTACCTCAACGATTATGCTAACTATGTGATTGAACAATATCCTGATTTTCAGTACATTTGGAATAGTTATTTTAAAAGAGAGTTGTTAGAAGAAGAAAAAGATGAACAAATTAAAGCTAGTATTAGGAATAATTATTAAATGACAATAGAAGAATTTATACAACAGTTAGAATCATTAGTTAATTCAAAGAGTCCTTTACCTGGACAAGCACCTTTGTTTATACCTGAAGAAATAAAACAAAGTTTATACTCACAGCCTTCTGTTAAAGCTGCTGCTGATAACGCAGTTGTTGCATTGACAGGAACTAACAGTCCAATATCAGCAGGAGATATATACAGAATTGCTGGTTTAACAAATGAACCACAGATAGATGATACAAGGTATGATCCAAATGTAGCTTTAGAGTTACCTAACTTCCTAGGTGTACCAAGAAACTATGAAGTAGATGGTGTATCAATATATACGACAGATGACCAAGGAGAGTTTTTATTCTATCCATCAGGTTCTGAATACAATTTGATGTCAGGGCAAACACCTGAAGTAATTGCTGCTGTACAAGCAGAATTAGTCAACACTGGTTTATTAAAATTAGGAGAGTTTGTTCCAGGAAAATGGGGTGGATTATTTATAAACGAAGAACAAAAAGATGTACAAGCATTTAAAAAAATATTAGAACACTCTAATCAAACTGTTAACCCAGACTTTACTGTAGGACTTAGATTTTTCGTTGACAGTCAAGAATCCATAGATGCTTTTAGTTCTGAACCAGCATATCTACCACCTGATTACTCAACAGTATCACAATCAGTTACTAACCTTTTTGAACAACAATTAAACAGAAAACCAAAAGCATACGAGTTAGAGTTACTTGCTAATCAATTATTAGCAGATACTAAAAAAGCGTATCAAGCACAACAACCTGCACAGTTAGATGTAGGTGATATAACAGGTGAAGAGCTTATGTCTGGTAATTTAGGTAATCATATTGTTTTACCACCAGTACAAGAAGAAACAGCTATTGATCCTTCTTCAAGATTATTACAAACCTTTGATGAAATAACAGCAAAAGAACAGGAAAGGTTAGGTACAAATCGTGATATTCAAGCCACTAATCGTATCATTCTTAATAGCATCACAGGTGCTCCAAGGTAGTATTATGGAAAATGAAATGACAAATGACAGTAACCCAGCGTTAATAGATATTTATTTAAAAGCTCTCTTAATGAGAGAAAGTACAAATAATTATGAAGCAAAACATAAAGCATCAATAATAGAAGATTATGCTACAGGTAAGCCTATACGAGTACAAGCATTAGGTGGTTATGGAATACTAGATATTAATTTTGAAAAGTGGGCTGAACAAGCAGGATTGCAAGAGTTTAGTATGGAAGATGAAGATTGGAAAGATCCAGTTGCACAAGATACAATAGCTAGATATAAGGTACAAGAATATTTTAATAAATATAATTCTTGGGATGCAGTATCAATAGCTTGGTTTTCAGGCGAAGGTAATGCAAATGAATTAGTTAGGAATGGAACAATAGATTACACACAAGCAGATTCTAATGGTGTAAATATAAAAGATTATGTTGCTAGTATGAACAATTTAATTTCAGAAGAATTAATGAACATAGAAGTTCCTACAAATAATGATATGTTGTACAGAGGAGAACCTAAGGGTCCTAGTAGACCTTTACCACAAATAGGTGAAAGTTCAAATACAATGACACCACTGGGTAAACAAAAACAAAGTCAAGAAGTTTTTGCTGCACAGATATTAGATGCTATGACTAAAGCTAATGCTGGTGGTATGCGACCGAGTTTTGAATCACAAGTTCCAGCAGAAGCAGGAAGTTTTGAAGATGCTGTTGTAGAAACAAAAGTTAAACGAGGTGAGATTAGATAATGCCATATACAGGTGATAAATATGTAGGTGATTTAGCTTTATATTATATTGCTAAAAAAATAGAATCTAATCAAAAATCAGGTTCTGTTAAAGATGCTGTAGAAGATGTTGATATAGATTCACAATTAAGAGGTAGTGAGCCACCTAAGAAACAAGGTTTAAGACAACCTGTTACACAGTTTAATCAAGATGAAATATCTGCTGCTATGAATATTGCAGATAACTTATTAAATTTACCTAATAGAAGTGAAACTGAAGATGCTGTAAAACTACTTCGTGAAATGGAAACTAACACCAAAGAAGTAACTAAAGTAGAAAAAAAGATTAAACAAGCAGTATCACCAAACGAAGTTACTTTTGATTTTGCTCCTAACAAACCAGTTGAAGTTGTTATTAAAGATTCTAAGGGAGCTAAAGACCCAGTATATACAGGAGTTACATTTGACTTCGCTCCAGGTGTAGATCCAAACCAAGTTATAGCTGAAGCACAAGTATCAGCAAACAATAATATATCTACTCCAACATTTCCTTTAACAAGCGAAGGAGATAAAAGCAAACCTATTTTTAAACCAGAAGATTCTCCTACTCCAACACCTACTCCAACACCTACTCCAACACCTACTCCAACACCTACTCCAACTCCAGCACCTACAGGTAATGGACAGATAACTAATACTGCATTTACACAATTTAATAACATACCAGAAGATGCTTTACTGTGGGATGTCGGTGGTAATTTTTATATAGTATATGAGGTACCAGGTTCACAGGGAGAGTTGTATGATGGCAACCCTATCTATATGGCTTATGAATTAAAAGATAATGATTTAGTTAATGCAGGTTTATTAACAAAAGGAGAAACTGCACCACAAGCTAATGCAACAATGGATCAATCGTTTTTTGATTCTATTGCAATAGTTACAGGAAATACAGATCAACTATCTTCTTTAATTGATAATCCATTTGCTAGTTTTGTAGAAACAGTAGGAGAACAATCACAAGTTGCACCTTGGATTACAGACCCAGAGATGATTTCTTTAATAGCAGAGGCTGCTGTAGAAGGCAGAGAAGTAACTGATGCTGAATGGCAAACAACTAACTGGTATCAAACACATAATGAAGGTGAAAGAGAATGGTTAAGAACATACTATTCTGATCCATCAACAGCTACACAACTTACAACAGATGCACAGATAGCAGTTGCTAATTCACTACAATCAGCAGGTGTATCTAATGCTCCAGAATCTATGATTAATTGGGTTGCAGGTAAGTATGTGTCTGGAGAATGGTCACAAACATATACAACAGAACAAATAAATTTATTTGCTGACCCATATGCAACAGGTAAAAGAGATGTGCAATTTGAAAACTATCTATCTTCTACTGCATTAACTGGTGTAGATAGAACTACAGAGCGAGAAAGAGAAGTTAGAGAATTATACAATAAATGGTTAGGACCTTCTCTTGGTAAACTTACAGACAATGAAACATCAGAGATTGCAGGTAGATTAAGAGATGACCCTGATTATCAAGATCAATTAGTTAACTCACTAAAACAATCAAGACTTGCTGCATTTAGTAATTACACTAATCCAGAATTAACTTATGAGGATATTGCAAGACCTTGGAGAAACTTAACTACTTCTGTATGGGGTCAGACAGCAGATGAAACACAAGGTTGGTGGCAAGAAATGGTTAAATCTAATGACTTTGCTAAAGCACAAACTACACTTAGAGAGAAGGGCTTAGAACAAGATGTCACACAAGTTACACAAGATGCAACACAAGCATTACAACAAGCGTTAGGACAAGGTTCTGTAAGCCAGACAGGAGTTAATGTATAATGGCAACATATGAGGAACTTGCACTAAGTTTATATCCTAATTTACCACCTGATATTCTTGATTTATTTGCTAATGAGTGGGCAAGAACAGGAGATCCACAAGTAGCTATTGCAGAAGTGAGAAGAAGTCCTGCTTATGAGATAGCATTTCCAGGTAATAAAAGACCAGATGGAACAGTTAAGTTTGATGAAGTTACATACACAGGATTAAAAGAGAGTTACATAGGTACTTTACAAGAGTATGGTATTCCAAGAAATACATCAGTAGATTTACTAACAGATAGATTCACAGGTCTTATTGAAGGCGAAGTATCTGCTAGAGAATTTGCTCAAAGAGTAGATGCTACATTCCAAGGTATACAAGAAAACATACCAGAAGTACAGTCTTTTTATAGAGATAACTTTGGTTTAGATTTAACACCTGAAGCTATCTTTGTTGGTGCATTAGACCCAACAGTAGGTGAAGAGATTGTTGCTGGCAGAATAACTACTGCACAGATTGGTGGAGAAGCAGCAAGAGCAGGTTTTCAAATAACAGGTGATTTGGCACAAAGACTACAAAGAGCTGGTGTAACACAAGCACAAGCTAGACAAATCTTTACAAGTGCTGAACTACAGTTACCACAGTTACAAGAGTTACAGGCACAACAAGGTATTGCTGAAGAAGAAAGATTTGGTTTAGAAGAGTTTACAGAAGCAGCAGTATTCCAAAGTCCTGAAGAACTACAACAAATACAAAGACTTAGAGAAGAACAAATATCAGAGTTTGCACCAACTACAGGTGCTGCTAGAACAGGTCGTAGAGTTTCGGGATTAACTGAACTTTAATACTTGTACATCCCACATATAGTGGTACAATATATTGTATAGCCTGGTAGCCTCGGCTTAAAGATGCTGCACCTCCAGTTTATATCTGGCGTGTAAACTGCGTATTTCAATTCGCCTAGTATCGGTACAGCTAGAAGTGGC
>Ga0255765_1006728_pt1 | contig 10350 bp, 8 predicted proteins | sample 041ome_8_FD_179965 | JGI IMG/M metagenome (GOLD analysis project Ga0255765, IMG submission 179965) | Coastal salt marsh microbial communities from the Groves Creek Marsh, Skidaway Island, Georgia - 041407BS metaG (version 2) | ecosystem: Environmental > Aquatic > Marine > Intertidal zone > Salt... | reverse complement strand
ACTATATTTAAATCCATTGAAGGAAAAGAAAAAATATAGTAAGGTATTCCTAATGCATCACAGTATTTTTTATCGTTATCACTTGCTTCGTTTGACCCATGTATATGATTATGTACTATAGCAAATACATTTGCTTCTTTCATTATCTTTACATAATCTTTTGGGTCTAGTACAAAGTCATCGTTTTCGTCTGCAAGATTTGTACAGGGATACCATCTTTTTTTACCCTTTACAATTCCAATTATCCCGCAACCTTCTTTTGGATAGCACTCTTCAAAATGCTGTCTTATCTCTTCTATCATCGGAATTTTCTAGATCCTGGAAACGAGCCAAAAGGTAAAGGTATTTTACTACTTTTTGTTGATTTAGGTGTAGAGTTAGTTTCAGTATAAAATTGTCTAGCTAAGTATTGAAACCTACATTTACAAGAAGCCAGCTTCTTTCCGCACATATCTCCACGAGTCCAATAAGTACTTTCTTCAGGATTTATATTGTCGCTAGCTTTTAAAGCTCTCCAAACGGTAGTTTGTGTTCCATTGTTGTACTCTACATAGTCATCTACGGCAAATACATTATTTGAAGGGGTTACAGTATCCCAAGTTTTATACAAATAGATTGTGTCCCACTTTGTTAAGTCACTAGAAAAAGTACCCGAAGTATGGGCAGTATTACAACGATAGTAGTTGCTTCCATTTTTTACATAATCATTTTCAGCATAAGAAGTAGAAGTTGCCCAAGCTGTATCTGCAATAACATCCCAATTTGCTGAGTCTCCTGCAAAGGTTGCTCCTGAAGTGTGTGCAGTGTTTGCCATATAGACTTTTGCACTCTCTAAAACTAAAGCTCCTACTGCATAAGAAGTAGAAGTTGCCCAAGCTGTATTTGTAGTAAAAATAATTTCAGGAACTAAAGGTTCATCTTTATCGGTAAAGTATGCTTTATGAGGCAATAAGTCGCTTACAGATTTACCTATATTAACTATACTATTTTTACTCCAAACACATCCTCCACGAGAACTTAGATCATTTCCCTGATATTCCCAAGAACAATATTTTCCTAAAACACTACGGTTTGGTAGTTTTACTCCTGACAAATCAAATGGAGAAGCTAATTCAAAAGTTATGGCTATGGAGGTTTCTCCAGCCACTCTATCAATTATGTACTTTTGAACTGGAAACTCTATTGGAGGCTCTGTGGAGTCATAGGCTCCAGGACTTCCATCAGGCTGATATAAGTATTTTTTTAGCGTAGTTCTTTTAACAATAGGCTGACCAATTAAATCTTCGTTACTAAAATCTGTACCTAGATCGGCAGAGAAAGTAGAAGTTACATTTGCAACCGTTAAAGTAGGACGATTTTGAGCTCCATCAGAGTTAAACTCCACTCCACTCATCTCTATAGGAAAGGCCTCGTAAGTTTGAACATTGAAACTGCCTGTTCTTTCTTTAAAATAAATGTAGCCAGCAGCATCCTCTGTTTCAAAATCAGGATGAAAGTATAGAACTGTACCATTTGGTAGTGTAAGCTCAAATAAGTGTACAAGCTCACTTCCTGGTTCTATTTTTTGTACTACATCAATTAAGTCTGTCATGCTTCGTATACTCGTCTAAAAGTTGCAGTAGCTGAAGGAAACCCATCGTTGGTATAAGTTTGTCCATAAGTATCACAAACTACTTTAATAGTTGTTTCTCCTCCAGCTCCATTATCATCTGGAAAAGTAAAATCAAAAGATGCCACTCCTCCAAGAGACGCTAAATATCCAATAATATCATCAATTTCTGCTGCCTCACGATTATTAAAACTTACACTAAAAGTTTCTTGTATAGGGTTTAGCCCGTCTGCTATTCTTTGTTCGTACCCGTCACCAAATTTAGCAATACGAACGCGAGGCTGAGACTGACGTCCAAGCCCTTTATCAGGAATAATATTCCTACTCCCATACGCTGATGAAGTTGTAAATCCAATTGCCATTATGCTACTCCATACGGATTAAGTATTCCGCCTGAACGTTTTTGATTCTGAAGCTCTTGTTGCACTGCCTTTGCAATAATATTTCCAAGATTTCCTGCCTGTGCTGAGTCTTGCTGTGTATTTGAAGAAGCGCGACCCTGTCCATCTATCGCTACATTTACAGTGACATTATTATTTTGTGCGCCACTACCATTTACCATCTCTACAGGAATCTTATTTCCATTTGGCAGGGGAACTACTGCTTCTGTTCCATGCAGTATTGCTGGGTATCCAGCTTGTTTTCCGCGTGCAATTCCTCCATCTCCGTAGCCTTTAAACATACCACCGTATCTTGCAGTCATAGATGTTTGAGCAAACATAGCTGGATTAACAGTATCTGTCATTCCAACTGAAGGGACTGGAGCAGCAAATCCAGGGATAAAAGACATAATTAGTCTCATTGCTAACATCTGTGCAAGTACTTGAGCAATAGAATTTAATATATTTACAGCCATATTTTTAAATGCATCTTTAACACTAGAAGTTCCTTGAATTATAGAGCTAAATGCTGATGTCATATTTTGAGCAATACTATCTCCCACTGCTTGACTGAGAACCTGTATATCCTCTAAAGCGAATTTAGCATCTTTTACTTTATCTAAATCATCTGCTAATTTTTCTAATGCGAAACTTTCTTGTTGGTCTATTAGGGACAGAGCTTGACTTTTAACAGTTCCTAAGTTACCTGCGCGCCCTTCTAAACTATCAGCTAATCTTTCTAACCTAGCTCCTCTAGCTTTATCTACAGGGTTGTCTTTATTTTTTGCCTCTTCCGCTAAAATTCTTAGGTCATTGGCTTGAGTTACTAGTTTTACTTGTAATAAGTCGTACTCTAAATCTACCATTTCTTTACGTAAAGAAAATTCATTCTCAATGGCAATTTTTCTTTTTGTAACTAAGCTTTCTTGTAGTTCTACAGCTTGTTCTGCGAGTCTTTGGTCTCTACCTACTCCAGAAAACATTCCTTTATCTTGCTCTCTTTGTAATGATGCAAGCCTTAAAGAGGCAGTATCTTCTTCTAGTTTTAAATTATCTGCTCTTATTGTGTTCTCTTTAGACAATATATCTAAAAGTTGTCTTGTAGTATTTAGCTCTTGAGTAGTTAAGGATAAAAATTCCTTTCTATACTGCATCATTGCAGAGTTTACTACTAAATCTACGGTGTCATCTAATTCAACTTTCTGCGCCTGTAAGACTTTTAGCTCTTCTTCTAAGATTTTTAATTTTTGCTGGGCTTCTGTTCTTTGATTTTCTGCTAATTTCTGTATTCCCTGGTCTTGGAGTTTAATTCTTTTCTTCTTTTCTTCTATTAGATCTTCTGTGGTTGCCTGTTCATTTTTTGCAGCAGTAATACGTGTTTGAACACTATCTAAATTTCGTAAACTTTCTTGCTGTGTCCTTTGTCTAATAATAGCAGCTTTATTAGTTTCAAATTCGAGATCTCTAACGGCTTCCATGAATTCTTTTCTTCTGACTAAAATACCTATTTGTATTTTATCAGCTAATGCAGGGAGCCCTGTTGTATCGGCAGCAGTAACTGCTAAGTTTCTTATTTGCTCATCTAGTAGATTAATTTGTTGTGTTTTTTGCCCTACTCCAGCAAAACTATTTAAAAACTGTGTAAAAGCTTGCTCAGCTTCAGGGGCGGCTCTACTAGTTTCTCTTAATGATGCTGTAATAAATTCAAAATTACGCTTTGCTTCCTCAACATTTTCTCCTGACTTTAGAGCTTGAATATACGCGTCTGCTGCTTTACTCGTAACTCCAAATTCTTCCTTTAAAAGGTTTACTGCTTCTATTTGTCTATCAATAAACTTAACAGCTTCAGTTCCTTCCTTTGTTATTTTTGATTGTAAATTTCTTCTTTGATTTTCAAGAGCTGCTCTTGCGTTTACATCTTTAGTTACATTAAATTGAAGCCTTTTATCGAGTTCATCAATTTGTTCTTGTACTCCTAAATACTTAGTTCTTAAGCTAATTAAAGTCTGTAACTCTTGGGCATTAACCGAGCCACTAACGTTTCCTAAACTACCGAGAACTTGGCCCCCTGCTACTGCTCCACTAACTTCTAGAAGCGCATGTTGGGTGGCTAAAAATTCTTTATACTGCTCATTTAACTCTTTTACTCTATCTTGTAATTTTTTTAACCTTTCTTCATTCTTATCTATAACTTTAGGCGTCTTATCCAGGAAAGCTACGAGGGTTGAAAATACCGTATAAAATAAACCAACCATCCCTATTATATTTAAAAGTCTAGTTGCTATACTTGCTACTCCTGCCCCAAACTTTCTAATACCTGCTACAGCACTTGAGCCTGCGCTTTTAACTCTGGCAAAATTTACTTCAGTTCTACTTACTAATTGATCAGAATCTACAAGAATGGAATTAATCATTCTACTAAAGTTTCTTGCAACATCTACAGACATACCTGTAAAAACGCCTCGTACAATTTGACCATTCTTTGACATAGTCTTCGTTGCACGATCCAAATCAGACTTTAGTTTTCCTAATTCTTTATTAGATAGGTCTCTACCCCCTATAAGGCCCTTAAGAGCCGCTGAACCTGTGCCAGCAGCTTGTTCTTTAGCAAGCGCTTTAAGAGATGAACGACTAGAATTAATTGCTACATTTAGTCTTTCATACGCAGCGCGAGTCTCATCCGCTCTTTGTCTTGAGACTTGTGCCGCTTCGGAAGCATTTATAGCCATTTCTTTAAAACTAAAGCCTAGTGCTTTTAAAGGTCCGGTTAGTAAAAGACTAAAACCTGCAATAGCTAAAATTGGAGTTTCTGTCAAAACTTTTGCTAAAGGACGTGCAATAAAATCTGTGAGTTTTTGAACCTGCAGTAAAACATCATTAAATGCCTTACCTAATTGTTGATAAGGGTTTGCGTCAATAGGATTATCGTATAAAATTTTAAATTTTTCTTCACTTTGACGTAGTACCTCATTAAGAACAGCTTGACTTTTTTGGAAGGTTGTTAAGCTATTTGCATTTAAATTTAAAGCTTCTGCATATCTTTGGCTTGCTTCTTCTAATCGAAGAATAATACCTAATTCATCTAAGAGTTCAGGTTCTGCTTTTGTTACACCTCGAACAAGACGATTAAAGGAGTCAGTTACATCTCTTCCAAGAGCTTGAGAAGTAACTTTAGCAGCTTGACCTAATCTTTCTAGTTGCTCTGCATTAAGGCCTGCAGCAGTACCAATAGCAGCTGCTTGGGCCGCATCTTTAAAATTAATTTGAGCGTTTGTAGCAGCAACAATATCATTCGCTAAAGTTCTCATTGCTAGTCCAGTACTAGCTGCATAAGCATTTTGTCCTTGTTCTAGTACTCGTAAGTCACCCGCAGCTTTGAGAAAGTTAAAAGCGGCTGTAATAGCAAAAATTTCAGCAGCCAATGCGGCATATGCGCCTACAAGCCCACCCATTCCACGAGACATGCCGGCAAATTGCTTACCAGCGGCACTTGCAGTTCCAGCTACACCTTTTACATTCTTTTCTGCATCTTTAGAATTCTTAGATACACTATTAATCCCGTCTCCAGCTTTTTTAGACTCCATAGCAACTTTTTTAAAGGTGCCTTTGTCTTTAACCTCTACTTCTATTGATGCTTTTTTCTTTGCCATTATCTTTGAACACTATTGGGAGTATAATTCTTACCTCCGCTTTTAGCCTTTCTTTCAGCTTCTTTTCTTCTTCGGTCTGCTTCCTCAGCTCTTTGTGCTATAAGTTCTCGTTCGTACATTTTCATAAAGTACAGTATTTCTTTAGGGCTTTCTACTTCATATGTTTTAAAAACAAAATCTGCGGAAGACCAATCCTTCCCCAGGTACATTCCCACATTTCCATCCCAAACATCTGATAGTAGACTAAACATAAAAAATGCCACTTGTACCTCAGACGGAAAAGCAGTCTGAGAAAGCGGCATCTTTTGGGGGTTAGGTTCTTCCCCTAACTGTTCACAAATTGTAAGATACTTATCTAGATCAAAATCTGAGTTTTGTTCTTGTACGTATCTAGCAAGTAACTTTTCAATTTGGGCTACTTGCTCCCAGTAAAATTTTCTAAATCACCTACAGTTTCTGTAACCCAGGTATCAAACCCTGTTGAATTTTTCATCATAGTCTGGGCATTTGCAAGTGTGTACTCTAGCTCATCGTCTGGGTCAAATTGAGAAATATCTACCAAAAGAAACTCTTCTAGGTATTTGTATTTCAGCCCTTTCCAACCTTTGATGACGGCATTAGTATAATTTACTATAAACTTTTCTTCGTCTAAAACTTCTTCCGGAGAATGAGTTTTTTTATTAAATTTTGTACTTAAACATTTTTTACGAAGTTTAATTAATTCTTCTCTTGCTAAGTATGTTACATCTACTGTAAAACCTTTGTAACCTGGAAAGTCTACAGTTACTGTTTTACTTGGAGTCATAAGACTCTCTAGGGAAATTGGGGTGTCACTCATATAAAATCCTTATTTATTATTATTAAAAAGAGCAGGGAGGTAAAAACCTCCCTACTTTCATTTTTCATACCATATAGTATAATTCATATGACCATAAAAGTCAAGAATTATTTTTTAGTATGTTAGTTAGCTGCTCCTACATAAATTATAGCCGCCTCATCTGCTGAAGTAATTGTAGATGGAAGAGCTTGGAAAGTAGTTTCCAAACTAATAACATCTTCAATAGAGTGAGAAGGAATTTCAACGTGACAAGTTGGCAGATTAATCTCTAAACGAGGAGTGCCAGAAGCACCTCCTATCTTAAAGGTAAGATCTGACTCATTTGTAATTACACTATAAATTCCTTTCATATCTTCAAAGAAGTTAGCAGATACTTGATCATTAGTATAAGTATCGTCTCTATTCAGATAACAGGTAAAGTTTCCTGAAACGCTACGAGTACCAGTTACATGACCAACAGGTAGATTTACTGTTCCGAGCTCTTCTGGAGTAATATAAGTAATGTTATTACTAAAAGTAACAGAACCGCCTGTAAGTGTCATGTTATATGAACTTTCAAGACCGCTTTGTCCACTAACAGTAGTATCTGGCTGTATATCAAGTACAGTCAAACGATTACGAATAAAGTTATCAGTTGCTTCTATATCTTCATAGACATGAGTTGTAGTTGTAGAACTCGCATCTGCCATAATATAAGGGCGATACTCGTCACTAGAATCAAGCCACAAATCATCTGCAGCTACTAAACTATTACCGTTTGTTCTATCGGTAGCACCATCTGGAGTAGATAGAGCTTCTATAGTGTTATTCCACATATCAACAATCTGAGCGCCAAAGCCAGACCAGTTAATTGTAGCAATACCATCAATTTCAAAATCAACAGTAGCTTCATTAACAACTGCCTGTGTTATTTTATAAACTTGTTTATTAGTATTACCAAGAATAAAATAAATATTTGCAGTTCCAAGAGTACTTACATTTGAAGATGTAAATGCTATATTCATATCTGTAGTGTCAGGAGTAGTTACCTGCCCTGAAGGAATAGTTCTATCAAAATCGAAGTCTGTAGTGTCATAATTATCTGCACCAGTAAACAATGCCCAAAGAACTTCTTCTACAGCGTGATGAACATTTGGAGTATCATCTGCCTTGCCTGTCCCAGTGCCAGTAGACTTAAAAGGACGAATATAAGTTGAGAAAGACCATTCAACAGGTGCCAAGGAGTCATTAAAAGCTCTACGACCTCTACGACTAACACCCGCTGTGCTCTCCATTTCATTTAGGGTAATTTCTGTAGCATTTGTGGCTTGCGTAAAACTAAACCCATCCAGTACAGGAATTTCCCAGAATACGCCATCAAACTCGATAAAAAGTTTCGAGTCTCTAGCGAAATATAATGCTTCTGCCATAGTTATCTCCTATGTATCTTGAAAAGACTTGGTCGTGAACGTTTGTTCCTGCCAGTATTTTCTAGTATCGAACCTCTAAGAGTACTTCACCTACTCCAAGAGGATCTAATACACCTTCGTCAGTATCAATACTGACTATTGTGTTCTGATGAGTATATTGTACTCCCCCGCGTCTATCAACATACCTCATTCTTTGGTTATCTTCTAAAACTGTTTCAACATCCTCAAGTAGTCTATCGAGTGCATCAACAGCATCTTCTTCATTTACATAACAACGAACTGTTACATTTAAAAATCTATCTTTGTACCCGCCTCCTTGATAAGTACGACTTTCTCCAGAAGCATTTAAGTGTATAGCTGGAAATTCTTCTATCTCGTCCCAAAATTTTAGTCTTGGGCTTACATTATCTCCTACATCAGTTAAAAACTCTCCTGTGCCATTAATCTTTTTTAAGACATCTACAAGAGCATTACTAATAGACTGGCGTCGTGTTGTATAATCTCTTGTAGCCATTACATTCTCCTAGTATAAAATCTTCCAATTGCCATTTCTGCGGCTATTTCTCTTATTGAGCGGTCAATTAGTTTTCTTGGGTCTCTTTCTGTACTAGCCCACGCAGAGCCTCCGACTCCTACCTCAAATACTTGATATGGGTCTCTCATATAAGCATACCCTATGCTAGGGTACCCTTTCGCAGTAGCAGAAATATCTGTAACTCTTACACTGCTTGCAAATCTTCCAGTTACATTCTCAAGTCCTGGAGTGCCCATATTTTTTCTAACAGTGCTCGGTAATTGCTTATTTAAAAGAGCTGCTAAAGAAAGAAATTCATTACCTGCAGAAGATCGTTTTTTAGCTTTAGCAGTTTTTAAAAGTGCCGCTTTAATTCCAGACCCTTTTACTACTGGTACAGAAGACTTTTTCTTAAAAGTCTGTTTTTCCTTTCCTTTTGAACTACTTTTTTCTGTTTTATTTTTTCTACCCTTAGTTTTTTTATTTGGTAGGGGCTTACCAGCCACATTATAAAAAATAACACTTGCTATTTTTTCTTCTAAAGATAATGATGACTTATTTGTAGCAATATTTCCTAAACTTCTTTGAAAACTTTCTATAAGCCCGCTTTCCGTATCATTAGACTGCCCTTGGTTTATCCAAGCCTCTTGGTACGTAAGGATTGGAATATATTCTTTCTTAAGGTTTCCATTGCTGTCTACTATATCTTCATGTGATATTGTTAACTCTACGTTGCTTTTTAAAGTTTGTACTATATTTTTAAGCAGCTGCTTATCTTCTTTCTTTAAGTTGCCAGAACTAATTAGCCTTTCTGCACTTAAAAGACGAAGACTTGAAGAAGCTACGCCACCTGTTTCTTTATCTGCGTGGCCTATTTGTTGTCCAAATTTATTGCCCTTACGTAAGCCTGCTCCACCTACTTTTTTAAATTCAGTTTTGTATTGTTGCTTTAAATATGTTTTTAAAGCTAAGTTTCCTTTATCAACTAAAGTTTTGAACTTAGTTATAACAAAGACTTCTGCATTTTGATTTTGTGCCTGAAGACTTTGTGCTACCTCTTTTAGCTGTATAACTCTTTCATTAATTAAAGCATCTAATTGTTGATCAGATAATTTAGATGTTTTTTTCCATTCATCTTTAATGGACTTATATATTGCTGCATCTGAAAAAGTTATTGTTTTTTTATATACTTCATAGGCATCATCAATAACTTTTTGAGTTGCAGTTTTATTAGCTTCTTCTAGTACAGTTGCTTTAATTACTTCATCGAATCTATTACGGAAAACTAGAAAAACCTGCCCTGGCTGACTCATCAGCTCTCGCCTAGCTAAAGGATTGTTATCTTTCTTTTCGCCGGTCCTTTTTAAGTCTCTTAGCATGGCGATAGCTAATTTTCTTAAGTCTTTTGAAGCCATTAGAAATTCTTATATAAATCCAGCACACGTTTTATATGGTCTGGAAATGCTACACTATTTTGCACACTGGAGCTTCCTTGATTTTGAATACTTGCGCCTCCAAGAGTTTGACGCTCTTTATGCTCATCTTTTAAATAGTAAGTTATCAAGTCAAAAACTGCAAGTTTTAAGTCTGCCGGAGTTGTGGCGTATCCTGCATTGTAAACTACTTTTACAGCACCTGGACCTTGTGCCCAGTTCTTATAGCTATAGCCATTTGTAGTACGATAAATGCTATCAGTAGCTTCATCTAAATAATAGTCATAGTTTCCAGTAGTAAGAGAAATGTAACTTTGATTATAGCCAGATCTTTCCTCTACTGAAGTTATTGACGTTACAGGGCTTTCTGTAAGTTGTACAATATGAGTATCCCAATTTATATTTATATATTCTGTTTTTGCAGAAGTATAGTAATCAATAATTGAATTTCCACAATAAGTTTTTACTAATTGACTCACAGAAGTAACTAAGGAAATAATCCTCTGATCATCCTTCG
>Ga0255765_1006727_pt1 | contig 10351 bp, 8 predicted proteins | sample 041ome_8_FD_179965 | JGI IMG/M metagenome (GOLD analysis project Ga0255765, IMG submission 179965) | Coastal salt marsh microbial communities from the Groves Creek Marsh, Skidaway Island, Georgia - 041407BS metaG (version 2) | ecosystem: Environmental > Aquatic > Marine > Intertidal zone > Salt... | reverse complement strand
GTGGGGCCCTCACGGACCATTTTAAGTACAGTTTGGGACCAGAATAGTACTACCCCGGGCCACGCGCAGTAGTCGTCCGCGCAAATTTAGGGATTCAGACGAAAAATATCGCTTATCGAGCTGTAGTTGAAAACGCTTCCCTCTGTCAGCACCTCTCTCGTGACAGTCCCTCGATCGGCAGATACTACCGCCGTAATTTTAGCTGGAAGAGATGTCGTCTATTCGTTCAAGCACTCTCGGTTTGTGCCTCGTCGTCGTGCTCACAGTCGTCGGTGCACTTCGTTCACTCGAGTGGAGTCACTCCTCGCGATGTCTTTCGATTTCAAAAAGCGGTTCAAACTCAGTCGAAAGTAGACCAGAACAGCTAAAGCTAGCCTCGTGTTTTGTGCGAAATGGAACGACGGCACTGCGCGAGCTCGGTGATGCCTATTTGCGTTCGAGGGGTTCAAGCCACCTCGGTACCTTGCGGGCACTGAAATTCAGTTTGAAACGAGCTTTGAGACGTGGAGAGCTCAAGATAGGGGTAGCAGGAGGATCTGTCAGTGTCGGAGGCGGCTGCTACGAAGATCCGGAAAAGATGTGGTTCAATAACGTTCAGAGGGAGGTTTCAAACAAATTGCAGGATATCGGTCTCAACGTGACGGTGACCACGCTGAACATTGCTCAAGGTGCGACAGGTCCCGAAAGAATGTTCTTCTGTGGAAAGGAATTGCTACATGGAGTAGAATTGGATATTATATTTCTCGAGTACGCGATAAACGAATCTGGGGGCACGTTTTCAGAGCTGCTCCTCCGCCAGGCGAGTAAGCAAAGCGCCGTGATGTTTGTGGAGACGTTCAGCTCGCGCGACGAACGAGAAGGATTCAAATCTGCTCAAAAGGAACACGATGTTCTCGCAAAATACTACGACGTACCGATCGTCAGTGCGAGGGACGCGTTCCGGGATGCATTCAGAAGAGACATCGATGTTTTGAATAGGTATTTCTCAGCCGACGGACATCACCCCTCGTGTTGCGGTCACTCGGCTTTAGGCGGATTGGCGGCTGCAGTGATATCGATCGGCATCGATGCTTTACAGACACAGTTTGATGACGATGCCCTGACTTCCTTGTATAGCGAAGAGACTCTACCCGCCTTTTTGGACTTGGCGAACGCCAAGCTGCCGAGATACATGCTTGAAAGAGCACCTGACTGTATGTTGGCTGCCTCGAGATTGATGGATTTTTCGAAGTCTTCGTGGCCCACGGGAAGCGCAAAAAAGCCAACGTTTGATTGCACGTCTCCCAAAGATGGGAATTTTTCCGTCAACATCAACTGCGATACAGCTCAGTTTCAGGATGGAGAGCACTTTTGTCAGGTTATCCTCTTCTACACTCGAAGTTGGCAGCCGATGGGCGACGCGGTCGTGTACGTGAACGATGAGATTTCCCCTAGTGTTCACTTGCACGCTTACGCTCAGAATTGGAGAAATGCTGGCTACCAGTGGACGATTCAACAAATGACGAGCGCCTACGAAGAGTCACTACGCGTCGGCCCTGGAGCGTCAACGCTGAACGTACAGTGTACAGGAACTACTCAAGCTCCAGACAAGATGGAGAGCTCATTTAATCGTACGCTCTTTCAATTTCACGGTTTAGTCGTCGTGTAGTGTATGGTCATAATCGAGGCATCCGTGGAGCGTTTATGTTGAGAAGCCACAGCCTCGCCGTGTTCCCCTAGTAACGATTCATTCCTCGCAGAGTGATTGATACAAATTTGATTTCGCATGTTAACCTAACGAACGGATACAGCCGTGTTGATTGCATCCGCGTTGAGAGAGCGACCAACCACTGAGTTAAACACTCCGTGTCCTCCCGTGTGAATAAATCCGCAAACAGTACGATTCTCTGCGCTTAATTACCCGCACACGTAGGCTCGCCGATTCTTATGGCACATTCTTCGTCTGTGTAGACGATGTGAAGGCCGCCTACGTCGTACGATGTTTTCACGAGCATTCTTACTGTACTCGGCGAGTGATTTACTTTTTCACACATGGCGTCGAGCGCTCTCGTAAGTTCAAAGTGAGAAGTTTTCAACCCGAATCCTTGTACTGGATGAACGATTGGTACAAATGTGCTCAAAACTTTCGTGGTTGCGGGTAAAAAGTTGGAAAAGTCTACGTCTCAACCAATTCGAGAATAAAATTTTTGTGTTTACGCTCAACACGTAACCCATCATAAAGTTGTGTGGATACTCACCAGCACACCCTGGTACGTGATCTTTGACGTGGTTACTCACGACAAAATCGAAACCTTCGAGTTGTTTGAATGGTTCATCGATGCGACCGCAAAACCCCGCGTCGCTATCTAAGGTGAGCGTCACGCGAAACGGACTAGCAGAAAGGTGAACGAGACGCGTAAACCATTGCGGCTCGTATCCGCCTGACCTCTCCTCACCAGCGATGAGGTTCGATGAACGCACGGGGATGAAATAATCGAATGCACCATCAACAGCGAACTCAGTCACGTTCGCATTCGTGACGATGCACACAAGAAAACTATTGAACTTTTTGGACGAGCGCGCGAGCTGCGCGGCTTCCGGTAGAAACTTCCGACGCAACAAACTCTCGTCGGTAGAATACGCGGTGAGTAGAAGTCCTTTGCGAGCAGCTCGTAGAGACTGCAGCTGAATGTATTCAAAGAAAGTAAGACCTAAACCCCTTGCTCTCAAGTTTGGCCTTTTGTGCATTGAAGAAAACGAACTGGTGTGTCTGATGTCGAGCATTATCTATGGGTAATACCGTACCGTGCGCTGATATAGGAAAAAAATCTGAATATCGCTTGACTTCGAGGCGTGACGACCAAATGGTGGCGCCGACGATCTTGACGAGGGCGGTGACACGAATCGTCGCACAGTCACGATGGACAAGACGTTGACTACTTGGGGGCGCGTGTACTTTTTAAGTTGCTCTGACATACCGGTACAACATGTAAGTGCAATTACAGAGAGTTGTTACCTGCCTCCGTTGAGAGCATCAAACGCTGTTGTGCGATCAACAAGCCACGGTACACAAACGGGTGATGACCATCATTTTCTTCGCGAAGACGTTCGGAATAAATTCCTAAGTGGTGCACGAGAGCGTTCTGCAACACAGTCTTGTTTGCCAGCTCCTCGTCATCATGGCCATCACTTCCATCGCGAACATCAACTAGGCGCCGTGTTGTGTGCGTCGTCATCGTCGTCATCATCATCAACTGTCTGTGCACGTCGTAGGCTGTGAACCATGTCTCTGTGCGCATTTGTCTCATAACATTTACGCGACTGTCACGTAAATCGTCGCGTATTTCCACCTCTCTCATTGACATTCATTCACAAACCATTTAGCCCACACCCGCACATGTCCAAGTCGTTTCGTGCATGTACAAGGGTCGTTCCATCATCGGTCGATTCCATCATCAGAGGCCTATGCCGCCGACAATACCGTACTCCTTGTACTTACGGCTTCGTTTATTATTACGGCTTCACTTGTTCTGGAGCTTCGTTCATTTTTGCAGTCAGTGTTGTCGATACAAGCGGTGAAATTACAGACTCGTGGCACACTTCTTCCGGTGCGCCTCCGGAAAACGCGCGGAGCTCAAGTGGTGTTTACAGCTTGAGCACTACCTGGTCGTGTCGATGCGCAAGGGCGCACGGACGACTGGCGAGATGGCGCCAAACAACAGTCCATTGTGCGTTGATCATCGTCGTCGTGAGGCGCAGCCACGTCGATGTCTCTGCTGTCGCGCCCGGCGACGTTTGTTCGCGAGCAAAGAAACGGAATATGAGTTAGAAATGTGACGCCAATCATTAGCTGCCACATCAATAAAGAAATGTCCTCCATCTGGAAACATCGCGTGTATGACTTCATCTTGGTGAACCTGTGGATGACTTTTCCATTCATTCTGCTACTAGTACCAGTCAATCGTTACCAGTGGCAGTTATGTGATTTATCTCATTCAAGAAAGCGAACAGACCATGCAATAGATATGCGTTCATGAGAATTTCGCACATAGCGATCAGTGTACGAGACCATGATACCCCCTCAAGTCTTTCACGAATTGGCACTCCGTCAACACTTTTGCAGTGATTGGATCAGAGCATATTGTAATCAAATGTTTCGCATCTTCAAGGCAGTCTTGTGGTGAACCACATCTTCTGAGTAGCTTCCATCGAAAACCTACACTTTCAAGTGGTGAAAAATCTACAGGGTAGTACTCTGTCAAAAACCATGTGACCAGACATTCCGGAACGAAAGCGCGTTTACAGTACGAGATATTCAAGTTGCTGCAATCTAGTGCTCTGACTTCCTCCAAAAAATTTGCATATGATTCTAGGTGCTTCCTGGACATCAAAACAACCCTACCAGGTATTTCATATGTACCATTTTCGCCAAACTTCACATCAACATAAACTTGATCTTCATTCAACGTCTTCAGCATCATAGGCAAAAAGCGATTTTGCGTCACTGACAGTAGTATCCATTTAAAGGGTTGATTTCGCTCTGATTCGTGCTGTTTAATCAATTTTACACAGCCCTGAATGTGGTGCCAGAGAGGGGATAACAAGATACCAGAACGAATGAACCAGTCGCGCCGTGACCACGCTTGTTTCCTGTCTATCCCGCTGCAGTTTGATGCGACATAGAGCGATCGCGTATCTTGCACATAGCTTTTAATCTCGTATTTGTACACCCCTGTGCGTTCTAGCATCGCTGATATCTCGCTCGCGCTAAGAGTTGCCGCTGGAAATATTTCTTTGGAATTTCCGTTCTCATCTTCGTTAGTGTCGAAGTGTAGAAACAGTGTCGAGTTGAGTGCGTCAACGATATAACGCCTAATATTCATTTGAGCTTGAGGCTGGCTTAGTTGCGACATGGTGCCAACGAGACACGTTGCAAGTTTGCTCTCGTGCTCCAGGCTGAGCAGTCGTTCGGATTTCCTCCGTGTCCTAAACACAGTATGAAGTTCAAGTTTACCGGGGTAAACAATCCAAACAACGTCGAGTGCGAGAAAGATAAACAGGCCTGTGGCACAGTGCCTAAGTTTCGTCCTCGACTTATTAATATTATGCATGTCGGTTTCCGCCACTTAGCACGCACACGTCCTTGCGTCAGTACGGATCACAGACGTTAGCTGTGTAGCGTTCGGCAGTTCGCGTTCTCACGAGTACGAGCTCATGCTACGGTTTAGACAATAGGCCCGCAGCGGAAAGATCTATCCTTTTTTAGTGCTATGGGTCATATATGACCCATAACGCGAAAAATTTCGACACTAAAAAAGGATAGGTTAAAATTACTACTTTAGGGTTTAGGGTTTGGAGTAGTAATTGTATTAAAATGTATTTTTATGGATTTGTATACTCTTTAATAGGTATTAAATACGACATATGCGAACGATAAAAAGTTGCTTCACGGTGAGATTTAGCCACGCCCGTCAAAATCCCCCCCTCCAGTATGCGTGCCGTACGCGCTCGAACTTTTCCCCTATACCCTGAGCGCACACCTCGATAAGTCTCAATGTTCATTCCGGGGCATCTCCGTGTAAAAGTCTGGATAGAATAAATGAGAATGCTGTTGAACAACTATTGAATCGTTGCTCGACCATCGCATGAACAAATCTTCACAGCTCTGCACTCTTTTTTGCATGACTGAAGCAATGCTTTCAGTAGAGAGCAAGCTTACTACAAATGAATCATTGGCGTGTGAAAAGGAACGAAGCTTGTTTTAAATTTGGCTCGTTCCCATTGCGTAAGAAAAGTGCCAACCAAATAGGTCATCCTGTGGATGACAGTCCCCATACATGCCTAAATGAGTAAAATTTGTATAAAACTCGCTTGAAGTGTTGAACAACCACTACCGCCAGTCGTCGTGCCTATGACAGGCACAGCAGTAGTAAAAGGCACGCAGGCGCGGCACTATACACCCGTCCATGTATTCAGTATGCCATAGGGCACGATAATCCAAGAGTTCATACACATCACTCATCAGCACCAACTCGTTTGGCCTGTCTGCTAACCAACGCATAGCGAAACTTCGCGTGGCGTGTTCCCTCTCCCAGGCTCTCTCGAAGTTGTCCAAAGGTACTTCAACAAAAGTTACCTTTGCAGAAGGCTTGTTCTTGAAATTCCGCAAATTGTCTTTTGCGTGTAGAGGTTTATTTTCACCTGAGAAAGTCTTTGTCGACTCAACTATCAAGAACTCCTTAACGAATCGGTCATGGAGTTTGAAACGATAATCCAGCATTTCCAGTTCCGTGTTAAATAAAACGACGTCTATGATCTGCTTGTCTCGAGGAAAGTAGAAATTGGAGGATGCTGGAGATCTTTGGCGGCAGCTTCGAGCTTCAGGCCAAGCTACTTTCAACACACGTACCATCGAGTGACGTCGGTTGAGGGGACGTTGGAGGGATGGGTAGGCGTACATGCTGCTGCGGATGCGGACGGGATTGCTCGAAATACAGCTTCAAGTTGAATGCCCGACGCGTGATCAGGGGCGGTGCCGACTTGCTAGGGCCGATTTCGCGTGCGTTGACGAACGAAAGACGTCGACGAATCCTAGACGATGCCAGCGATAACAAGGACGACTGGCGCGTGTCGACTGTGCACGTGCACCCGGCCGATTTACACTGGGGCAAGAAGGGACGGTTACTGCTCAAGGAGGGAGTGATTCCGAGAGTGGGTGTTCAGCCGTTGACTCGGGAGTTCGCCGAGATCCACAACCCGCTGTTGCCGACTCCGTACTGCGAGGAACATTACGAATGCACCGCAGCAGTTTCAGCGCCGTCGTCTCCCTTTCCTGGCGACAGCGCCCGTCGTGCTTCTGACGGGCGCAGCGCAACCGCAGACGCGTCGGCGGCGACGACGCGGTGTGTTCCGGATTCTCGAACGCCGCATACTGCGAGACGCCGGAGGAAACACAGAAGAATGCATGGAAAAGGAACACCTGTGCGCGAGCAGGCGGCCCGCGTCCTCAGCTACGATGAAGACAGCGGCGCCAGCGACACGCATGAGCATCGCATAAACAAGGAGGAACTAGTCAAGGCGGCGGCGCGTCAAAAGCGCATCACCACCGATTCGATAAAACGATTATCGGTGGAACTGAGGAGGTTTGAAGTCGAGGTCAAGCGTTTGCAGTCGCGTGAGCGAGATCTCGTCGCATCGGTGAAGAATGTGACGGCGAAGCTTGATGCATTACATGAACATTATCTCTCATATGAGCGTCTCGTCACCAACGAAACGCTTGGTGCGCAGTGTCACATGTTGACGGGCTGGAAATCCGCGAGGACGTTCCAGGCGCTTTGGGAATACATAAATGGTGGAGAAAATGATTGGACAAGTCGATGTAACCACTTTCGGGGGGGGGGCTCGACGCAAGTCGAGAACGCGGAATCCGACCAAGTGCCCGTTCGCTCTCGATGGCTGATGCTTTTTTCATGCATCAGTTCATCATGAAACAAGACGTCGATTTCGCGTGCGCTGCCCACTTTTTCGGTGTCTCGCCGGCTTGAGCGTCGCGTTATATGATCACTATAAGTGCTATTCTCGATGAGTTCTTGACTCGCAAGTTTCCGAGGATGAAGGCTTCTGACATCTACGCCACTCAGCCACCCAGTTTCAAAGACATGTTTGGCATGCCCGTCCATTCAATCATCGACGGAACAGAAATCCCGATGGAGTCGAGTTCGAACGAATACACGCGCGCGTCAACGTATTCGCAGAACAAAGGTCAGACTACGGTCAAGTTTAACGTCGTTCTCGCCGCCAACGGCCTGCTTGATTACATTTCAGAGGGCATCTCTGGGAGCACTTCGGACAAAAAAATGTGCACCAACCATGGACATTTAGAGTGGATGAAAACGATGGAGAATGCCGTCGAGTTTCGCACGAACTGTGTGGCATCAAATCCACGTGTTTTCTGGAGTATTTCATGCGCGTTGCGTGCCCTTGGATCTCTCACTCGTCGATCCAAACCTTGCCTGACGAGACGATGCATCATCACCTCTCTCGCTACAAGCTCGTCCACTGTTACCTTGTCCAACTCGACGCCCCCGGTCTCGGCCCGCACGTCGCCGTAGTTTTTGTAGCCATTCGCGGTCGCGTAATCGCGTCTGCTACGTTCGTTCGCGAGCACGCCTCTCGACTCGTCAGCTGTATGGAAACAACTCCCTCTGATGTCCTGTGGTTGAAGAGACGGCGCCAACGGGTGCAATTTGAAATTACCATTTGGGCGCTTTGATTCTACCGGACGGTAGTTACTCGTTCGCCGGTGTAGTTACTGGAACGAGGCTGAAGGCCGCTCACGCATCGCTCGTCTCGTCCCGTCTTCTCCCTTCGTGCCTTGCCCACCTCGAGTATGTGGGGCCCTCACGGACCATTTTAAGTACAGTTTGGGACCAGAATAGTACTACCCCGGGCCACGCGCAGTAGTCGTCCGCGCAAATTTAGGGATTCAGACGAAAAATATCGCTTATCGAGCTGTAGTTGAAAACGCTTCCCTCTGTCAGCACCTCTCTCGTGACAGTCCCTCGATCGGCAGAGCGCGAGAGTGCTCGCTCGCCCGCTCGCGCGACGGCGATGGTGGCCGCGATGACGCTGTTGACGTCCGCGGACGGGCGCGGTGTCGCGTGGCGGCGCTCCAAGTGGCGCGCCTCCGCGACTTTCGGTGGTTTCGTTTTAGCCGTCGTCGTCGTCGTACTCAGAGGACGAGCCGTGTCGTTCACGGGTGGTGAAAGATCGAGACGCGGCGACGTGACGTCGTCTCGCGCACGAACGTCACCACGCGCGCTCGTCAACCCGCACACGCCGGGACGAACGTTCGCAGGGAATCGATCGATCGTTCATTCGTGCCCCGTCTCGTCGTCGTTCGTCGGCCACGCGCTGGACCGCGAAACCCGCGCGCGGGTGGAACGACGCGCGACCGCGGGGGCGATGAAGAGACGGTTCCGTCCTCGCGCGACGGCGACGGCGACGACGACGACGCGTGGTGTGGTGTCCGAACGACATCATCGCCATCGACGAGCGCTCGAGTCGTCTCGCGAACGCGTCGTCTCGTCGTTGGTACGTTGACGTCTACCCGAACGCGCGACGGAAGGTTACGCGTCACGTCGCAGAGGGTGGAATTCGTACGCAACGCGCTGCGCGGCGTGTGGTCAAACCGACGAGAGGTACGGCGGGACGATCGACAAACCGTTCGTCGGTTCATTCGTTCATCGGTTCGTTCGTTCGTGTCGTCAAAATTGAGAAGCACTGGATCGGATGAACACCGCGCGTCTCGGTTCTTCTCGCGCGCGTCAAACGAAGAGGAAACCCGTCGAGAGTCGTCGAGATCGAGACTACGGCTCGGGTCCACGACGCCGACGAGGTCGCAAGAGTAAACGATGATCATAAATACGTCGCGCGACGGAGCGGACTCGCGCGTGGAGTCGAGCCGTACGCGCGTATCGACGATGGACGCGCGGCGTCTCTCATCATTCAAAGAGACGTCGGCGTCGGCGTCGACGTCCGCGACGCGACTGCGTGCGCGCGATCGCGATGGTGCTTCGAAGCACGCGTTTACGGCGCTCGCGAATCGTGTGCGTACGCGCGCCATCACAGCACACGCCGAAAACGCCGTGGATGGAAGAGGTCGTTTCGTTCAGCCTCGACGACGATGCGAGACGACGGCGACGAGAGGCGAACGCGCGACGACGACCAGACGGGACCGCGATGAACGCCTACATCGCGCGCGCACGCGTGATGCGCGGTCAGATTGTACACCGAGAACCGACGCGTTGGATGAGAACGACGACGGAATCGGTGGAACTTGGTCGACGTTTCGATTCGCGCGCTCGCCTCCGCCGAGTCCGCCGCCGACGACGACGTTCGCGTTCGAGCGCAGGCAAACGCCGAGCGGTCCGAACGGAGGACCCAAGGAATATGGGAACGCATACCTTTCTGGATTGTGGATCGAACGGCGCGATGACGACGTTTTCGTTCGCGTACGACGCAGACGAGGATGAGATTCACAACGAGTACGCGTGCGCGGTGGCGCGAAACGGAGGGCCCGCGGGCGCGGACGCGATGCCGCCGTCGGTCGAAAAGGCGACGGAACACGGACCGAGCGGTTCGCAAATGTCGGGAAGAGACGCGATGTGGGACCTGGATCAACACGTCGTCGATTGCGGGTATCAATTTTTAAGGAGATGGGTTTTGCGGCAGTGGAGTCGTAGCGTGAAGATTGAGTACGCGTGCGCGTGGCAAACGAGTGACGCCGGCGCGTGCGAACATAGACGGACGACGCAAATACCTCGCGCGAGAAAAGCGAGTGAATGGGCAAACGTCGAAGTCGCGTGCGCTC
>Ga0255765_1006725_pt1 | contig 10352 bp, 6 predicted proteins | sample 041ome_8_FD_179965 | JGI IMG/M metagenome (GOLD analysis project Ga0255765, IMG submission 179965) | Coastal salt marsh microbial communities from the Groves Creek Marsh, Skidaway Island, Georgia - 041407BS metaG (version 2) | ecosystem: Environmental > Aquatic > Marine > Intertidal zone > Salt... | reverse complement strand
TTTGGTCGTCGTCATCGCGGGCTTCTTCTTCTTCTTCTTCTTTAAATAAAGCAACTCTCTCTCGCGTTTGCGCGCGATACGAACTTCTCCCTCTCTTGTGATGAAACGATTTCAAAATTCAAAATCTTTTTCCAAAAGAAGAGAGAAAAAACAAATAATTTAGGGTATCAATTTAGGGTATCAAAAACGGGAGCAGCATATTAAGTTTTGTGGGGAAAAAAGGGACAGACGTCTCTGCGTTATATTCTTTCCCTTTTCTCTCTCGTGTAAACACGAAGAAGACAAAGAAGAGAGGAGAAAGACACCCAAACTTTGCGCGATAATAAACAACACCCACGCGCGCGCGACCGACGGGAGAGAAGAGGTTCTCTTTTTTCGTAACGAAAACACGCGCACGAATATCATCATAAATCATGAGTAAAAATGCGGAGGACATCATCACATCGCACGCGGAATTATTCCCTCCCTCGCAAGTGACGCTGGCGCTGAAATTATGCTCGAACGAGTGCGACCAGGGGCACTTATTCTCGCACTGGACGATGAAAGGAGACGACGACGCAAAGAAGAAAAAGATGATGCTTCAGCTGGAGCTTTTGGACAAAAACTACCAACCCGGAGGTCTTTGCGAGTACATCAAAAACGCGAAGAAACTCTTGAAACACGCCAAGGAAGGGCAAAATCCATTCGACGGGTGGCACCCGTCCGTACCAAAAGGCGAAAACGTTGAGTACGGATCGAAGAAGCACCGAGAGTTGGAGAAAATTGGTTTGAAACAGGCGAAGAAAACCGCGTTCGTGTTAGTGGCGGGCGGGTTAGGCGAACGGTTGGGGTATAAAGGGATTAAAGTGAGGTTACCGGTGGAACGAGCGACGATGGAGACGTATTTGGGGTTATACGTGAAGTCTATTTTGGCGATTCAAGAAACCGACGAGGTGGTGAGAACGTCCGGGCAAAAGATTGACGTGCCGTTGGCGATTATGACGTCGGAAGATACGCACGCGATGACGGTGGACTTGTTGGAATCGAACGACTATTTCGGCGCGAAGAAGACGCAAATTACGCTGATGAAACAAGAAAAAGTCCCGTGTTTAGTGGATAACGACGCGCACTTGGCGTTAAACGACGAGGATAAGTATGTGTTACAAACGAAACCGCACGGCCACGGCGACGTGCACTCGTTGTTACACCAATCGGGCTTGTTGAAAAAGTGGAAACAAATGGGCGTGAAGTGGGTGACATTTTTCCAAGACACGAACTCGTTGGTCTTTCGAGTCATTCCTGGTGCACTCGGGGTGTCGAAATCGAGAGATTTCGAGTTCAACTCTTTGTGCGTGCCGCGAAAAGCGAAAGAGGCGGTTGGCGGCATCGCGCAGTTGACGCATACGGACGGTAGAAAGATGACGATTAACGTCGAGTATAATCAGTTGGATCCGCTGTTAAGAGCGAGCTCGAGCGATGGATCCGGTGACGTCAACGACCCAGCCACGGGTTTCTCCCCGTACCCAGGGAACATCAACCAATTAATCGTGAAGTTGGAACCGTACGAAAAGCAGCTCTCGAAAACCGGCGGCGCTATCGACGAATTCGTCAACCCGAAATACAAAGACAGTTCCAAGACGGCGTTCAAATCTCCAACCAGGTTGGAGTGCATGATGCAAGATTACCCGAAATCTTTGACTGGAACCAAAGCCTCGGTTGGGTTCACCGTGTTCGATAACTGGGTCGGGTACTCGCCGGTGAAAAACTCCCCGGAGGACGGGAAGAAGAAATTCGACGACGGCCAACCGACGCACACGGCGACGAGCGGCGAGTTTGAGTTTTACAACTGCGCGAGCAGAATCTTACGGTTAGCCGGCGCGAACGTTCCGGAACCCGAAATCGATTCGAAACAAAAGTTCAACGGCATGTCGTTTCCGATTGGAAGCAAAGTCGTCTTGTCCCCGTCTTTCGGATGTTCGTTCGAACGCGTCGAGAGTAAAATCGACAACCTCTCTTTGACCGCAAAATCCGTTTTAATCGTCGAAGGCGACGTGAGTTTCGAAAACGTCCAAATAGACGGCGCGTTTGAAGTGAAAGCAGAGAAAGGTTCCAAAATTGTCCTCAAGAACCTCTCCGTAAAAAACAAATCCTGGGAGTGGCGTTCGAAAGCGAACGCCAAGGAGGAAATCACGAGATTGTGCGGGTTTGAGATTAAGAAAAAAGAGACGTCTTCTTTATTATATTCAGAGAAAAATAAAACGCTCGTCGTCGACGGTGATCTCTCTCAGTTGGAGTTGAAGACACACTGAGTTAAACTACTTTAATACTACACGTTACTACTACCGGTACACTACTATCGCAAAGCACTATAACACCCTAAACATTCTCCGAGAGGTAATCCATTTCGAAAATGCCTTCAGACTGCTTACGTACGCGCTTTGATTGAGAGAAGACGAAGAGAGATCCAATGTCCTCCTCCTCGTCGAAATCGTCGAGTCACGACGCTCCTTCATCCTCTCCTTTTGCTCGTAATAATAACGAGAATACTACATCTAATCGAAGACGAAACTCCTCGAAATCATCATCATCCAACGCGACGACGACGAGGAAAAATCGTTTCGTGTTCGCGTACAAAAGAGCCGCACTCCGCGCGCGGAAAGACGTGGAAAGGAAAAGCACAAACGCGAGAAATGCGCTTTGCGAAACGAAAGTGAACTTTGAAAACGCGGTTATGAAACCTTTGCTCTTTTTCGTCCCAACAATCGGGAGAAAAAGCGAGGAAAAGGAGAAGACTTTCGTGTCGAAGCGATCGTCTAAAGAAGAAGCGAATTGGGCGCAAAAGGACCGATGGAACGCGCTTCGCGAGAGAGCGATTGATCCCATCAAACGGGCAGTTTCGTCGGCAAGCGGTAATGTTTCGAAAGGAGGACAGTTTTTTACGAAGATTGCGGAAGAAAAGGAGGGGAAGATGAAGAGCGGATCGTATGTTTCGTCGCCGGCGAAGGAGGAGGTTCCGAAGAAGAATAAAAAGGACGAAGATTCCGCGAAGAGGTTTAATGGATTTGTCTTCCCTCTAGAAAAGGAGAGGAAAAGAGTGGAGGAGAGGTGGAAGGAGGTCGTGGAGAAGATGAAGAAGGAAAGGATGGCGACGTTTACTTCTTCTTCTTCTTCGTCCGCGGACGCGCGCAAACAAGAGGAGCAACACAAGAACAAGAACAAGAACGCGGATAATGGAAAAGAGGGGAGGAATAGTAGTAGTTTGATGATTAAGGCGAAAGCGGAGAAGATGACGAAGGAAGTGAGTTTGAAATTGAACGAAAATGTGAGCAAAGTAAACGCCGCGATCGAGGCGAGGAAGAAAGAGACGGAGGAGGCGTTTACGAGCGCGAAACGTCGAGTGATGGCAATGACGGTAAAGAAAGATGCGGAACGAGACGATGGAAAGCATAAGAACAAGAGGCGGGAAAATAACAAGAGTAGCACTAGCACGAATAGTAGCAACAACAACAACAACAACAACAGAGATAGCGAGAACAAAAAGAACAAAAAGAAGACCGCGACTGGCGAAGAACCGCCGCCGACGAACATTTTCGAGCGCTCAAAATCGGCCGCGTCCGATTTCTTCGGCACCGCCACCGCGAGCATGGAAGACGTCAAAGGCAACATCGATAGCGTACAAAAATCAGTAGCGAAGAAGCTCTCGGACATGCAACTGCGCGAGAATTTTGAAGGCACGACACAAAACATTGCTCGAGAATCGAAAAAATTAGTCACCGAGGACTTACCTTCAACGATCAAAACGCTCTCGAAAGAATCTGCCAACCTCACCGGCTCCGCGTTGAAAGAGTTCAACGAAAACATCGATGTCGACGTGATTGCGCAAAACGCGAAAAAATCGTTCGAAGGTACCTCGAAAACGGTCGAAACGCTCATTCGAGACGTGCACAGCAACGCCTCTCTCGCCGCCGCCTCGGGTAAAGCGCTGGTGACGGATTTAATCGATCCGCCGGAAAAAATGCACCGCGTGCGTCAAGGCGAATCGTTGCTGAAAATCGCTCGCAAGTACGACGTTTCCGTCGTCGACGTCTGTCGCGTGAACAATTTAGCACCGACGGATGAAAACCCTCACTTTGTGGCGATTAAAATCGGTCAAGTTTTAAACATTCCGAATCCCGAACGCATGGCGGAACAACCGGCGTACGAAAGCTCAAAGTTTGACGAAAAGTACGAGAGCACCGTGAACGCGTATTACGAGCAACGATTGAACGCGTCATCTCCCTCCTCGAAAAAGAGTAAAGTAGCCGTAGCAACATCGGAAGGAGGAGGATTAGGAGGAGGAGGAGCGGCTAACATCCGAATCGCCGAATCGTCCTCCTCCTCCTCCTCCGGCAACGCCAAACTCGCCGGAAGTTTCGCGTTGCTCGCCACCGCAGCTGCCATATCGTACCTTCGCGCCGGGTTAGACGACGATTCAGACGACGATAATAACGACAGTAATACTAATAATAATACTACTATCGGAGGAGACGAGAACACGAATAGCCAGATGTTGTAGACAAGAGAACAACTTAAACTGCACAAATTTCACTCTCGCAATTTTACTACTAATCAGTGTTTATTACGACCACGCACACATCATCATTCGCCAAGAAAGAAAGATATATACACACACACAACACGTAATAAACCGCCGCCGTCGTCGCTCTGTATAGAGTTCTTCTTCGAGGAGCGAATGGTCTTTAGCGGCATCATCTTTGATGATACTAAAAGAAAGAAATCTTGGGAAAAAATGAACAAAATCTCGCGCACAAAGAAAGCACTTCATCAGCACGTGTTACCCTTGTTGTTCCAAGACAAAGCGAGCGTTCGACGAAACCACGTGGTGGTGGTGTTTTTGCTGCTCGTGGGTGTGTGTGTCCTCCTCTCGACCACAAAACTCGCCGCTTTGAACAACAACGGTATGAGCGAAGATTTGAACGAGGTGTGCAAGAAAAGTGTACCTTCTTGGAGCGCGAAGGATGCGCTGGATGCGAGCGAAAGTATCGAACGAAAGATTCGAACGAGATTAGCATCAGAGAGCATGAATGCCAACGAAGAGGAAGAAGGATTTACGATTTTGTTGAACACGTTTAAGAGGCGAGATTTGTTGCGACGCTCGTTGCGACACTACGCCAAGTGCAAAGATTCCGGCCGGGCGACGGTGAAAGAGATTCGGGTCGTGTGGTCGGAGCAAGTTTCGGTGCCGTCTGCGCGTGAAGGCGACGACGAGAAGGCGTATTTTTTGGACCGACCGGAGTTTGTGAGGTACGATAAACACGTCGGGTCGACGTCGATTCAAAATAGGTTTGAAAAGATTGACGATTTGAAAACGGAGGCGGTGTTTCACGTGGACGACGACGTTCGGATTCCGTGCGGAAAGTTGCAAAAAGGGTTTCGGGAATGGCAGAGGAATAGGGAAGGTTTAGTCGGGTATTTTGGGCGCATGCACAAGTTAGAAAATAGGAACGGAGGCGTGGATGGTACGTGTAAAATGCGATACGCGTGGAACGATGTCGAGTTGTTTTTCACGAGCGCGAAGAGGTACTCCATCGCGTTGACGAAAGCTGCGTTTTCGCACGCGAAGTATTTAGAATTGTACAGTTCGGAACATTTACCAGACGGGGTGAGAGAGTACATCGACGCGAGGAAAAATTGCGAAGATATCGCGATGCAAATGTTAGTTTCGTCCGTGGTGAGCGAGAAGAATAAGAGAGAAGAAGATGGGAGTTTGAAGAAAAAAAAAGGACGACATCGAGCCGCCGTGACGGTATCTTCCGGTTGGATGCATTACGTTGCCGGTAAAATAGACTCCGTGTTTGTCGATGGCATTTCGAGTGGGCAAGGTCACCACGACGAACGGTCCGGGTGCGTGACGGATTTCTCGAGGATGTTTGGTGGAGGCTCGCCTTTAGACGTGTAAAAGATTTCGTACCAAAAGTAGAACAAAAACCACAGAGGATAGGTACTACCATAAACGACCCAAACAAGATTTCGATTCGTTTTTAATATTTATATTTCGAAGCCCAAATATACACACAGGTAGGTCCTACTAACTAGGCATTACTACTGGTTATCATCTGGTGTTTAGCAGTTCAGGTGTTCATTGCGTCACTTTTGGTCAGCGTTTATCAAATTTTTAGTAGCGTCCCTCGGCGAGCGTTTTCAACGTAAACGCGTCCGCTGCGACTAACTTGAAGCACCGCTTGTGCAACTTGAGAACGTTTCCTACGAACATATCTTCGGTGCTGTACGCCTTACCAGTCTGGCTATCGCGAATTTTGCCTCTTTCGAGGAATTTCCCACCGTTTCCACCGTTCTTCTCGGGAGGTTCAAATACCGAGGCCGTGTCATCCTCGAGGAAAAACGAGAGCACAAAGTTACGCTTAAAATCGTTCGCGGAGGCATCGGAGGTTCCGTCGCCGCCGTTAGGGACGATAATGGACGATGATGAAAGAGATGAGCACGGCGGATCGATATTCTTCTCGTCTCCATCATCTTCTTTGCCGCGAACAATCCTCGCTTCAAATCGCAACACGCACCCGCCCTTCTCAAACGCCTTGCGATAATCCTTCTTCGGCGGCTTTGGATTCAACGCCAAACAGTTTTGCAACGTATCTTCTTCGCTTCCAATGGCTAAACCCTCGTGTCGAGGCACTTCTTTCTTCTTCTTGGGTGTTTCCGGTTTCGAAACGTCGATGTTTGCGATCGCGTTCTCCCCGTGGATTTTCAAATACCACGCCTCCGTGGATCGGTCGCAACCGTAAATGAACATGTCTCGACCGTAGACGTTGACGGTTTGACCGACGACAATCTCGTTTGCAACGATGTGAGGGATTCGTTCGCTGCTACCAATCGAGCACACGGAAAAGTCTAACGGTTTCGCAGATGGTGTTGGTGTCGGTATCGTCTGTTCTCTTTCTGTTTTCTTCTCTCTTTCTGATGTTGATGATATTTTCGGAAGTTTTCCTCGTCTCAAAAGCGCGCGTCCGCCTTTCTCGATAACTTCCACCGTATCGTCCGCGAGAAAATAGTGCACGCAAAACATTCGCTTCTCGTCATCAGTCGCGTCTTCTCTCTCGTCTTTCTCTCCTTTCCATGTGGCGTAAAACCGTAAAACCTCCCCGTCGTGTTCGAGAAATTTCTTTCTGGTGTCCGGACCCAACGCCGAGCTCGGTCGCCCGAGCTTCGCCTCGGTAAATCGAGCCATATCGTCCAACCTCGCGTTCGGTGGCCCTTTCGCGCGCTTAAAAGCGAGCGAGTTATTGACGCCGCTTTCAAAATCATCTTTGGAGTCGCGCGAAGAAGTACTTTCGTGTTCGTTCGTTTCGTTTGGCGGCATACTCATTTCTTCGCCCTCTTCGTAAAACTGGCGAGTAAATCCGTCGCACGCGTAGACCGAAAACGCGCGCCCGCACACGGTAATCGTGTTCCCAACTTTCAACATCTCCAAGACTACTCTTTTCACCTCTGCGGCAGTATCTCCACCACCTATTTCGTTGCTTTTAACCACCAAAGCTTCTCTCAACCGCTCGCTAAAAACCTCCTCGCACTTCGTCCTCTTCAAATACAACCCTTGCTGCAACCCAGAATTTTCCTGTTTCGGCTCCGTCGCGTCAATCGTGAGATCCTCCGCGTACACTCTAAAAACCACTCTCCGTTCGCGAGACGTCTCCGTCGCGCTATCGTGCACAATCTCCGTATATTTCGCGAAAAATCGAAGCACGATGCGATCTAACGCCACGTACGCCGGAACGAAAGAACATGTCGCCTTCTCCTTATTTTCAACCAAAATTTCTTCTGTTTCGTTTTGTTGGTGCGGCGAAATCATCTTTTGTTTCGAAGACGTCGCGTCGTCGGTTAATATCGCGTACCCGTTCACGAATCGAAGCGTTTGCGAACGCGGTTTCATCATCCTCCCGTCCTGTTTTGAAAAGATTAAATCGTGCGTTAGTGACATTTTCCTCCGGTCAAACAAACAAGAACAGTTTCCCCTAAGGAGGAGGAAAGAAAAAAAACTCTAAAATACTACTTTACCTGTTGACTCCACGTCGTCGCACCCATCGAAGTCATTCCGGGCATGTTCGGCAGAGACATCATCGCGCTTTCGTTCTCGAGTGGTGGTAGGGAAAAGGCGCGAGATGTGTCTCGCGTAAACTCTCTCTCGCGCGCGCGCTAAACAAAAGGTGGTTTTTATGTGGTGAGTGCGTATTTTTAGCTCCTTTTCCGAGAGAAGAAAAGAAGTTACATGTGGGAAAAAAGAATTCAAAAACTTCACTTTCTCGGCACACGAGCGAACATCACGTTTAAATGCGAAGTACTTCGCGCCATCGAATCGTCTCCAAAGAATCAGAAGAAGATAAACGACGCTCGAAGATGCAGACCGATCCGTCTTCGTTTCGATCGTTTTCCAGTCAAATGCATTCTTTAACAACCGGCCCCGGCGTTCAAAGAGGCGTCGATTCCATTTCGTTGAAGCAAAAACTGCTCGGTCCGTGCTTACTTCTCGTCGGAACGATATCGCTCGCCGTGTTTACTCTCCTCGAGTTAAACGTCATAGATTTACACGAAAAAGACGCAGAGAGAGGGACGAAAGCGGCGACGTTCGTTGTGGGGGTTTTGAGCTTCTTACCCGGGCTGTACGCGACGACGGTGTTGGTGCAAGTTGGGAGAGGGAAAGATGGGTGGAGTTACGAGATGTTGAGAGATACGTAGTAGAAAGCGCATCTCGAGAGAGAGAGAGAGAGATTAAGACCAAGGAGGTTTCTGCGAGAGAGAAGAGAACATTTTAGAAGCTTTTAGTAGTACAGAGAGAGAGAGAGAGAGTAGTTTTAGCGTTGAATAGTATACGTGATGATAACGCGTAAAGAATACGACTCAACCGACGAGTTCGGCAAAGTGAGCGAATTTCAACAGGCCTCGACTATCGTACGCGCGCGTCCAAAGTAAAGTTTTTCCTCCTCCGTCAATTTCGACGGCGGTGGCGAAGCACGTCGTCGTCGTCGCGGCTTCTTCTTCTGTCTTACCGGTGTTCTTCGCGTGATGTTTTAGAGAAGAGGAAACGTAGACGACGTCTTCGCCGCACGGAAGCGCAATCGGGTTGCCGTTTTCGAAGAGGAGGAGCGACTCGCTCGATATGGCCGCGAGAGAGGGAGAGTTCGGCGAAACGTTCGTGAATTTGGTGGCGGCGGTGTCCTCATCTTTCTCTAACACGAACGCGCGTTCGCGGAGGATGGACTTTTTCGCAAAATTTGACCATTTTTTCTTCTCCCCGCCTAATACTCCTCCTTCTCCGCCGTCGCCGCGCGGCGCGCACTCGCCTTTCCTTTCGCTCCAAATAGCGCACCCAACTGTACCTGTGGTCTTTTTCACGTGATACTCGACTCTGACGCGTTTCATCGCGTCCCATTGTAATCCGAATCTCACAGAACTTTCGTTCTCGTGCGTCGGGAACCAAGTCATTCCAAAATCCTCTTCTTCTTCTTTTGACTCATCGTCACTACCGCTACTCTTACCCTTACTACCACTACAACTACTACTACTACTACTACTATTATTACTACTCGCACTCCCTAACGTCTTCGGCCCAGCCGTAAAACTCCCCGTCTCGTCCACCGTCCTCAAAGCCTCAAACGCTCCGCCGCTCGAGAGAAAATACTTGCGATCCTCCGCGTATCGCGTCCGCTCGTTCCACTCGGACCCTCCGCACGACCCCATCGACGCTTCTTCTCCAACCTCTGGAAACGATCGTTTCGTTTCAATCTCGAACAATCCCTTGACCACCCCGCATGTCACTCGCGCGTTCGCCTCGAACACTTTATCCGCAAACGGCATGCTCGATATTGGGACCACCCCTACGCCGTGGACGTATCGCAACGGCACGTCGACTCCTTTCCAAAAAACACGAGAGTCATCATATGTCTCTAATACGTATTCCCGCACGACTGCGCCAAAATCGCCGGAAAATTGCGTTTGGAACGCATCGAAAACCGACGACACAGACGAGGATGCGACGGCGACTTTTCCCCTACGAAGAAGTGGTGTATGAAAAGGAGCGCAAAGAATACCACCACTCTTTCGACGCTTTTTCGAAGAAAACGAAAGTGGGTGAGCTTTTGCGAGCATCGAAATCGTCGTCGTCGTCATCGCTTTGGTGGTCGTGTGATGCGATACGACGCGTGATGATGCGCGCAAAAGAGAGAGTGGTTTTTGTGGTGATTTTCAAGCTCGATTTTTAGGTGAAAAATGTACCACAACGTCATGCGTTGTACGCGAATACTAATATATAATATAAGAGATGTACCCACAGATCACCTTCTCTCTCTCTCTTTCTCTCT
>Ga0255765_1006702_pt1 | contig 10386 bp, 13 predicted proteins | sample 041ome_8_FD_179965 | JGI IMG/M metagenome (GOLD analysis project Ga0255765, IMG submission 179965) | Coastal salt marsh microbial communities from the Groves Creek Marsh, Skidaway Island, Georgia - 041407BS metaG (version 2) | ecosystem: Environmental > Aquatic > Marine > Intertidal zone > Salt... | reverse complement strand
TGAGCAGCGCATGCTGCTCATACCCTATCCTTAGATATACTATCAGCTTTTATCAGACTTTATGAGGTGCACTCGGCGGCCGTGGGGAATTTCATGATATTGTTCTTTGTAGCGCCGTGAAAACACACCGCTGGAATTAAACCCCGATGCCATGACAATTTCTGTGATGCTAAGGTTGGTTTTAGTGCTAGCTGGTTGGCAATGCGTAACGGATCGAGAGCTGCGCTAAACACTAGTAACGTAAACTCAGGCAACAATAGAAATTCAAACCACCGGGTTTTCTTGGGGGCGCTCACCGGGTAGCTGAACGCCCCAGCAGGTACGAGATCTGCACGATTGTTGTTTTTGAGTTCACTTTTTATCACGTTTACCATTTTTTGCTTTTATGTCCCGCGAGCACACAGAAATGGTCGCTTTTAATACGCGTATTTCAACTGGACTTTTCAAAAGAGTTACCTCATGTAAGTTGCAGCTCAAACGCAATTACTCAGCGATGTCTTCTGCCCATAATTCCGGCTTTTCATCGATAAACCTACGCATTAGCGCAATGCAATCTGCGTCATCTGCGACAATAACTTCAACACCCTTAGAGCGTAGGAACTCTTCATTGCCACCAAAGTTTCTGTTTTCTCCAATTACCACGCGCGGTATGCCGAACTGAATGATCGTCCCAGTGCACATCATGCATGGGCTGAGCGAAGTGTAGAGAGTAGTGTCACGATAGGATTTTTGACGGCCAGCCTTGCGTAAAGCATCCATCTCCCCATGGGCAATCGGATCGCCTTTTTGCACACGTTGATTACGGCCCTGTGCAACAACCACTCCACTGCGTGCTAAAACTGAGCCTATTGGGCAACCACCTTCGTCGAAACCTGCTTTGGCTTCGTCGTAAGCGACTCGTAGTAGGCGTATATCATCAGCGTTCATATCTTTCCTCCCAAGATTGGCCCATCGTAGTAAGGCAGCCGCTCAACGCTCGGCGTCCAGATACTATCCTTTTGTAGTGTATCCATATGATCAGCGATCTCATCAAGGGTGGCAAACCAAACATCTTTGGTTTCTTGTGTTTCAGCAATCCATGCTTCGACTTGCTTCCAACGAGCCAATCTACCTGTGAGAAATGGATGGATGATTAACATAAAGAAACCACCGGCTTCATATTGCGCGTCAAATTCTTCCCAGAAACCGCCCAGTCCACGAGAGGGGCTTGCGACTGGCATCATGTATCCTATCTCATCATAATGAGCGAAAGGTGGCCAATCATCTGTGCCCCAATGTACGGGCATTTCGTAAAGAGACCCGCTGTTAGTTTCCAAGCGATAAGGGATGTCGTCAGCCATCATCGAACTATCATAGCGCATTCCGTGTTCGATCATCAGATCAACGACTTCCTGTGTGATATTGTAGACTGGTGCACGGTAGCCACGAGGCTTTTTCCCACAAATGCGTATATGCGCATCGAGCGTACGCTCGAACCACTCGCGTTGCACGCCCCGTGTCTTGATAGGATCCTCATGCAGGTAGCCATGATGGCCTATCTCGTGACCATCTTTTAAGATATTGTCGGCCACATCTGGGTATGTTTCTAGGCACCATCCTGGGATAAAGAACGATTGTTTCAGTTCCAGATTACGATAGGTTTCAAGGATACGGGGCAGGGCAACCAACGGACCGTAGCGGCCCATTGAAATGGGGTACAGCCGGTCGTAACTGTCGTTAGGCTTAGCGATGTGGATCAAACTATCCGCATCCATGTCGAAGGTGATTGCCACCGCACATTTGCTTCCATTTGGCCAAGGGATAGGATTACGTATCAATATATTAGCTTTCATTTAAAACGTGAGCGCTTTGCACGTCCCACGACAGCCAAATTTCATCTCCAGAGTGTAAATCAAATTTGGACAATTCACGTTCTTGCATCTGTACCTTGAATTCATGCCCTTGAGCGTCTTCCAGAAACAGGGTTACCATAGAGCCTACAAATTCCTCTGAGATTAATTTACAGAAGACTTTATTCGTTCCCAGAGGTTCTTCGGTCGCTATGTGCATCAGGTCTGCGGAGATAACAAAACTGGCGCTATGTCCTTCGAGTAATTGTACTTCATTAGTGGGGACTGTGAATATACCCGAAGGTGTTGTAATCTCTGCGGCGCGTCCATCAACGGATTTGACTTTACCCGCCAAAATATTGTTACGGCCCACAAACTCTGCAACGAACCGGTTCGCGGGCGCACGGTAGATTTCCTTGGGGGTGCCGATCTGTCCAATCTCACCTTTTCCCATGATGATCACACGATCAGCCATTGCGAAAGCTTCAGATTGTGAATGAGTAACGTAAACAAAGGTTATACCCAACTCGCGTTGAAGGTCAGTGAGCACTGCCTGCATGCGGATGACCAAATGAGCATCAAGTGCCGATAGTGGTTCATCTAAAAGGAGGATTTGCGGTTCCATCACCAGTGAACGTGCCAGAGCGACGCGTTGTCTTTGACCACCTGACAACGTCGAAATATGGCGGTTCTCAAATTCTAGTATTCCCATTTTATCAAGCCACTTAATCGCTCGTTGTTTGCGTTCGGCTTTACTAACACCGCGCATCTTGAGACCAAACTCAACATTTTCTCGTGCAGTCAAGAAGGGAAACAAGGCAAGCGATTGCCACACAAGAGGCGTATCTCGCTCATGTGGTGCAACGTCATTCATCACACGACCGTTTAGGCGGATTTCGCCGACACTTGGCTCTTCGAGACCCGCAAGCATTCTCAAGGTCGTAGTCTTACCGCAGCCGGAGGGCCCCATTATCGCTAGAAATTCGCCTTGGTGGATCTCAAAATCTAAGCCCTTAACAGCAACAAAGCTTCCAAAGTGTTTTTGTACTTTGTCAAATATTACCAGCGGTTTGCTCATGATTGCATACCCTTAATTTGGCGGCTGGCGAAGAATAACTGTGCAAGCACAACCAGCGTCATTGAAGTGAGAAATACGAAAGTCCCGATGGCGTTTACCTGAGGATCAATATTGCCCTGGACGATTTCCAGTACTACAACAGGCAAAGTAGAGTTCAGTCCAGAGACAAACCAAGAAACGGCAAATTCGTCGAAAGATACAGCAGCCGTCAGAAATAGACTTGAAAATATAGCAGGTTTGCAGAATGGAACAATTACATATCGCATTGTTTTCCATTCCGATCCACCAAGGTTCCATGCAGCCGATTCAAGGTCCGGGTCCATTTGATTCAGACGCAAGCGGATTACGGCCATCGCAAAGGGCGCTGTCAAAACACTGTGGGCGATGATAATGGAGTAAAGCTGTCCAGACATCCCGATTTTAGATAACCATGCGAGCATTGCTAGCGCCATAATAATCAGTGGGATTGTGGGTGGAAGCAGGATCAACGCAAGATAGGGTCCCTTGAAACGGAAATTGTACCGGAAGTCAGAATAAGCAGTACAAAAACCAAGAAAGGTTGCAATTAATGCAGTTGAAAAGGAAACAATGAGGCTGTTACGGGCTGCTTTCCAGATATCAGGATCCGCCAAAACCTTTTCATACCATTCGGTTGAAAATTCGCCTAACGGTATCGTTGGGAAACGCTGAGAGTTGAATGAGAAGACCATGCTGAAGATGATCGGCGCAAAAACGAAGGCGAAGATCATAACAACATAGATCCCTAGAATAAAGTTGAGGGTTTGGCTTTGTTTCATTTCGAACCCTTCCCTTTTCGGTAGGCTAGGGCGATGCCGGTAAAGGCAATTACAAAAAGGGTTACCATCATCATAATGGCAACCACGGCGGCGCGAGGCCATTGCTGACCAGACTTAGTCGTATCAAGGATAAGAATGGGCAGTGTCGGCTCTTGTGAGCCTCCTAAATAAAAAGGTGCGACAAAGTCGCCAAAAGATAGAATAAAGCAGAAAATTGCAGCGATGATCAACCCAGTCTTGGACAAGGGTATTATTACCTGCCAGATGGTTCTTAACGGCGAACAGCCAAGGTTACGGGCAGCCTCAATCAAGCTTTTATCGATGTTGGCCATCGTGACTGTTTGCAGGATCACCACTAGAGGTAACGTTAAGGTCATATAACCCACAAGCGTTCCAAAGTCAGTGTTTAGCATTTTAAATGGGCCAAGTCCGACGTAGCCAAGCACTGCGTTGACCACGCCGCTCTCTGACAGGATCACAAACCATGAAAAAGTACGCACCAAATAGCTGGTAAAGAACGGAATTATAAGCAAAAAGATAGCCCAGCGTCGAGTACTTTCAGCAGCGCGAAAGGCTAATGCAAAGGCGGCTGGGAATGCGACGCACATAGCGCAAAAAGTGGATAGGGTAGCTATACCTAGCGTATACCAGTAGCTGTCCCAGAAGAAGCCCCTTGTCATCATTCGTGACCAGTTCACAAACTCAAATGCTTCGTTCATACGATAGTTCTTCACTAGGAAGAACGACATGGCGACCATAAATAAAACTGGACCTACAAAGAAGATCAACTGCCAGAAAATAATTGGTAGACGCCAAGTTAGCGCATAAATATTTAAGCGGATTTCATACTTTTCAGACATGGGGCTTTCAAATGTTGCGGGCTAAAATGGGCGACCAAAGAGCCGCCCATTTTGATAATTCTTCAATGCCAGCCTGGATTAGGCACTTTTGTACTCGGACCAGAAGTCGTTCCAGTCTTCCAGCGTCTGTTGCTGGGGAATGTCACGGTAGTGAATTCGGCCTTCTTTTATCAGCGTGATAGGATCCTGCGCATCACCATCGATCTGATGCGAACGTTTAGCTTCTTCCAAATCTGCCTCGATTAAGGCAGCACGACCAGCCTTAGTCACGCAGAAACCAGGATAGGCTAACATTTGTGCAGATTTCACCTGACCGGCAGGAGACATCATATATTGGATGAACTTCTTAGCTTCTTCGGCTTTTTCGCTCCCTTTACCAATGGAATAGCTTTCCGTAAATTGGATCCCGCCTTCCTTCGGAATGACGGAAGCGACCGGAGCACCATCTTTTTCCAGTACGCCGGTAATCCAGTCACCGATGCCAACCATCGCTTGCATCTCACCATTCTTAAGGCCATTGAAAGTGCCGCCATAATCAAAGAAGCCGCCTATCTGAGGACGCAGACTCATTGTCGTTTCCTGAACTTTAGACCACTGAGTGTCATTAAGATTCCAAAGGCTAGCACCGTTTCCATCGTAAAGACTCATTTGACCCAGGTTTGGCAGGTGCCAGTCAAAGTGGCCCACTTTGCCCTTAAGCTCGGGCTTCCAGAAACAGGAATAACTTTCTGCTTCTTTTGCTGTCACAGAGTTTTTGTTGTAGGAAACACCAAGATGGCCTCCACGCAGGATCATTGAATACATCTTGCCGTCCGCCCAGTGGCCAGGAAACTGCGAGAAGTCTTCATGCAGCATGTCATCTAGCGGATAATCGTCTGGGTTCATTTCTTCAATGTAGCCGGCTGCGTTCAACTGCTGCACAAATTCGGCGTCAGACAGTATCAAGTCATATGTGCCGGGAGGCGATTGCGCAATCAGTGCAAGCATGTTGTCGCCACCAGCGTAATACTTGGGCACGAACTTCACATTGTTGGCTGCTTCATATTCGGCAACAATATCAGGCTCTCCATGGCCATACCATGCGAGCATATTTATCTCAGTCGTTGCCGCCCACGCACGGCTGACAAACGGTGTCGTCAAAACGGCTGCGCCGCCCGCTTTCAGAACTTGTCGACGGTTTAAGGTAAGAATAGATGAAGTTAAGGTTGGTCGGTACATTCGTTTCTCCTTGTTGTGCACTCTTCCCCCAAAAAAGAGCATTTAATTTCTTGCTGAAACTGATAGTAAATCCAGCGTTTTACACAATGCTATGATAAATTAACAATGTAGGGAAATTTATGTTTCATATATTATCATAACGATTTTTTATGCAAAATTATTATGCAAAAAGAAAAGTTTTTATGCATAATCAGCACTCGTGCAGTACTTTTCTAACGTGCTCACAATGGCATCTGTCGCCACATATCCGCAATTGCCCAACCGAGTCTGTCGTGTAAAAAGCCCGATGTGCAAAGGGGCGAGGATGGGGAGACCGTCTTGTTCAGAGAAAATACGCATACCACCTTTGACCGTCGGAGCAGTTAGACATGAAAGGCCAAGGCCATCTTGAACTGCGCGTTGAACACCATCAATTCCCGGGCTTGAATAGGCGATGCGCCAACTCTTACCCGCTAATTTTAAAGCGGAGGCCATGCGGTCACGGTAAACACAGCCATATGGATGGGCGACCAGAGGGATGTCAGTATTTTCGAGGATTTCGAAGGAGTTTGCACCAACCCAGTTCGGCTGTTCTTTCCAATTGCGAAATAAGAACTGCTGGTCGTCACCGTCGAATAATGCCACAGCGATATCAATTTCGTTACTCCGCAATGCTGCCAGCAAATGTTTAGAGAGGTCACATCGAATTTCAATCTTTTTATCTGGGAATTTTCGAATGACATCTACCAGGCAAGTTTGCAGGGCATTAACTGCATAATCTACTGGCAAGCCAACCCGTAAAATAGCGGCAGGATCACGTTGTTCGAGTTCCGCTATTGCAAGATCGTTCAACCGCAGGATTTGGCGCGCATGCGTAGCCAAAGCCTCACCTCTCTCAGTAAGCGAAATCTTTTTACCGTTCCGCTCAATCAAAGAATAACCAACGGCTTCCTCCAAACGCTTAATTTGCAAACTAATTGCAGGTTGGGTCCTATAGAGTATCTCGGCCGCGCGTGTGAAACTCGCCACTTCTATAACCGTGATGAAGGTTCTCAGAAGTTCTATTGAAAGGTTGACGGCACTCATCGCATAAAATTAACATCGAAAATGAAATGCAGGCAACGATAATTTTTATTAATGCAAATTTCTTGATTACAAACTATTCGAACAAAATGCTAACAGACTCTCCGGTGGCAATACGGGTGATGGCCTTGGCAAACATTGGAGCAACTGAAATTGTGCGGATTTTAGATGATTTAGTGACTGCTTTCGTTGCACAAATTGAGTTGGTGATGACCAGCGATGTGAGATCAGATGAGTTTATTCGATCAACTGCTTTGCCGGATAGGACGCGATGCGAAATGTAAGCGAACACTTCAGCTGCCCCTTTTTCCAACAGGGCCGTTGCAGCATTACAGATCGTGCCACCAGAGTCGATTATGTCGTCGACTAACAGACACGACTTGTCCGAAACATCCCCGATTATATTCATTACTTCAGACAAACCCGGCTTATCACGACGCTTATCTACAATAGCGAGGCCGGTAGAAAGGCGTATTGCAAAAGCACGCGTACGCACCACGCCTCCTACGTCTGGAGATACTGCCATTATGTTGTCGCGAAATTTCTGCTTTTGGATCTCATTGCCGATTTCTGGCAACGCATACAAATTGTCCGTTGGAATGTCAAAAAAGCCTTGAATTTAGCCTGCATGCAAATCCATTGTCAGAACTCTATCTGCTCCTGCCTGAGTTATCATGTTCGCAACTAACTTGGCAGTGATTGGTGTTCTTGGAGACGATTTGCGATCCTGACGTGCGTAGCCAAAATAAGGTATAACAGCTGTGATGCGCCCGGAAGAAGACCCACGCAGTGCGTCAATAAGCACCAATAACTCCATCAGGTTGTCATTGGCTGGATATGACGTAGATTGAATAACATATACGTCATCCCCTCGCACGTTTTCCTGTATTTCAACAAAGACCTCTTAATCAGCGAACCGGCGCACATTGCACTGGGCAAGAGGGACACGCATATGCGCTGCAATCGCTTCGGCAAGCGCACTATTACTGTTTCCACAGATCAATTTCATCTGTCGACCCTCTCTCAAATGAACGTTTTAGGAATTGTCGCTGAAGCGTTACCTAAACCGGGAAAGCCATTTCAGGTTTGTAAGTCTTAAAGCTTTCAAGATATTGTGCGTTTGCTTGGCGCTGCCATTCTGTGCCCGGCTGAATTGCCGTGACAACTTTGTATAGGTCTCGGTAGGATTTTGTATTTTCATTCTCTTCCATAACAATCGCCACCATGCCCGCAACCGTACCTTTTTGTTGTTCAACCAGCTGTACGGCACCGTACATCGTACCGCCAGTTTCGACCCACTGGTCCACCAGCAATACCCGTGTTCCCGGAGCAAAGGCAGGCAGGCGCATCTCCATCGATTGGGTTTGGCCTGAATAATTTGTCATGGAAGCACTGTCTGTATCCACACAGAGTTTACCTGACTTGCGAATAGGCAAAAAGCCCTTTCCAATACGCGCCGCGATTCCCGCCGCTAAAACGAAGCCCATCGCATCAAGACCCGCAACAACATCAATGTCGTCCTTATTGAGATCGGCCACTAGATCATCCAGTAAATCATGATACGCTTTGCCATTGATATAGATCGAGGTCGGGTCAAGCCATGCAAACTTATCACCTTTGGTGTTTGGTGCCATTAGCGAGAAATACCAACGATCGTCTCTAGGTCCCTTGTCTTGTGCCATACTGTTTCTCCCTTATGTCTGTGTAAGATCCATGAGCCTCTTAAGTCGCTCAGGATCGATATTGTAGAAATCGCCGTGATGATTAATGCCAGTAGCCACCATGAAAAGATCAACCGCATCGGCATACGCCTCCGCGTTTTCAGGTGTGATTCCAGATGCAAGGCCTAGCGCAGTATGGCCGCAGTTTTCGCGGAACGTGTTGATCTTGCTCACATCGGCTGCATGACCAGTTGCCACGCCAGACGTTACTACGACGTCCATGTAGTTTGTCGCTATACGCGCACTTTTCCCATACAGAGCTGGGTCAACGTCCCGCTGCTTTTTAAACGCAGTGCCGCCAATATAGAGTCCAGTCCAACCGCTAGACGCACGAACCGATGCTATTTCATCTGCTTCGGGTTGATGATCTACCGCACGTCGTTCATCAATGCGTGCATCATCGGCCCAGTAACCATCGACCTTGCAACCGTTTGCTTGTAGCTCTCCCAAGATGGGGAAGGCGAACTTTCCGGTAACCGCGAGGAAATTGACACCAAGCCAAATGTCTGGGAACGCTTGCCGCATCTCCTTAATTATCGGAACCAATTTCTCCTTCTCAAAGTCATGGTTGATCAAAAAAACACCAGGACAACCACCAGCTATTGCAGAATTGATGTTTCGCCAAGCCTGCTTGCTTTCAAGGACGTGGATTACCGGAAGGATAACTGGGCCAGAAGCACTAAATTTTTCTTTAAACTCTTCTCGATCCATTTCAAATCACAAAATTTAGTTGTTTCAAGGAAGGCTATCATCGAACTTTAAATTGCAAAAATTTATTGTTTTTATTGTATCATTAAAATGATAAATGATTAAGTCATACCTAGGGGAGGAGCCGTAGTCGTTTCAACCAATTGATGTCAAACAATATTATTCATGTAATACGAATTGCCCGGCCATCTTAGAGAGGTTTCGACCTTTCATCTTTTCAACTAACGAAGAGTTATGTAGTCTCGTCTGCTCGCATTGATCCTACCTGAACTCGATGCAAATATCTGACTAACCCAAGAAAGCCTCTATCAATGGCCACTTATGATCCATCTATACCAGACGGTACGAACCGTAGTCTTGAGATCGCTATTTCTACAGACGGTACACCAAAAATGAACCATATCTACACAATCGAGGCGCGATGCGGTGTGGCAGTTCGTGTTGGATTAAATCAGCAACTGACGATAATTAACCCCACCGGACATCAAGTTTGTGATTTCTGGATTTTTGCAGCTGATGATATGGGCGAGTATTCTTCAATGGAGCATTTGCATACCGCTCTGAGCTCTATTTTTCCTAAAGTAGGAGACGGAGTTATATCCAACCAGCGTCGTAAATTGATGACTATTATTGAAGACACATCAGTTGGTGTGCATGACACGATAATTGCTTGTTGCGATAATGCCCGGTACCAGCAATTGGGCTGCACGGAATACCATGATAATTGTGCTGATAATTTGCGACAGGCGCTAATCGCGATTAGCCTTAAAGCGCCCACTATTCCCGCGCCTTTTAATCTCTGGATGAACGTACCATTGCAGGCAAATGGAAGCACAAGTTTTTCCGCACCATTATCAAAGCCGGGTGACCAAATGACCTTTCGCGCGGATATGGACGTGATCGCCGTAATGTCTGCTTGTCCGCAAGATGTCACGCCTGTCAATGGCGTAGGTGTCGCGCCTGATATTTTGGAGTTCTACGTTACTGCGACCTAAGGTTCTCAATTTCTTCTTTGCGGGCTTTGTGCTCCAGGCCATCTATCGAATTCCAGAGCCCACTCTGGTAATAAAGTTCCTGTGCAACCTTAGGGTCGATCTCTAGATACTCAGCAAG